>Ga0065704_10000263_pt1 | contig 48992 bp, 36 predicted proteins | sample SwiRhicommuniRL2_FD_59091 | JGI IMG/M metagenome (GOLD analysis project Ga0065704, IMG submission 59091) | Switchgrass rhizosphere bacterial communities from Rose Lake, Michigan, USA - RL2 v2 (version 2) | ecosystem: Host-associated > Plants > Roots > Rhizosphere > Soil | place: East Lansing, MI | reverse complement strand
TATTTTCCTGTGCTTTCGCATAAATTCCAGATGCGTTGGGACGACCAATGGGTTGTAGTTAATGCCTACACAGAAGATGGCTTAACACGAAGCAACTTATGGGCAATACTGACCGAGTTTTACAATGGACAATATGCCCCTGCAAATCAGTTGTCTTACACATTACTTTATTCCGCATTTGGATATAATCCCTTCTGGTTCCATCTCCTAGGAATTATTATACATATAAGTAATGTAATTCTGGTTTATCTTTTCATCAAAAAGCTTCTAAACCTTTCCAAAGGCTTTAAAACAGAATCTGTAACCAGGATCGCATTTCTTACGGCCATAATCATGGCAGTACATCCATTTCTTGTGGAATCTGTGGCCTGGTTATCCGCCTCTAAAATTCTCATTTATAGCTTCTTCTATTTAATCGCTATTCACATTTACCTGAGCTACCTCGTTTCTAAAAAGATAGGCCATTATTTATTGGTCGTTTTGTTTTTCATTTTGTCATTTGCCGGGAAGGAACAGGCAGTTACTCTTCCGGTTTGTCTTTTATTAATAGATTATGCAGTAAAAAGAGATTTCAGAAGCAAATGGCTATGGTTTGAGAAGCTACCTTTATTTATTATTGCTTTCATTTTTGGATATATTACCTTACTTTCTCAAAGCGCAGACAAGGCCGGTTTGCTCTCCGAGGCGCCACGCTACCCATTTTACCAGAACATCATATTTGCCAGCTATTCTGTTACCGAATACCTTGTAAAATGTCTAATCCCAGTTAAATTAAGCTACTTATATGTGTTTCCAAATGCCATAGGCAGAGAAGTTCCCATGCGTTTCTGGATGTACCCGGCAATGCTATTAATTATATGTGTTTCGTTTTGGGGTTTCTGGAAAAAGCATTGGGTCTTTTTTGGAATCAGTTTTTTCATTGTCCATCTTGGGGTTTGTCTGCATGTCATCCCGATTTCCAGATTCGCGATAGTTGCCGACAGGTACGTATACGTAGCCTCAATAGGGATCTTTTTCCTTATGGCCTACTTCGTGGATAAGGCCCTAAACAATTTAAAATACAAAAACTTAACAATTATGCTCACTTTCTTGTATGTATTCTCCATAGGCATTTATGCCCATCAACATAGTAAGATCTGGCATGACAGTGACAAGCTAAAACAAGAGCTGAAAGAGTTGCTTAAAAAAAGAAATGACTTCCAGAAACACAAGGCTAACAAATGAAACTAACTTTTATTAACATAGATTTCGTCATCCTTATTCCACCCTTAATCAGGGTCGAATTATTTCTGTTGCAACATTGGTGACCCCGTTGCGGGGTCTTATAAATGCAATCGAATCATTAAAAATTAACCTAATTATAATTTGTTAAAATTAAAAAACATGAAAAAAACACTTAAAATAGTAGGAGTTCTGGCTGTTGTGATCACATTGGTTTGTAATCTCCAATATGCATTCTTTGATTATGACGTAACAAACAACTCAGGAGCAGCGAATGCTGCATGGACCGATGCGAACGGTACTATGTATTGCGGAACCACAGGCAATACAAGTTACAGAACGGGTACATGGGTTTGGCAAAATGACAATTACTACAAAGTTGTTGAAGGCTGGTATGGTTACGACTATGGTTATTATGAATTTTTCCCAAACAATTCGGGAACTCAATGCGGTATAGGATACAATCCTTACAGACCTCATAATAACTATCATGATGTTACCAATATCGTACCTAGCTGGCCTGAATACTAAATTTAAAATCCGCCACCTTAAACAGGTGGCGGATTATTCAATATTTACTCAAAATCAAATATCTCATCAATGAAGTACTATCTACTTTTCCCTTTATTAATTCTACTTATTTCATGCTCACAGGAGAAAAAGAAAGAGAAATTCGATTTCCCTGTAACGAAGATTAAGATCAACCCTGCAGAGAACAAAAAAGCCTTCATTGAGGATATTGCTGATAGTGTTTATTATGTAACCCTAGAAGCCGAAAAGGATTTTTCTATTAAACATATTTCAAACTTTTTTGTAACAGATAGTCTTATCATTATCGCCGACCGATCGCAAAGTACTATTTTTCTTTTCGATCAAAATGGTAAGCCTAAAATCAAGATAAATCACCTGGGTGATAAACCTGACGAGTATGCGAATTTAACAGACATATTTTATGATGAATACAGCCATCGGATAGAACTTTTAGATCTGAGCTTAAACAAAATTTTTAGGTATGATCTTGATGGAAAACCGGCAGGTGTTCTGGATATTGTAGGTTCCAGGTACTTCGGTTTAACATTTGCAAAAACCAAAGATGTCTATGTAAGTGAGATTCTTAACAATAATAAGGATTTAAGAAGGCTTAGGCTTTATAAGGAAGGAGATGGAATGCTTACCTACCATTCTCAGGAACTTTTCTTCCCTCGCCTAATTAAAGAGCTGGATCTGGGTTTTCCCCATCAGTTTGATGTCTACAAGGATTCCGTTTACTATTACCCGCTACTTGACGATAAAATCTATGCCGTTGGCATTGATCAGGTAAAACCCGTATATCAAATCGAGGTTCCCGAAGAAAATAAAATAGGATTCGATATTAATTCTGCTAAACCGGCAAAAGATCATTTTGACTACTGGAAAAAAATGGAATCAGCTAAAATAATGTACGACAATAACTCGCTTTTTGTTACCGATAAATGGGTCTCTTTCAGATATAATTTTGGCTCAAGAACTGATCCTAGAAATGCCTTTTTTTCGAAGAAGGCATGTAAAACACTTCAATTTGTTGAATTAAATAGTAAAAAGGATCCCAACTTCCGTTCAGGTAATAAAATTGCAGGCAAACTTGGTGACTACTTTATAACAATGGTGCCTTTTGAAAATGCAACAAAATCTCAGACTAAATCAGGTGCAGATAAGGACATTGTCTTTAAACTGATGTATTTTAGATTGAAGGAGTTATAACATCAAAATGTATTACTGAATCGCACACTAAAGAACGGTATTCTTTCCAAGATATTGACTGTTACTTCTATTTTTCCGATCTTCTGATACAAAAGCCAGGTAAACATGAACCTCCCGGCCGGAAAAATTCTTTGTCAGTGTAAATGTCCCTTTCTTAAATAACCTCTTAGTGGCCGAAGTATCAAATTCAGCCACTCCATTTTCTATGTCGTACACTAAAAACATTGCCCTGTCATCATAAACATACCTGCCTCCATCCCAGCTAAAAGTTAAAGTATTAGTGCTTTCTGAAACTGCGCCTGCTGTTACAGCCGGATCAAGTTTACCAAAACTTACTAAAGCTAATGCGGGCTCAATCACAAAGCTTGGGTATTCACCCCTAACTACATTTTTAGATATGTAAGACTTGGCCGCAACAAAACCTTCAAATTTAGGGGCATAATCCTTAAAGCCAACCCTTAAAAAATCGGTAAGCGGCTGCAACCAAAACTGAACATCTGCAAACTTCTTTCTACTTGCCAATTCGGCTGGGGATGGGGGTCTTTCTGTTCTTTTTTTGCCTACATCCCGCATTACATACTGGCCCCTCAGTTCGTAACCTACAACAGTTCCAACTTTTCCGTTAAAAGGACCTAAAATTCCATTTCTATACGTTCTCCTGTCAATAGTTTTATTTTAGTTAAATATTAAATATACAAAATTTCAGTATAAAGCAAAGATTTACAAAGGATTACAAAAGAATCAAATAAGGAAACCTCCCTATCAACCCCCTATTTGATCCTTATTAGATCCGTATATTTTTTATATAATTTATTTTACTAAAATTGGATTGGGAATTAATCTGGTCAGTAAATCTGCTAGTCCCTCTTCTGCTGGTAGCTGATAATTTAAACTGCCAAAATAAGCGAATTCTTGTAGTTGCTCTTTAAAAAGAAGTAAACGGTCTGGTTCTTTTAAAACCTCCGGGGCATCAATAGCCAGTACAAACACTTCATCTCCTTGTTTGATTTCGGCATTAGTTATTGCAGAGCCATCTGTTTTTAGATATGTTATGCTTATGGGGGCAGTTAATAATGCTCCTTGCTGATTAGAATTGTATAATATAAGATTTTCATTTTGTGCCAGTACACTGATTGTTCCTCCTGTTAGCACATCGGCGATTGCAGCAAGCGAATAGTCAAAGGCCCCTTCTTGTTTATTTTGTATACTTTGCACCTTGCCATGTCCTACTAGACAAGCTTTCTTTTCATTTACAAAATGAGAACATGCAGAATCAATCTGAAGCCCTTTCATTAGGCAATCCATCAGTTCTCCACAAGCCATAGCATAACTTAATGAATTCTTGATACTATGATTTAATAATTGATCTATTCTTGATGGCCATAGGGCTAAACTTCCGGAATTTCCAAATAGTGCAGATCCGGTTACAGGGCGAAGCATACTATCCATGTCAGCTACCTGATCAATTTGGAGCAAAAGAAAATCTCCCTTGTCATTTGCTATTACGGCGGGTGAGGGCGGTAATTTATCAAATGTTGCAAGAGATAAAACAGGGACTGCACGACCGGCGCCATCAATATCCAAAACCGGTACGCCGTAACGCGCGGCTACCACAAACGGCACTATACTATTCTCCGGGCCAGTTTCGATTGGCACAACAAAAGTTAGGTTAGTTCCTATGGTGCGTTGCAATTGCAGTGACAACTCGTTAAAAGCTGTAGCAATTGCCTCATGTTGTTTCTCCTCCTGAGCGGCATTGGCTCCTATGTCGGCAATTATACAACCCATGGCAGAGGAATCAAAAAGATGGTCTTGAGCACTCAATAGCTGTACTACTCCCGAAGGTGCTGTTTCCACAATATAACTGGCTAAAGCGTAAGCCGCAGCCTTGTTCCCTCCACCTCCGCTGCCTAATAATGCTGCTCCTTCAATCAGGTAATAAAGTTTCTCAATGCCTATTTCCATAAAATGAATTTTTAACAAATTATATATTTTTTTTTACTACATGTGATGCTTTTTTTACACATTTGAATAAAGCTAATCATGGATTTATTTGTAGACAACAATTGGTACCTGCATTTCCAGGAAATAAAGGACGACTTTCAAACAGGTGACATATTACTAGTTCATGGACGTTATGACTTCAGCTTTGTTATTGAGGCTGTTCAATGGTCTCCATTTTCTCACGTTGGAATGATTGTAAGAGCCGAAGACATTGGACTTGCAGGCAAAGCTCCTGATCTGCTCCTTTGGGAAGCAAATTCGCTAACTAATTTACCAGATGTCATTACCGGACAGGCAAAACCAGGACCTATGCTAGTTGATTTAGAACAGCGTCTTAGTGCAACGGCCAAAGACTTTGAAGATGTGAAATTTGCATTTAAACCGTTATACCTCCCAAAAGAAACAGCAATCGGAACTATTTTACAGCAGTTAATGCCAATTGTGAATCAAGCTGGTTTTCCATCTGATGAAGAAATGGCTAATCGCTTTGTTGAAGGCCGTTATTACAATAAAACGGCCCCAACGGATGCTTTTTTCTGCAGCGAACTCCTGGCCCATACATTCATGGAAATGGGCTTACTCGGAACCAAATATCCAATGAATGCTTATGCACCTAAAGACTTTTCTGATGACGGAATAGTACGTTTACACAAACGTGCTTATTTTGGCAACGAACGTTTCTTTAACATGCAATTATAAATGTTCTATATAGCGCCCGACAGGTAATTTGAAGGATAATAGCCAAAACCAATTTTATTGTGAACATTCAAATTCTTCAACGTTGTTTTTGGATTAATAACTGCATAAATAGAGGTGTACCCATCCACCAGTAAGCTTTCTAAAAAAGATGTTTTTACTGTAAAAATACATTGTCCTGCTCCGCGGGCGGGCAAACCATTTATGGTTTGAATATCCCCAATCTGAGTACCGTTCTTATGCGGATCTTTATTATACAAAGCCAGCTCAATTTTTGTGGTAGGTTTTAACGTGTCATTATGTACAGTAACTAATATAATTGTTGAATCATTATCACTTTGAACAAATTCAATATCACGGGTAAAGAGTTTATACCCATCTGTTATCCAGGGCAAATGAAAACATGGATTGGATTCATTATATTTTTGTGTAAACCATGTGCTGCCCTTAGGTATAAAAACGGCATAATCAACCTTTAAATAATTCCCTGTTTTACACCAGTATACATAAGGTTTAACCGTATAATACATAGTTTCATTTAAGCCTGCAGGAGTAATAGACATATCAATATTTGTTGATTCTGTAAAATTGATAGCGTAATTAGAAGACTCACTATTACTATAAGTGTTGTCATAATTGTGATTGATACCTAAACTGAATCCACACAAAAAATCTGAAGACACATTTGCGGATTGCTGATTACTGATGTGAGTTGATTGATTTACTGATTTTTGTTCTGATTGGTTATTCGAATTAGACCAATTCGCACTTATAGAAGTAGGTTGACTGTCCACAGAGATAACTGCATTACAAAAGCTACCTTTCATAGCATCATAATCTTTAGGGTCTGCAGAAGGATAAGATAGAATATTACCTATTAAATGTGCCGGCTTATATAATGATGACAGGTCTTTTCCTGATAATGTTTTAATATTGCCACTTGATTGGGGGAAAACAACTAATATATGGCCTTTATGTACCCCATCTTTATAAACGGGATATTCCCATGTATTGAATATATTTACATTCAGGAGTATAACATCCTCTTTATCTGAGCTTACATTAAGAGAGGTGGTTATATCAGCAATTTTATCTGTCGATTTACTAAAATCCTTGCCATGAGTTTTATTAATCGAACTGGTAAAGGAGAATAAACTTGATATTCCTAAAGAACTGCCAAGACTGTCAGATGTACTATAAGAACGGTGAGTACTAAGCCCCATTGAGGTTGAATTCCCTTTGGTATCGCTAAATGAAACTTGACCGACACAATTAAATTCTTCGGTGTTTTGAAACTCTGAGGGTATGGGTGGGAAATTAATGATAGCAATAATCGAATTTACATCTTCAATTGTACTTTGTTTCGGGCTCCCTACACATATATTGGTTCCATTAAAATCGCCATGTGTGAGTTTAATTTTTAAATTTCCTAAATTTTTATTGCTGTCGTAAGCAATATTACCAGAAAACAATCCGGGTATTGCTGCTGGTTTTTCTTTATATCTGATGGCAAAATTAAGTTCCGGATCTACTTTTATTACACCCAAACTTACCCTTGCATAACCATTTTGTGGCATTAAAGATTTTTCGGCCCCCAATGCGGCAATAACAATACCTGCACCAATGTAATTATTATCGAGTCCCGGTGAACTATGATTTTCTAAATCTGCAATTGCCAACTCAAAATCAAAAGAAATAAAGTTGAATGAATTATCACCATACATTCGGCCTGTTGAAGCAGGACTTAACTTTAACGTATTCTCGAACCTATATACTTGCAAAACAAGATGCCCCTCTATCAATTCATTAGCAACCCTCCCAACTACCAGTTCTTCTACACCATCATCATTTATATCGCCTACTGCTGTTCTGATAAGGCCACCTTTTACTGCCAAATCTTTAGCTGCATCTACCATTTTTAAATCAAATTGGTTATTAGTTTTTTCAGTATTTGATTTATGACATTCCCACATCTGCAGCTGGGCTTTATCTGTTTCTTTTATTGCCCAACTCAAAGCCAACCCATCTCTAACAGTATTAGCAAGAAAAGCTCCTGATTTAACATTTAGTGTATAAGGAGAATAACCTTCATCTGTGGCTCCCACTATTGCTGAGCTTATAAGCTTACTCTTCTGATTAGCAATACAATATACGCTTACAAAAAGATTATTACCGTTACTGTCTTTTTTACCTTCATAAAAAATTGCTATTTCGTTATTTCTTTGCCCGGTAAAAGCACCAATCGCAATATCTGCTTTTTTACTTTCACTGGTCTCCGGTCCTTCAAATAAGAATGGCTCTCTTTTCGTATCATCAGCAATATTGTCGCAGGTCCATATTTTTACCTTGTTACTTTTATCAACCCATGCTATTATAGGTTTTTTTATTTCGCCTTCATCTGTATAACTACCCCATATAGTAGTCTGATCTCCTATTTCAGCTTCAATTATAAATCTGGACAACACGGCGTAGTTCGAAGTTTTCGCTCCTTCCTCATATTTTATGACTTCCAACCACAACTCATTCTTATCATTTAAATACGCTACTATAATTTCATCCTTTTTATTACCATCAATATCGGCACTAATTGTAACCATTTGCTTAAAATTACTTCCTCCCTCAATTGATAATGAAGTTTCATCAGAGATGGCCACTCCTGATCCGTTAGTTTTATCTGTATAAGGCTGTGCAGTAAACGACATCAGTTCCAGGTTGTTATTTACTCCCTGGAATGATGCCATTATGCTGTCTAATTTCACCACGGTATAATTGCCATTTAAAGGATCTGAAGTTTGGTCCGACCCACTGTTGGCTATTTTTCCTGGCGGGCGATCAATATACCTGTGTTTACTTATTAAGCCTGGTTTGTGTCTGAGCACAAAGTTATTTACTTTTTCCATTTCGATTGAAATTAGAGGGACTATACCCACGATATGTTTATCGTTTCCGGCCCCTGGTTAATTATATGTACACTGGTGGTTCCATGTGGAATTGGCTGCCCCCCATTTCCAAAAATTTTATGGTTATTGGTTATCTGAAAGGTAACACCGCCGCCGCCACCGCCTGGTTTCATGAAAGAGACATGTACTTGAGTGCTTCTATTTTCCGTATGTGTTCCAGGAGCTACGGTTACTGTATGAGGTCCGTCAATCGTATGATTGTTATGAGCTGATAATGTTATTAGTGGCATAATTTTAAGGTTTAATTTTATTTAATATTATTGTTAACTCTATTTATAAAACTTTGAAATACCTGCGATGATTGATTATCATCTACCAAAGCTGTACCTACATTAATTGCTTCCTGATCATCCTTACAAAAAGCCCTTATTTGTACTAGTTTCAGTTCGTATATCTGATATTTGCCATCATCTCCATCTTCGATATTATCACTAATTGAATGTGAATCATGGTCTATTAATTTCCACTTATCCATGCCCGAATGCCAGAATATATAATATGGTAAAGACGATGGATGAATATCTGAGTTAGACCAACCGAGTTGAAAGTTGAGATAAAACATACCGGTATCATTGCTGCCGGAGGCAGTAATTTTACACGATAACGAGGTACTATCCAGATTATACCATACCTCTGCCTTATCATCTCCTGGCTCCTTGCCAAATCCCTGATTAAATTCAAAGTAAAACTGCTGAGCAGATTTTGCATTTACATTATCAGGAGGCCCCCAGGCATTCATTTGGTAACCAGGTCCTCCCTGAGTTTTTCTAACATTCATTGGAGTGCCATTGTAAATTCTTAGCATTGCACCTTGTCCCATAATTTTAAAGATTAAATTGTTAATTAATCAAGCTTCTGTTTAACAGCTCTCATGCTATTTCAAAAGCTCATTTGCTGTATACCAAAGTTGTGGAGAAGATGAAAAAATGGCTATCAGATAACGGACAATGACTCGAATATATCAGACAATTTTTACATGCGGAGCCCTCACGGCCTTAATATTCGGACATTTTCTCTCAAAAAACGGACAGGCAGTAAAACTTAATAATTTATCGCGCGCGTTTGTTTAATAAATTCTGAAGGTGTAATCCGGTATTGCTCTTTAAAACACTGGCCAAAATATGACACGCTTTCAAAGCCCGACATGTAGGCTGCTTCGGAAACAGAGAAACCTGTAGTTAGAAAAGCAGCAGCTTTTTTTAAACGATAATTCCGAATCAATTCGCTGGAAGCCATTTTTGTGAGGCTATTTAATTTGCGATTTAATGTTCTTGAACTCATGGCTAATTTATCGGCCAGATCGGAAATGGAAAAATCAGGATGATCCAGAAATTGATCCAGGATGTCATACAGCTTAATCAAAAAAGGATGGGTAGCCTCATCTGCCTTAAAATCATTCGTAGCGAATACATGTTTATGGTAGTATTCCTGAAGTGTGCGCTGATATTTGATCTGATTGTCGACCCTAAATTTCAGTTCGGACAGCAGGAAAGGTTTCGTTAAATAATCATTGGCTCCCATGTCCAGACCTTTCAACCTGCTATCTATAGTTGATTTTGCCGAAAGTAAGATAATTCCAATATGACTTGTCAATGCGGAATTACGTATTAGCCCTGCTATTTCATAACCATCTTTTCCCGGTAACATAATATCTGATATCACTATATCCGGCAAATCCTGCTGAATGATGTTCCAGGCCTGTTCACCATTATTACAGGTATTTACCTCATAATACTCCCTAAAAAAATTTGCAATATATTCTGCAAGGCCAGAATGATCATCGATAACCAATATTGTGGGAAGGTTAGTTGACAGGTCATCTTCAGAAGTTGTTGGTAAAGTATCTGCTTCTGTATTACCTGATACGTTTGACAACTCTACCTCTTCAATCAATTGAACCGGAAGTGTAACTGTAAATGAAGAACCAATTGTCTGTTTACTTTCGACTTCAATCGTACCGTTGAGTAAGGTAACCAACTCTTTAGTATAGGCTAATCCAAGTCCGGTTCCATTTGGATTGAGGAAGGAAGTACCTGATGCTTGATAAAAAGGTTTAAATAAATCAACTAATGTTTCATCAGACATACCTATGCCGTTATCTGACAGATTCAATTGAAAGTAGTTCTTATGATCAAATTGCTTAAAACTTATTTTTAACGTTACAATGCCCCCCTCCTGAGTAAATTTAATTGCATTTGACAAAAGGTTATTCAGTATTTTCTCGAGCTTATCTCCATCAAACAAGCAATAACTGTCCGGTATATCCTCTTCAATAAATTTCAGCGTGATATGTTTACCGTCGGCAAGTGGCTGAAATGAAAATAATATCTCATGGCTAAACTCTTTGATATTACCTACCATTTCCGTTTTGGTCAGTTTACCGGCCTGAGATTTGGATAGATCCATCATTTGGTTAATAAGCCTAAGTAAATGGCTTGCATTTCTGTAAACAGTGTTCAATAAATTCTTCTCTTTGCCATTGGTACTAAGTCTGAGGAGATATTCAGTAGGAGCGGTTATAAGTGATAATGGGGTCTTAAATTCATGGGTAATGTTGGAAAAAAACTTTGACTTTAAGGATTCAATTTCAATCCGTTCCTCTGCTTCACGACGACCAAGTACCATTTGTTCATAAGCGATATTGGATTTAGCAAGTTCCGTCGCCAAGCGCTCTGAGTGGGTAAGTGCCCCTGTAAAACGAAGTGCAAGAACGATTGCCTGGAGTAAAAGCAAAACCAAAAAAGCAAATGGTAGCAGGAAGCCGGTATTAATGAGCTTAGCCTCATATAAAGAATCATTAATCAGGCCGATAAAACAGGCTAAAATGCCAATTAATAGCAGGGTATTATTCAGAGGATGATCTCGTAGGTGTTTGGTAAGAAAGTAAACTGTAAAGCAACCCATCCACGCCGCCATGATAATCACAACGATTAACAGATTGCCATATACTTGGTTTGGGCTAAGCCATACCAAACAGGTATATGCTAATCCAATAATCAGGAATATGCGTTTCATAAAGAGTGGGAAGCGTACAAGTTCTGTAGAGGTTAAAAAGTAAACAAAGCCCAGTAAACAGACCGGAAAAAGAGTATACAAAATCTTGAGCCCGAGTGAATAGCTAAATCCTGGTAAAAAATAAAACAGGAGTGGTGTCATCGAAAAGCAGGCTCTCAATGCTAGTGCCAGGCATAATATGGCAAAAAAAAGTGCAGCCTTTTCTTTTCGGCGCATTGCAAATATAGCAAGATGGTAAATCCCCATAATAAGTAAACTTCCCACCAAAAATGCATCTGCAATAAAAGATTTATCACTGATCTCTGTTATCTTCTCTGGGCTGCCGATAGTTATTGACGACCACATTCCGCCAGATGAAAAATGGTAATTGGATAACTGAAGCAGCAAAAAGGCTTTATCTGATTTTGCAGTAAAATACACAAGTTTTGAAACGCTTTTGGGAATCATATTGGAACTGGTGTCCACTTCCCCCATCGTTGCTACAAGTTTTCCATCTACAAACAGCTTATATGCTGAGGGTAATGGGGGTAGCAAAAGTGCCCAGTTTTCACCAGCTTTTGGTAGCAATATGGTAAGGCCATAAGTTGCGTAACCAAAACTCTTGTTAAAAAAATTTGCATCGGAATTAAATGATGTCCAATTTCCCGGAACTCTTGTGTATTTTTCTGCAGTTTTCAATTCCGCCTCACTCGCAAGCTTCTTCCAGGCAAAAAGCCATTCACCTGATAATTTTATCGGAGGATCCTTTTCCGGACGGTAGGATTTTAAATTAACAACGCCGTTTACACATAATGGTGAAGTTTGAGCACTTACTGAGTTTATAAGAAGAATAAAAGCAAGAAACAATAGGCCGCTAATTAACTTCATATAAAAATTTATAAGTTATTATCTAAACTTCATAAAATTAGAAAAATTAACAACAAGGAAAGAAACAAAATTATAGGGTTCTAGATGCCGAATTCTAAAAAATGACCAATGTTCGCTTGAACATGGTCATTTTTTTTATGTTCTCCCCTATTCAATTGAATTGCTCGTATTTTAACTCCGTTTCTCTCCAAAAGCAGCTCTTCATAGAAACCTTTATAATAAACATCCTTCACCTCAAAGCGCCTGCTGTTCCATGAGCTTTTTAGCTCAACCCATTCCGGATAAAAAACTACGTGTTCTTTTGTTGCATCAATCCCAAGTTTCAAGGCATCATCTGCATTTAAAACTACGGCATTACCCAATATTTGGGCAGTATATATGTGATCCGGATGATGATAAATGTGTGACGGTTTTCCTGTTTGTAAAAGCTGACCATCTTTCAGAATCAATAGTTCATCTGACAAAAACAATCCATCTGCAGGGTCATGAGAAACCATGATAACGGTAACTCCCGTATCAGCAGCAATTCGTTTGATATCAGCACGCAACTGGTTTTTCAATAATGCGTCTACCTGACTGAATGGTTCATCCAGCAATAAAACTGAGGTATCGCTTACCAATGCTTTCGCTATTGCAACACGTTGCTGCTCTCCCCCACTCAGTTCAGTAATTTTCTTTTCTTTAAGATGCATGATGTGCAAATGCTCCATCATGGCCATCGTTTTATCGTGCTTGGATTGCACGTTTGTGTTCGACAGCATGGAAGCAATATTATCATACACCTTGGCGTAGATATTAAGGGAGAAATCCTGAGTAACCATTTTCATTTGCTTGTGACCTGGTATCAGTTGCTCATCGGGGCCGAGGATTCTTTTCCCTTCAAAAAGCACTTCACCACTATCTACCTTTAGTAAGCCATAGATACATTTCAGCAATGTCGATTTCCCGCTACCGCTTTCTCCAATAATGGCTACAATATTTCCCTTTTTAATATCAAAGCTAATATTTTTAACTCCAGAAGCCTGTTCAGTCTGATATTGCTTGGTCAGGTTTTTTACGCTAATGATCTGTTCTTCCACAATTCAAAGATAATATAAAAGTGTTGGTCAGTAAACAAAAAAATCCCGCAGTATATACCGCGGGATTGGTTTTATTTGTGTGTGTTGTGTGTTTTAATTTAAGCCAAGCGTAACGCCGAATGCCATATTTTTTAATCCCTTTTGAGCTGCGCTTGCAAACATGTCACTAGCAGAGTATTTAGCAAATACACCGAAAGCGCCATAACCTAACCTAACTGTACCGCCATAACGGAAGGATTGAAAGTTGTAATCATCACTAACTTTTACTTTTCCTCTTTCGTTACTGATCTGTTTTACTTTTCCATTTAAAAGGAACCCGACTTCTGGCCCGAATACAAAGTAAAATCGGTTGCCATGATCGTTTTCTTTAGTGCGTAATTCAAAATTGAAAGGAATGTGTACATAGCTGCTAGAGAAACGATTTTTAGAGAAATGAATATCTTCCTGAACATAAGTAAGCTCACTTGCATTTTTCTGCATGGTGATATCTTTGTTCAACCTGATGTGCGTCCAGTCGAAACCACCTGCCAGATAGATCTTAAAGTTTGAATTGAAACGATAGCCAAACTGGATGATATCGAAAGAGAATGTGCTTGTTTTACCACCTCTGTAATCCAGGAAGTCATTTTCAGGAGATAAGGTAAAGCTTCCATTATCTATTAATCTTGAAAACCCAAGGTCCACTCTGGTTATGGTTATTCCGCCAATAAAGCGGCCCTTAGACATATTGGTTTTCCCAGTAGAGTCCTTTTTGCCGATGGTGATACCAACGCCAAGGTCCATATCGAACTTTTTCATTTTACGTTCTTTGGTTACGGTAGTATCTTGTTGTGCACTGGCAGTTTGAGCTATAGCACCGGTAAGTCCGCTTACGATAAGTGCTGTTAATAATAGACGTTTCATTGTATGTATTGGTTTGTGTGTTTCCTAATTCTATTTATCTGACTTTTTATTAAACTTTATGAAACCTATGTTAATGGACACTAAAGATGAATTATCGTCATTGGTATCAAACTGTATAAATTTCTTTTCTCTCTTATCTACTTTGTTAACTACAAAATTCACCAGATCTCCTACATTCCTAATCCCCTTATTCTCTTGATGTTCAGGCTCAAGAGCAGCGTCTGTATATTCTGAAGGGTCTGCTTTTGCGATCATCACTTCTTCTTTGGGAGCTTCTTCTTTTGGTTCAACTTTAGCTAACGTGCTAACAACTTCCGGTTGCTTAATAACAGGACGATCGCTTGTTGCTTTTGGTTGCAAAGCGGCCAATTCTTTTTCTCTGTTGCTTAATTTTATGCGTGGTGCAATAATTAGCGGGGTACTTTCAACCTTGTCTGCAACCGCTGAGCTTACATGTACCGGAGTTTTAACAACAGTAACTGCCGGAACCGGAGAAACATCGTTGCTTGCCACCTCGGGTGCCTGCAACCTGATCTTTTCTGTTTTTTGCATCGGCATCAATAAACCTATAGTTACCGCAATTACAGCAACTGCTGCTGCCATCCAGTAAACCGGTAAACTACGTTTAGGTTTGGGCGACAGTTGCTCCGAAATACCGTTCCACAGATCTGCTGAAGGTTGCATTTCCGCCTCCTCAAACTTATCTCTCAACAACTGATCAAACGCTTTATCCTGCATGTGTTGCATAATTTATGCCCTCCATTTTTATAATTTCTTCTTTTAATATCGCCCTTGCTCTAGACAATTGCGATTTGCTTGCTCCTTCAGAAATGCCCAATGTTTCAGCAATTTCTTTATGAGAATATCCTTCTATGATGTACATGTTAAACACCACTCTATAGCCATCGGCTAACTTTTGAATCACTTTTAATAAATCCTGCATTCCCAATCTGCTAAAATCAAAGCCTGTTGATGGCTGATCATAAGCATCCTCAATTGGAACAACATTCATAGTCCTTAAATTTTTACGGTAACTTTCAATTGCTGTATTTACCATAACTTTTCTAATCCATCCTTCAAAAGCCCCATCTCCCCTGTATTCATTTATTTTCTGAAAAATTTTAATATAACCCATTTGCAATACGTCTTCTGCCTCCATCTTATCTTTTGCATAACGCATACAAACTACAAGCATCTTGGGCGCAGTTTGCCTGTACAGGGCCTCCTGCATCTTCCGGTTGCCTGCTTTGCATCCTTCTAATAATTCATTTATACTATATTGCGTCAATTTCATTTGTGTGTTTGGTATATAGTAGATGAAGCAACTATAGAAAAGGTTGCACGCGGTAATAAAAAAAATTAAAGGGGGTTAGCAATCGTGCTTTTTGCGGTAATGTTTGTACCATTTTACGGCAAGCATAATTACTACGGAAAATATGACGAGCCCAACGAGGCCATAAATCCAGTTCACGGCGCTTTTTAGCACGACTGTGAACACAATAGCTACAAGTAGGATTGTTGCTACCTCGTTCCACAACCTAAGGTTAAACGAGCTTATTTTGCATGTGCCTTGTTTCAGCTGCTTCATTATATTCTGGCAAATAAAATGATAAACCAGCAGGGCTGCTACAAAGCCAAGTTTTACATGAAACCAGGGCGTTTGCAATAAACCGGGGTGTATGCAAACCATTCCTGCACCTGCAAGTACAGTGAGTACCATTGCAGGTGTAGTAATGATATTCCAAAGCTTGGCTTCTATCCTTTCGTATTCCTTTTGCAGGATATTACGCTCGATTTCGGGCCTGTCTTCGGCTTCAGTATGATAAATAAACAGACGAACACTATAAAACAATCCTGCCATCCAGCTTACAACAAAGATGATGTGAACAGACAGAATGTAATAATAGTACTTCTCCATTTTTAGATTAGTATTTAAAGTCTTTGATTACTTCAATCGCATATTTTACGTTGTCGAACGGAATATCAGGCATAATACCGTGGCCAAGATTAAAGATAAATCCATTCTCTCCACGCATACGCTCAAACAAGCGAAGAATCTCTCTCTTAATAATGGGTTTATCTGCATATAGTATATGCGGATCCAGGTTACCCTGAACTGCAATACCAGCTGGCAAACTTTTTTTGATATTTAACAAATCCGCGTTCCAGTCTACCGAAACTACATCTGGTTTGGCCTCAGCCATAATAGGCGCAAATACAGAACTTCCTTTACAAAATGAAATTACGGGAATGTCTTTTCTGTTTAAGTTCGCAATGATCTCCTGAATATAACGATGAGAGAATTCATGGTAATCGTTCCAGGACAACGCCTGTGCCCAGCTATCAAAAATCTGGATGGCATTCACACCTGCAGCAATTTGAAGGTTCAAATAATCGGCAGTAACTTTTGCTATTTTAGCCAATAGTTTGTGTGCAACCTCTGGTTGATTGTGAATCAATAGCTTGGTTGTTTTAAAATCTTTTGATGAACCACCCTCAACAAGGTAGCTCATAACAGTAAAAGGAGCACCGGCAAAACCAATTAAAGGAATGCTTCCGTTTAAACGTTGTTGTATAACTTTAATAGCATCTGCTACGTATTGCAAACGGTCTAAAACATCAACCTCAAGTGCATCTACATCTTTTAATGTACGTACTGGGTTGGCAAACTTTGGTCCAACACCCTGGGTAAAGCTTAAATCTCCGCCCATTGCCTCGCCTGTTACCAAAATATCCGAGAATAAAATAGCAGCATCGATACCCAGTAAATTAACCGGTAACATAGTTACATCAGCAGCAATTTCAGGTGTTTTGCACATTTCAAGGAAGGAGTACTTATTTTTGATCTCCCAGTATTCAGGCATAAAACGGCCAGCCTGACGCATCATCCAAACTGGTGGGCGTTCTGTTTGCTTTGAAAATGCTGCATCTAAAAATAACGTGTTCATGTAAATCTATTTTGTTTATAAGTTGTTCGCTTCTATCTCAATCTTGTTAATTATATCTTTTGCTTTTGGGGTGCTGGCCAATTCTTTTGCTTTCGCAATATAGGCCCTGCTCCGCTCACCATCTTTCTTTCTAAGCGCAAGATTGGCAAGATGGATCAATACAAAAGCTTTATCATTTTTTCCACCCAACGGGAAACGACTTGCGATCTGAAAATGATGTTCTGCAACATCATATTCTTCTTTCTTCAGGGCAATATTAGCACGCATAAACTCGTAATACCCCCTTCGGTTTCTTGCAAGTCTATCCGGATTTGGCACTTCAGCCAATATGCGTTCTGCTTTTTCATATTCGCCATTCTTAAAATATTTGGAGGCAAGAAGCACAGAACTGTGTTTAAAATGACTCCAAAGTACAAAGGCAAAGAAAAGGCCTGCCAATGCGGCAAGCTGATACTGATCATAAAAAAGGCATGCTAAAGCGGCAATCATAAAAATTGCCATCAGTGCATACCTGCCTTTGGTATTGTACATTAATGAATATCAGTAAATTTATAACCTACCCCTCTGATAGAGTGAAAATAAACCGGGTTTTTCTGATCTGGCTCAAAATACTTACGGAAGGTTAATATAAAGTTATCGATAGTACGTGTTGATGGATAAACATCGTAATTCCAAACTGTTTCTAAAATCTGCTCACGCGATACTGCTTCGTTTTTACGCTCAATCAGTAATTTTAATAGCATGGTTTCTTTTTTTGTTAAAGGAACAATAAGGCCATCATCCTGTTTTAATTCAAAAGAGTTAAAATAGATGGTCTTATCTCCAATTTTATAAGAGTTAAGTTCTTTCAGATCATCAGCTTTCATGCTGCGTTTAACCAAAATACCTACTCTTAAGATCAGCTCTTCCAAATTAAATGGTTTAACCAAATAATCGTCAGCACCTTTTTTCAGACCCATAACACGGTCTTCGCTTGTATTTTTGGCCGTTAGGAAAAGGATAGGAACTTCAGTGTTTTCTAAACGAATTGTTTCACAAACCTGGAAACCATCCATTTCAGGAAGCATCACGTCTAAAATAATCAGGTTAAAACGCTCTTCTTTAAAAACCTTTAAAGCAGTTTTACCGTCTTTTACCGCATGAACTTTATAACCTTCAAGTTCAAGGTTTAATTTTATTGCATCTAATAAGTGGTCTTCATCCTCAACCAGTAATATTCTTAATTTCTGTGGCATAATCAACTAAATGTTATTTCAAAAATTGCACCCTGTGGTGCGTTATCTTTAACGCTGATATCAGCGTCATGGCTTTGTAGAACTTCTTTAACAATAAACAGGCCTAAACCTGTTCCTTTTGATTTTCTGACATTTTCGTCACCTACACGATAGAATTTATCAAAAATAAGCATCTTTTCAGCGTCAGGGATACCTGGCCCTTTGTCAGTTACCCTTAAAAAAGGATGCCCATCTTTATTTGTCAATTCCACACCAACCTCTGCACAAGGTCCAGAATATTTAACTGCATTTTCAACCAGGTTAGTTACCACAGACGACAGCGCAAACTGATCGCCCACTACCTTAACCCCGGGCTGTATTTTTGGATTTATCAGCTGTTCACAACCACACGAATGGATCTGCAACCTATCAGTGATTCTTGAAACCATTTCCGAAAGATCAAATTCTTCTTTAGGGAACGAATAAGACCTGTTTTCGATCTTGGTAGCCAACAACATGTTTTCAACCAAATCATCTAAACGTTCAATATCCTTTAATGAATTATTCAGTAAAGAAGTTTGTCTGGCTTTATCCAGGTCACGTTTAACGATGGTTTGTATAGATAATTTTATAGCCGCCAAAGGCGATTTTAACTCATGTGTAACCGAGAGTAAAAAGTTCTGCTGCTGCTCTCTTAGCCTGTCTTCTTTTTTAATAGATTGATGCAAAAAATACGCTCCAATACACAATAAGAACAGAAATACAGATCCCTCGCCCATTACCATAGCCATCCTGGACGGTTGTAATTTAACTACAAGCGTGCCCCAGGAAATTAATTGCACTAAAGAGTACAACAGCAGGAAATAAAATATAACGATTGATTTCTTCAAGACAGTTAGTAGTTTATATTATAAATATACCCAAAATTTACTTATTCCTGAAAACAACATCAAGGCTATCAAATATAGCTCTCTTTGCTTTTTCAAGCTCTATTTTAGTATGCGCAGCAGAAACAAAACCTACCTCATAGCCCGACGGGCCAAGGTAAATACCCCTGTTTAACAACTCTCTGTGCATTACTTTAAATTTCTCCATGCTTGCCGGATCAATATCCTCGGCACATTGAATTTTATCTTTGTCCGTAAAAGCCAGCCAGAAAATAGACCCTACATGGAATACTTTTAATTTGTAGTTTCTTGCAGTTGCAAAACGCTGTATGCTCTCGGCAAACTCAGAAGCTTTATTGTTTAAATCTTTATAAAAACCAGAACGTAGTAGCTCCGTCAACTGGGCAATACCTGCAGCCATGGCTACCGGATTTCCAGATAAGGTTCCTGCCTGATAAACACCCCCATCAGGAGAAATATGAGACATGATTTCGGCCGAAGCGCCATACATTCCTACAGGCAAACCACCACCGATAATTTTACCATAGGTAACTATGTCAGGCTTTATGCCATAATGTCCTGCAGCACCTTCAAATCCCAATCTGAATCCGGTGATTACTTCATCAAATATTAAGAGTGCTTTGTTCTCTTTACAGATATGCTGTAAAAACTGAATATATTCTGCATCCTGCATCAGCAATCCGTTGTTAGCAGGAATTCCCTCAATAATGACGGCGGCTACTTCATCTTTAAATTGTTCGAATGCTTTTTTCAAAGCTTCGGTATCATTCAAAGGGATTACGATGGTTTCCTGAGCAAATGATTTTGGAACGCCGGCAGAAGAAGTTTCGCCAAAGGTAACCAGACCTGAACCTGCTTTTACCAATAGTGAATCGCTGTGTCCATGATAGCAGCCTTCAAATTTGATGATCTTATCACGACCTGTATAGCCACGCGCCAATCTGATGGCCGACATTACTGCCTCGGTACCAGAACTGGTAAAACGTATCTTTTCTACAAGTTTATTGTTTTTAATAATCAGTTCTGCAAGCTCGTTTTCTAATGCAGTAGGTGCGCCAAAGCTCATCCCGTTTTGCATTACTTCTGTAACCTTTTCACGAACTTTAGCATTGTTATGGCCAAGAATTAATGGACCCCAGCTACCGCAAAAATCTATAAATTGATTTCCATCAGCATCCCATACAAAGCATCCATCGCCCTTTTGAATAAACAATGGTGTTCCGTAAACCGATTTAAAAGCCCTAACCGGAGAATTTACGCCTCCAGGAAAATAGTTTTTAGCCTTCTCGTACAGCTCTGCCGATTTCTCTCTGGAAATATCCGGTTTACCTCCTGTATTTACAGGCATATCACCTTCATTTCCCGAAAACATTTTTTTTAAAGATTCTAACATATTACATCCAATTCTTTTCTACTATATCTCTTATATGGTAAGTTGTTATAATGCTTGCCCCTGCGCGTGCAAATGCATGCATGGTCTCCATCACTACTTTTTGTTCATCTATCCAGCCTTTTTCTGCAGCTGCTTTTACCATAGAGTACTCTCCTGATACATTATAGCAGGCTATTGGCAAATCTGTGTGCTGTTTTAAGTTATGCATTACATCAAGGTAAGCCAAAGCGGGCTTAACCATTAATACATCTGCCCCCTCACTTTCATCAAGCAATGCTTCTCTTAAAGCTTCATTGCCATTTCTAAAATCCATTTGATAAGCTTTTCTATCTCCCTTACTTGGCGCGCAATCAGCAGCCTCTCTAAAAGGCCCGTAATATGCTGAAGCAAATTTTGTAGCATGCGACATGATTGCCGTATTTACAAAACCTGCACTATCAAGTACACTTCGCATTGCACCAACCCTGCCATCCATCATATCTGAAGGGGCAAGCATATCAGCACCTGCCTGTGCATGGGTAAGTCCCATTTTGGCAATTACTTCAACGGTTGCATCATTTTGTACATAGTCATTTTCTAGTATGCCGCAATGTCCATGTGTAGTATAAGAACAAACACAAACATCCGTAACTATGTATAAATCGTCGCCAAAGTTTTTCTTAAGCAAACGAACTGCCGAAGGTACTAAAGAATGATCATGATATGCTGAATGGGCATCCTCACTTTTTTCATCTCCTACACCAAACAACATGATTTTGTTTACACCTAATTTAAGTCCCTTTTCAACATCTTTAACCAATGTGTCTTCAGAGTAATGGTTGATTCCCGGCATTGCGTCTAAAGCATGAACAACATTTTTACCCGGTACAATAAAGTACGGATAAATGAACATATCTTTCGACAACCTTGTTTCGGCTACCATTTCCCTAACTACAGGGTTTTTCCTCAATCTACGTGGACGGTGTAACATATCAACCTCTATTTAACTTCCTTTATTTTATTTCTATTCCAAACACAGCCTCAGCCAATCCGATCTCATCCGGCGAGTAAGGTAAGGTATATTTTATACCCATCTCATCAAATTTTTTCGCTGTTGAATTACCAATAGCAATAATCTGTTGTCCGGGATCTAATAAGTTCTCCACAAAATAGGCATCAACGTTAGATGGGCTGGTAAAAATCAGCACATCAGCGTAAGTCTGATCTATATCATCTTCAAATACAGTCTCGTAAATAGGTAAGTCTATTACTTTTGTATCTGCTGTTAAAGCTTTTTGAATGGTCAATAAAGAATCTTGTGCTCGTGGAAACAATACCGTTTTTCCGGCAACTTCTTTAGCAAAAAGTTCAGCTACTTCCTCAATATCACCACCTTCTCCTTCGTAATCAGCCAGATAACCAGCTCTTCTTAACGAATCTTCAGAACCTTTGCCAGCAACGCCAAATTTAACGTGCTTAGGCAGTACAGGTTTTAGATTAAAGAAATAATCTACTGCATTTCTGCTGCTAAAAAAGATCCAGTCTACATGTCTGAAATGATATTGATCCAATACCGTTACAATAGGGAAAGTACGGATCAGCGATCTCGCGTCAATTTCTATATTGTGCTTTGCTAAAGCTTTTCTAAAATAGTTATGCTCCCCAACTTCTCTTGAAATAAATACTCTTGATGGGAATTTCCTATCCGCGGCAAATCTGCTCACAATCTTTTCAGCTAAACCATCAAGGTTTTCTACTCTATAAAATAAGCGATCAGGAAAATCTTCATCAGTTTCTGCTTTAGAAGTCCAAACCTCATATAAACCATCTTCTTTTTTGCAGTAACAGCCTAATGGCATGTGACAGCCACCTTCAAACAGGTTTAATACTTTTCGTTCAATTGCAATTTCCTCTGCAGTTTCCGGATCGTGTATTTTTTGAAGTAGTTCAAATAGTTCGGTATCGTTTTCTCTGATCTGAATAGCCAAAGCGCCTTGCGCAGGAGCTGGAACCAGTTCTGTAGTATCAACTACTTCTACATGGAACTCCGAAAGGTCAATTTTTAAACGGTTCACACCGGCTTTAGCCAGCAGAATCGCGTCGTAATCTTCATCTCTTAATTTTTGTATCCTGGTAGGTACGTTCCCTCTTAAATCTTCAATATTTAAATCAGGGCGTAATGCCAATATCTGCGCTTTACGTCTGTTAGACGATGTACCCACCATTGCACCTGTTTTAAGCGATAATTTTTGGGTAATGTCTACGCAGTCTTTTAAAATTAAAAGAAGCTCTGCCGGATCTTCGCGTTCAGTAACCGCTGCAATTGTCAGTCCTGCGGGGTGTACTGTAGGTAAATCTTTATGAGAGTGTACTGCTATATCGATGGTTCCACCTAAAAGTTCTTCTTCAAGCTCTTTAGTAAAGAACCCTTTGCCTTCCAGTTTATCTAATCTTAAGTTTAGAATCTTGTCGCCCTGCGTTTTGATGATTTTCAAATCTGCCTCAACGCCAATTCCTGCAAGTTTATCTTTAATGAAGTTGGCTTGCCATAAAGCCAGGTCGCTGCCTCTTGTACCGATAGTAAGTCTTTTCACGTTGATGCTAATTTTTTGGCAAATTTAGCTATTCTTTACCAATATCTCTTTTGCCATTACCATTGGTACGCTGATGTATTTTTTTTCCATATAATCCATCACGCGTTCCAGTACCAATCTGGAGTTTTCATCCAGGTTATTGATCTCTTCGGCAAAGATACCATTGATAGCAGTATGCTTAATTTCCTTGATTTTCTGAGGAACGCCACTCATGGCTATCTCAATTTCACGCTGGCGTAATACCAATTCAAAATCTTTGATGTTCTCTTCGATGATGTGTTCTGCGTTAACCAGTTCATCATAGCGTTCTTGTATATTTTTGCGGGCAACTTCTTTTAAAGATTCTACCTCTATGAAATGTATCGGGAAGTTTTTCACTACTTCAGGAGCAGTGTCGTTAGGGATGGCAAGATCTACAATTACCTTTTTACCAGTATCACCATTTAATAATTTCTTATAGATCGCTTCAGTAATAATAGGTTCTGTAGCGCCTGTACAGGTAATAATTACATCAAATCCCTGATCGTAATTTTCTAGTTCTGAAAGTGGATATGCAGTGCCATTTAAATCTTTGGCCAGCGCTTTTGCATGTTCTAAAGTCCTGTTGAATACAGAAAAGTTAGAGTATTTATGTTTTTTAAGATATTGAGCGATGTTTTTGTTGGTCTCTCCTGCTCCGATGATGAGCAATTTTACATTGCCACACATTTTTAGGTCACGAAGTTTACGATAGGCAAGAGAAACAATGGAGACGGGGTTCTTGGAGATGTTGGTATGTGTGTAAACTTCTTTAGCTGTTTTTACCACACGGTTCATGATCATCCGCATATAATCGCCTGTAAATCCTGCAACCCTGCAAGCTTCATAAGCCTTCCGGATCTGGGCAAGAATTTCCTTCTCTCCTACTACCAGACTTTCTAAGGAACAGGATGTACGAAGCAGGTGATTAAACGCCTCGGCCTCTTCATAAACAGAAACATTTTCTATGAACTTATCCATGTATTGATCAGGTAGTCCCATATCTAACACAGTAAGAAAACGACTGATAAAATCTCTGTCAACTTTTTCTGAGGATGTGAATACGAATTCAACACGATTGCACGTTCCTACGTAGAATATTTCTTTAACTCCTAACTCAGATTGAATGTTTCTCAATCTGTCGTCCAGCGTCTGCTCACATATCACCAATTTACCTAAAGATTTGAGGTCAATCTGTTTATGCGTAAAAGCAATGATCTTTAAATATTCCAAAATCTATTATCCTGTTTATTTTTAGCGAAACAAAAGTAATAAGACGCCCTTGTTCCACTGTCATTATGCTGTAATTAAGAGTTATTTAGAAAGATTTTAAATAAATAGATTCATTTAAACATCCCGATATAAAAATTGTTATATTGGCTAAACACCATAAATGCAGACATATATGATACAAAAGGAGCAATTTACAATAAAAGGAGCGGATGAAAAAAACATATTTGGCGACACGACATATGACGATAAGAACACAAACATTGGTACCATAATATTTGTTCACGGCTTTAAAGGCTTCAAAGATTGGGGTGCTCACAACCTAATTGCCCAATGGTTTGCTAAAAATGGCTACCGCTATGTGAAGTTTAACCTTAGTCATGGCGGCGTAACAGCGCAAAATTTTAATGATGTAACCGACATGGAAGCCTTTGCTGATAACACATTTAGCAAGGAACTTTTTGATGTTGACCAGGTGGTTAACTATGTTTCAACAACCTACCCATCTTCCCCTATTTACCTTATCGGACATAGTCGGGGTGGCGGGCTATCCATTATAAAAGCGGCTAATGATGAAAGGATTGATAAACTGATTACCTGGTCGTCTATTTCAGATTTCTCGAGCCTTTGGAAAAAAGAGCAGGAAGAAGAATGGACCAAAACAGGCAAAATATATGTAGAAAATGCACGGACTAAAGAAAAAATGCCATTAAACAGCACTTTATTAGCAGACTTTAATGAGCACAAAGAAGCGCTAAACATCGTTAAAGCTGCAAGAAAGATAGACATACCCTGGTTAATTCTGCATGGCGATGATGATGTAAACGTAAAGTTTAGTGTTGCACAAGAGCTGGCACAAAACCAGCTTAACGCAAGAATACTAAAGATCGAGGGAGCTAATCATGTTTATGGTGCATCGCATCCGTATGCATCGGCAAGCTTACCTGAGCATTTGCAGCAAGTGGTTGAAAAGACACTGCGGTTTATTAGTACATAAAAACAGCGGGTATCATCCATATGGATGATACCCGCTGTAGCTTAAATTACTTACCTGCTATTTAACAGTAAACGGCACTACAACATTACCCCATAAAAGGCTAACTTTTCCTGATTTTTCAATCTTAAAAGTCATTTTTTCAGTTGCAGAAGCAGCTTTACCAGGTTTTACCGCTACACGAATTGCGTCATCTGCCTCAGTGTAATCAGTACCCCATTGTTTCCAGGTTTTGTTAAAGATAATTGTCCATTCTTTTTCTCCTGGAATTGTATACAAACCATATTTACCTGCAGCAAGGGCTTTACCTTCTACCTTTACATCTTTGCTTGTTTCAAATACAGTTGCTTCATTTGCTCCGGTACGCCATACCTTTCCATAAGGAGCAATATCGGCGCCTATTTTACGGCCTTTAACCGAAGGCTGACTGTAGTCAATGGTTACCGCAGCTCCAGATGCAAGCGTTTCTTTTGCTATAGCTGGTGGGCTAACTCTTTTGGACTTGTCATCCTGAGCAGAGCTGGTCAGCGTGGTAAACAAACCAGCAATTAATGTTAATACAAATAACTTTTTCATAAAATTGAGTTTTTACCTCCAAGATAAGAAAATATGTTTAATAAATGCCCAGACTTCACCTGAATCAAAATGAAGCCCGAGCGGATTTAATTAAAGGATATAATAAAAAAGCCATTCATCCTTTTCAACATTTGATTGCACCAAACCAAATGACTTTACTTTCGCTTATTGTGAAGAAGCAAAGTTCTTTGTTATAAAGTTGAAAGAGAGCATAGCAGGTCCTTCGCCATCAACATCCTTATCCCTGATTACACCCAGTTGAAGCGTATTTTCATCAAGAGATAAAATCTTATAGGTTGTCCAGTTACTTATTCCCGTAATTCCATTCTTTGCAGGTTTGTATCCTCTAAGAATTGACCCTCCATTAATGGTCAATATTTTCGAATTCACATTTAAAAAATAAGTGCCGTTTTGTGTAATTCCATTTTCCATCGGTTTCACTGCTTTAAAAGAAGCAGTTCCTTTCAATCCAAACGTCATTACCCCATAATCACCTTTAGCCATCATATTCGGATAAATGTCGGCAAGTCCCGGCCCCCAATTCCAGCAATCACCACCATAGCATCCTGTGGTATTGGAACCCCATGGACCGCCGTCTTTAAGCCAACCAATATTTACTCCATAAAATGCAAAAGGTCCTGCAAAATAAACCCCTTCCGTATCCAATACCCATTCTTTCTCATTACCCACACCACCAGAAAGCGCTATCCAAAGAGGGTCGTTCACGTAGTTCAAATTATCTTGTGTAACTTTTACGACTACAGAATCCATCTTCACTTCTAATCCTCCGCTGAGTACAGAAAATTTAATCACATAATCTCCCTTAAAGGCAAATTTAACTGTGTCTATCATCCTTCTGGAGGTTCCTGTTCCATAATCCCACATGGATATAGTTCCGGGTGTAGCGTTTTTAAGAATTACGGTATTTCCACCGGCATCGGCCTGTAAATCCTGGGTTACAGTGTACTGAATTTCTGATTTATCGAGCGTCCTGTCAATACTGTGCTCATTTTTTTTGCACGCACTGAACAGCAACGGCATCATCAGCATTGCAAAGATTTTTATATATAGTTTCATTTCTTTAATGATTAAAATAGATGATCTGTTACCAGCCTGCATTTTGTTTTAACGTTCCATTAGAAAGACCGATCTGGGTATATGGTATTTGCTGCAAACCTTTTGTAGCAATGATATTTGCAGCAGATATTTTTTTCTCTGCACTTACACCACCATTTAATACCGTTGAAGTTTCGGCAATTTCCTGAGCCGCTTTATCTATTCCCTGACGCAGTAAGTCATAATAGCGTATTCCTTCAAAAGCAAATTCCAGTCTGCGCTCTCTAATGATGTTAGCCTGGCTTATTGCAAGTGGCGTAAATGCCCCCTTATATGCACGCTGCCTAACAGCATCAAAATAGGTTTGCGCATTTCCACTTCCCAGCTCTGCCGCCATCAATAATACGTCAGCATAACGGATAGATACATAATCCTGGAACTGGCCAATCTGGAAGCTGGTATTACCATGTGATTCTGGCAGAGGCTTGCCGTCTAAACCGATCATTGGGCTATATTTCTTTACATAGTAACCAGTATATTCTCTTTGACCTTTTTGATTGGTGAAGGGCAGGTTTTCGTCTACAATTGAAATGATAGAGCCTGCTCTTCTCGTATCGGTAGGCAAGTATGCATTCCACAGTTTAGGGTTTACTGTTTCAGCACCCCATCCGTTTCCATACGGGTAAAGTGCCTGCTCACGAATACCTGTCATTACCATCCAGTGGTTGCCATCGGTATTTCCCTCATAATCACTTGTATAAGTATATTTTATTGCAAAAATGGTTTCCTTATTATCCTCACCTGCATATGATGTTAATGATGCAGCAGGCCATAGGTTTGCAAAATTTTCAATTAAACCGTATCCACCTTTAGTAATTACATCTTCAAGATATGCAAGGGCTTCTGGTTTAGATACAAGACCAACTAAATCTGCCTTTGCATAGTAACCCGTATAGAACAAGAATACACGACCTATCAGCGCTTCAGCAGCATACCTGGTAACCCTACCATGATTGGCAACAGCCTGAGCCGGGTAAGCAACTTCCGGTAAATTTGCTGCAGCGAATTTTAGATCGTCAGCAATTACCTTGTAAACTTCGTCCGGATTACTCTGTGGTAAATTCTCGGTAGATGGAGCGGTCAGCAATGGAATATTACCCCAAAGTCTAACCATATCAAATAGCAGGTAGGCACGCAGAAAGCGGGCCTCAGATTCGTATGTTTTTCTCAACTGAGTATCGTTACCCCATTCTATCTGATCCAATTTGCCCAGAAGGGTGTTGCAACGAAAAAGCGCTTTATAATACAAAACCCAGTTTCCATTATATAAATTTTGGTCTGATGGTGAACGCGACTTATCAAATTCATCAATCATCTGATAACCAAAACCATCGGAATTTCCGGTTGCGCCAAAAGTATTATCAGACATTACTTCGGCTGCAACCGGCAAGGCAATACCCTCAGACCACACAATTTGTAGTCCGTCATAACAACCAACAAGTGCAGTAAATGCATCCTTTGGTGTTTTGTAAAAATTTTGATCTGTTACTGCTGTCACTTGCTCAGTATCCAGAAAACCTTTTTTGCATGCACCTAACGATAAAAGGCTTAGTGCAACAGCATATATTTTTATAGCTTTCATATTTTTATGATCTTGTAGTTAAAACTTAAGATTGGCTCCTATCATGAATGTTCTTGGTCTTGGATAATAACCTAAGTCTATACCCGACGCGAATCCTCGAGTACCATAACCTATTTCCGGATCCATTCCATCGTATTTTGTAAAGGTGTAAACGTTTAATGCAGCAGCATATAACCTTACCTGTTTCAGGTAGCTCTTTTTAAATACCTTACCAAGATCATAACCAACAGTGATGTTACTGATCCGTAAGAAATCACCTTTTTGAATATACAGATCAGAGAAATTACTCCAATTCCGGTTGTCTTCTGTTAAACGGGGAATGGTATTCGATGAACCCTCTCCGTGCCATCTATCGAGTATTCGGGTGGTATAATTACCGAACTGACTAGACGGATTTCTGTAAGATTGAACAATGTCATTTCCGGCAACCCCAGAAGCCACAACAGAAAAATCGAAACCTTTGTAATCACCCGAAAGTGTGATACCAAATGTATAATTCGGGTTCGGATTACCAATCATGCCTCTATCCAGATTATCTATCATACCATCTCCGTTAACATCTACATACTTAACATCTCCAGGAGCAGCAGTTGGTTGTATTACCTTACCATTGGCAGATCTGTAATTTTGAACCTCGGCTTCATTCTGAAAAATACCTGCTGTTTTTAACCCCCAGAAATAACCAATTGGGAATCCGGTTTGAGCACGATAGAACTCAAGTGCATTGTTGAACAGTTCATTCTCTCCACCATGAATAATTTCATCGGAAGTAGGAATATTTGTAACTTTATTTTTATTGTAAGCACCATTAACCCCAACAGAATAATTAAATTCACCCACCTTGTTTCTATAAGTAAGTGCCAGTTCGAGACCTGTATTCTTCACATTACCACCATTAATAAAAGGAGGAAGGGCTCCAGCTGTGGCAAGAATTGGTACGTCTATTAACCAATCTTTGGTAGTTTTATTATACCAGTCGAAGTTCAACGCAAATTTGCCTTGCAAAAAATTAGCATCAAATCCGATATTAGTCTGTTCTGAGGTTTCCCATTTCACCGCGGGATTGCTGATTCGTTCCTGGTAGCCGCCTGGAGTAAGCACACCCTCATCAGGGCCAAAAATATAGTTTGTATTATTTAGCTTAATTGGTGCCAGATATTGAAAAGCAGCTATGTTCTGACTTCCTACCTGCCCCCAGCTGGCACGTACCTTAAGAAAGTCCAACCAGTCCTTTTGTCCCTGCATAAAACTTTCGTTTGTTACTACCCAGCCTGCGGAAACAGAAGGGAAATACCCCCAGCGGTTTGCCGGGCCAAAACGTGAAGAACCATCAGCTCTGAAAGTGGCATTTAACAGGTATTTTTCTTTGTAGTTATAATTTAACCTGCCAAAATAAGATAGCCTGCGATCCGGCTCGTTAGGTCCACCCCCAATAGTAATACCTGCTACGGTTTTACCGGTTGCGTTACTTAGCCAGGCATAATCAAAACCATCAGCAAACAAATTGGTATTGGTTCCAAAAATATTAGAACCATCTGCACGATATGCAGAACTACCCACCATGGCTTCAAAAGTATGGTCATTATTTAAGGTAAATTTATAGCTCAATAAATTATCCCAGATCAGAGATTTACCTTTATTCATCGACTGGCTGGCTTTGTTAACAAGGTTATAAGTGTAAACCGAAAGGCTGTAGACAGGGGTATAAGAACGACTTTCGCCTGCACTGTAATCCATACCTAAGCTGGTTCTGAATTTTAGATTTTTAATCGGTTCAATTACCATATAAATATCACCCAGTATACGCTGAGTATTATTTTTGTTCTGGCTGTTATATACCATAGATGCATAAGGATTTGCCTCAGCATTGTTCCATGTAGACTTACTGTTGTCGAAGAAGTTTCCATCCTCATCATACATCTTCAAAAATGGGCTGGCACTAAATGCTCCACGAAGCGTGTTATTATACTGATTACCAACACTTATACCATTATTTTTAATATCTGTATAGGTTAAGTGCTGACCGATTTTGATGATATCTTTATAAAAATTATGCTCAGAATTGATTTTAAAGCTGTAGCGTTGGTAATTAGACAAGCCTTTGCCCCCTACTATACCTTCCTGCCCGGTATAAGATAAACCCAAGGAATAAACTGAGGCTTCAGATGCACCGGATGCACCAAGTGCATAATTTTGTGTAAGCGCATTGTCTACAAACATCTCGTCCATCCAGTTTGTACCTTTGCCAAAAGCTTTTATCTCATCATTAGTGAACAGTGGTTGTTTCCCCCCGTTTACAGCAGCTTCGCTCATCATAGCTGCGTATTGCGAAGCATCAAGCAACTCTAATTTTTTTGCAACATTTTGTACACCTGCGTAAGCATCAAAAGTGATTTGTCCTGTCTGCCCGCGTTTACCTTGTCTTGTGGTTACCAACACAACACCATTAGCCGCCTGCGAGCCATAAATAGCCGCAGATGCAGCATCTTTTAAAACATCGATCGATTCTATATCTGATGAGTTTAAATAGGTGATATCGCCGGTAAGCACTCCATCCACAACATATAGCGGCGATGCATTGCCAATGGTACCTAAGCCTCTTATGGTTACTTTGATGTTTTCGCCAGGCTGACCAGAAGTAGATGTAATCTGTACGCCGGGAGTTTGCCCCTGTAAACCCTGCAAGGCGTTAGTGGTACTTTGCTTTTGCAGCGTTTCTCCTTTAATCTGAACTGTGGCGCCGGTTACCAGTTTCTTTTGCTGAACGCCATACCCCACTACCACTACTTCGTTGAGGCCCTGGTTATCTTCAGCTAAACTAATGTTGATGGTGTTTCCTTGTCCAACTGTTACTTCTTTGGCTACAAAACCAATAGAGCTAACCTGTAGTACATCCCCGGTTTGGGCATTAATGGTGTATGCACCATCATTATCGGTCCCTGTTCCGCCAGTTTTTCCTTTTACTTTTACCACTGCACCCGGTATGGCGAGCCCATCCGCTGCAGTTACTTTTCCACTGATCTGACGCTGCTGTGCAAATAAAGATTCGCTAAAAACAAGCAGTGAAAGAAACATCAGCAGAAAAATATGTTCTCTTTTAATCATAGAATTCTTTTTCATGCCGTTCATAAAGATTTAGTAAATAATTGATTCATTTTATATTGGTTTAATTTTAGTTAGAGCTTTATTGTAGTAGCCTTACCATTGTAAGTAATACTATGATTCGCCTTTTGGTTAAAGTCTAATGCCTTGGCTGATTTAGGGGTAATCACCACGATCTTAAATGTTCTATTTTCCAGCATTCCCTTAAAACTTCCTTTGCGATCACCTACTGTAAGCGTTTTGGTTTTTTCGTCGTAATTGAAATCTACCGTAGCAAAAGCACCTTTCTCATAGTTGTAATTGGTACCCTCATCCTCATAAAGAGAGAATGAAGCATTTTTTCCGGTATACACAAAGAGTGTTATCGGATCAGCAGGTTTCTCTGAGGTGTATTGTAATTCCGGGCCTGTAGGAACAATAGATCCTTCTTTTACATACACAGGCGTCTTTTCATATGGCGCATCAGCTTTAATGGTTTGTCCACCCTTAAAGTACTTGCCCGTATATAAATCATACCATCCTTGTCCTGAAGGCAGATACACATCTCTGTTCCTGTCTTTGTACTTATAAACAGGATTAATTAATAGCGAAGGGCCAAAAAGGAATGCATCCGACAAATTAGAAGCTTTAAGGTCCTGAGGAAAGTCCATCATTAAACCGCGCATCATGGTATAATCGTGATGATAAGTGTTGCCGGCAATTGAATAGATATAAGGCATCAGTCTATATCGCAACTTATTGTAGTACAGCATGCTTTTATAAGCAGGGTGACCCTCTGGCGCAATGTTATAGATCTCTCTGAAAGGAAACTGTCCGTGTACCCTAAACAAAGGAACAAAAGCGCCAAACTGATACCATCTGGCATTTAGTTCTCTCCACTCTTCCAGGTCTTCTTTATTAGGTTTCTCATACCGTTTTTCAACAGAAAAACCACCAATATCCATGGTCCAGTAAGGCATACCCGAAAGCGAAAAGTTTACCCCTGCACCGATCTGGGTTTTCATGTCTTCCCATCTCGAAGCGATATCTCCGCTCCAGGCCGCAGCAGCATATCTTTGCAGGCCTGCATATGCCGACCGTGTTAAAATAAACACCCTGTTCTCGTTGTTTACTTTACGCTGTCCTTCGTAAACACCTTTGGCATTAACCAATGGAAATGCATTGAAATAAGTTGTAGACGATCCTTCATAAGTTGGATTCATCAGGTCTTTTCTAATCTCCACCGGTAAATTCGAATGCATATCCGGTTCTGTAGCATCCATCCACCAGGCATCTATACCTTTGCTATACAACCTTTTGTTCATCAGCTCCCAAAATGCAATTCTCGCTTTAGGATTAAAAGCATCGTAAAATGTATTCGAATATCCTTTGCCTATCCAGTCTACACGGCCATCCGCTATGTTTCTTTTATAAAGGAAATTTTCTTGGTTTAATTTATCATAGATATCGAAACCCTTATTAAACTTAGGCCAAACAGAGATCATCAGGTTCACATTTTGTTTGTGAAGAGATTTGATCATCCCATCAGGGTCAGCAAAACGCTCAGGGTCAAACTGCTGACTACCCCATTCCGGCTGCTTCCAGTACGACCAGTCCAATACAATATTATCAAGTGGAATTTTTCTGTCGCGAAATTCTTTTACCGTTGATAAAATCTCATCCTGTGTTTTATAGCGTTCTCTGCTTTGCCAAAAGCCCATAGCCCATTTTGGCATTAATACCGCTTTTCCGGTTACTGTGCGGTACCCGCTAATTACCTGATCGGCATTTGCACCCCCAATAAAATAATAGTTAATTGAGGCACCAGATTCGGAACTAAGCGCAAAGGTATTTTTTAATGATTCTGGCAAAGGAGGCAAACAGGTTAAGCCCAGGTATGACTCTCCTCCATCTGGTATCCATTCTATTTTGATTTTGGTTTTCTTATCTTTTTTTAATTCCAGATCTAGTATTGCCGAGCCTGAATTCCAGGCCTGACGCCAAAAATCGGCAACAAGCTTATCATCAAACCAAACTTTAATATAACCTGCATATTTTAACTGAAGCTGATACAGTCCTTCAAGTTCGCTTCCCACGGCTCCCTCATAATGCACCACGGCATCCTGCATTTTTATGCTTGAAGGAAATTTATGCTGATCTGTTAACCAGTTTATAGATAATTCAGATATAGGTTGCTTAAGCAATACCTTGCCGGGTTCAGTTTTTGAAGTATAGGAAGCGGTAAGCCATCCTTCATCCCCTTCTTTAGAAAATAATTTCAATGCAGTTAAAGGCTGGTAATCTCTTATGTCGCCAGCGCGTGTAATTGAATAATTATCCCAAAGCAGGCCATAACCTTTATTAGAAACAAAAAAGGGAACACCTATTTCTGTATTGTACTGCACAAGATCTACCCTGCGTCCGCTATAATTTACCAGTCCCTGCTGGTGCTGCCCCAAACCGTAATATGCTTCATTTTCCTGCGCATCGAATAGCTGAGAAACCTGATAGGATGGCTCTCCATTAAATACTTTAGGGATAAGTGAAAGCCCTTCGGTTTTTGTTTGGGCCAGTAACACCTTACCGTTGGCATCACGATAAGTGATTAAACCTGTTTTAGTAGATACTTCAACTTTTAACGATGAAGTACTTAAGGTTACCTGATCGGCTGAGTTGGTTGTTGTAAATTTAACAGCAGCATCTGAAAGCTTAACAGCCATTAAACTTTTGTCGTCAGGAAACTTGTCTGTCGCAATTGCAGTTACATGAATGATCTGATCGGATACTGGCTGAAGTTTTATTTTTTTAATTCCTGAGGGAGAATGTTGAATGGGAATTTCAATTCCTGAGGTTGTTTGCACATCATCTTTTACTTGCCCGTTTACATTTATATATAGTAACATACTACCTATAAATATTACGGCGCTCACCCTAATTTTTCGCATAGAAATAAATACTGTTTATACTTGGTTTATTTATTTCTAAAGGTATATGCAAGCAAAAAAAGGCAGGGCATTCAAATGATAACAATTAGGTATTCATATGTTAACAAATCTGCTAAAATGAGCATTAAACAGACTCTTGATCGGGTTTTGTTAAGGCATACGCTGATGGCAGCATATTGAATTCCTGCTTAAAATATTTACTGAAATGTTTAGGGTTACTGAAGCCAACTTCATAGGCTACCTCGGCAATGGTCATTTGCGATTTCAGCAACAAGGGTTTAGATTTTAGCAACCTGTAAGAGCGTATGTATTCTACAGGTGATTTACCTGTTAGCGGAAGTACTTTTTTATATAAACCTACCCTGCTCATATTCATGTCTGCACTTAACTGGTCGACAGTATAAGCGGAGTCTGACAAATGTTTTTCTATATGAATAGACAACTGTCTGATGAACTTATCATCAACAGATTCAATTTCTGTTTCCAGTGGTTTAAACTCTACCTGCTTTTGGTAGGTCTTTTTTGAAAGCGCCTGCTGCTGCAGTAAGTTCCTTATTTTAGACAAAAGGATCTCAAAGTTAAAAGGCTTGGTCATATAATCACTTGCACCGGTTTCAAGGCCCATCAATTGTTCGTCTTCGGTAGTTAGCGCGGTAAGTAATATCACAGGCAAATGGGCCGTACGCTTATCCGCTTTAATTTTCCGACAAAGATCAATACCGTTCATTTCAGGCATACTCACATCACTAACAATCAAATCAGGATGTATCGAAAGTATTTTTTGCCAACCTTCTTTACCATTGGCTGCCTCGGCTATCTGGTAGTATTCTTTTAAATTATCCTTTAAATAAAACCTAAAATCCTCATTATCTTCTACCAGCATGAGCACCGGCTTTTTACTTTTCCATACAAACTTAGGATCGCTTACTGAATTTTCATCTACCCCAGCGGTAATGAGCAGGTCGAGCTTAGGTTCCGGATCGGAAGTTTCCATATCCGTTTTAGGAAAAACAAGGTAAACTGTAAATTCAGTGCCTTCATTCACAATACTGTCAACCGTAATATGCCCACCATGCAACCTTACAAATTCCCGGGTAATCGACAAGCCTATACCACTCCCCTGGTTAACAATGGAATCGGGAACGTCATTTTGAAAAAACCTTTCGAATATCCTTGCCTTGTTATCTTCTGGAATACCAATACCCGTATCAGAAACTTTAAGAATTAACTGGGTTTGTTTTTGTTCATTAATGGTAGTGAGCAAACTTACTTTCACTTTACCACCCTGTGGTGTAAATTTAAATGCATTCGAAAGCAGATTAAACAGTATCCTTTCAATTTTATCATGATCAAAAAAGGTAATCAGGCTCTTTCTATCGGTTTGAAAACTAAAACTGATGTTCTTTCTGTCGGCTATATCACTAAAGGAAAACGACAGCTCCTGAATAAAAGAAATGATATCTCCTGTTTTAGGATGCAGTTTTAACTCGTGCACTTCCATTCTTCTAAAATCCAGCAATTGATTTACCAGATTCAGCAAGCGGCGCCCGTTCCGCTGAATCATCTGAAGTTGCGGTCTCTCTGAATCCTGAGCTTGTTTAATCAGTTTCTCAAGTGGCGTAATGATCAGCGACAAGGGCGTTCTGAATTCGTGACTTACATTGGTAAGAAATTTTATCTTAAGCAGATCCAGTTCATGCATCCGTTTCGCTTGTTGTCGTTCCTGTTCTATTAAAAACTCCTTCTTTATCCGTTGAATGCCACGATGCCGGATAAAAAACAGCGTACCGCCAATTAGCAATACGTAAATGATATAGGCTAGCGTTGTTCTCCAAAATGGAGGCATAATGGTAATATTAAGGCTGGTCTCATTGTTCACCCAATTTCCCGAAGCATCAGTAGAAACCACTTTAAAAGTATATTCACCCGGATCAATATTGGTATAGGTTGCCAATCGGTTATCCCCCTGAAGTTCCTGCCAGTGCTGATCAAATCCTTCCAGCCTATACCGGTATTTTATTTTTTGAGGATTAAAAAAGTTCAGTGCTGCAAACTCAAGTGCAAATCCATTCTGGCTATGGTTCAGCTTTAAATCTTTTGTAAAAATGATAGACTTCTTTAATAAAACCCTTCCATTTACCTGGTCATCAATGCCAATACTCCTGTTAGAAATCTGCAGATCGGTAAAAACGATAACAGGCCTGGTATTGTCATTTCTGATATCGCCCGGTTTAAAAAGATTAAAGCCATTTGCCCCTCCAAATAAAAGTTCTCCCGATTTGGTTTTATAGCCTGCATTGGCATTGAACGCATTGCCCTGCAAACCATCATGTTCATCATACTTACGAAAGGTATAAGAGAATTTGTCTGTGCTTATCTTCTTAACAATGATCTCAAACAAACCATTCGCCGTGCTTATCCAAAGATTTTTGTCATTATCTTCAACCACTTTTAATGTAGTCATTTCAGTGAGGCCATCTTTACTGTCGAAATTCTGGAACTGCCCTGATTCAGGATTTAGCCTACTTAAACCATCACGTGTAGATATCCATATAAAACCATAGCTATCCTCCATCATGCCATAAACAACATTATTAGTCAACGATTTTTTATTGCCTGGTTTATTCTTGTAATGAACAAATCTGCCATCCTGTTTCATTTCATCAACGCCTTCAGAGGTACCTATCCATATATTGCCTTTTCTATCCTCTATTAAACAGGATAGCGAATTTGAAATTATACCATTCTTTTCTCCTACCTTTTTGTGAAGAAAAATGTGTTTGTTTCTATCGAATTTATCCAGCCCACCACCTAAGGTAGCAATCCATAAATTTCCTCTCCGGTCTTCAAGAATGTCCCACACCCGGTCATCAGTCAAGCTATTTGTATCTTGGCTATTGTGTTTATAATTGATGAACTTTGTACCATCAAAGCAGCTTAACCCGCCAAAATAAGTACCTACCCATAGCTTTTTATCGCGATCTATAAACAGGCTTACAATGATGTCGTTACTTAAACTGTTTGGGTTGCCGGGCTCATGCACATACCTTTTAAACTGACCTGTTTTTCTATTAAAATAAAATAGTCCGCCTCCATTCGTACCAATCCAGATGTTACCCAGTCCGTCTTCTGCAAAACGGTTTACATCATCATAGGTCAGCCCTCGGGGATTTGCATTCTGGTGTTTATAGAGCGGGAATTTGAGGATCTTTTCATGATAAAAGCTAACGCCCCTTTTAAATGTTCCTACCCATATTATGCCCGAATGGTCTTTATACAAGGTTAAAATGGCATTTTGACCAATACTTTTAACGTCGTCCTCTTTATTAACAAGATACCTGACACTAAAATTTCTTTTATCCAGCAGGTTCACACCGCCATGATCGGTTCCTATCCAAATCAATCCTTTATCGTCCTGAATGATACTGCTAATCAAGTTGTTATTCAAACCATTTGGTGCCTTGTCTATGAATCTGGTTTTCCCGGTTTTGGTTTCATAAAAATCTACTCCTCTCTGGCTATTCAGGGTATATATCCATAGATCGGACGCATTATCAACAAACAATTTAAAGTTTTGAAAAGCCAAAGGGTCATCATGCTTAAACACAGAGATACGCTTTTGCACTTTACCGGTAGAGCTATTGAGCAGTTCTACGGTCTTATCCGTATGAATAATCCAAATGTCTCCATTAGGCCCTTTCTGTAATGCAGAAATTGGAGAACCAGCCAGTGATGCAGCATTCCCGGTATTCAGTTTTAGATGAATACTTTTTTTGCTCAGTGTATCATATTTAAAGACGCCTTCGTCACCCGCGTTGAACCAAAAACCGCCTTTACTATCTTTTACTATATCTATGATCTTTTTAGCAATGATGTTTAACTCCTTCAGGTAAGGTTTCACATCCCTTATAAAACTTTGGGTTTCCGCATCATAGATATTTGCGCCGTTCTTGGTTTCCAGATAGAGCTTGTTATCTGGCAGTTCAAAAATATTGACGATAAAATCGTCACTTATTGATTTGGTATCTCGTGGATCGTGCTTAAAAATTTTTATCTGCTGACCATCAAAACGGTTTAATCCGGAAAGGGTACCAATCCATATAAAGCCCTTGCTGTCTTTAAAAATTGTATTTACCTGGTTATGAGAAAGCCCATCGGAGAGGTTTATACTCGAAAACTGAATCTGGTCTTGCTGCGCTAGCCCAACAAATGAAATCAGGAAGAAGATTAATGTAATTATGTTTTTCCTTGCAAACATTAAAGATTCATTTTATAAAATTCATGCATGGTATTCTTTAAATCAGAATAAAGCGTTTTAAAGATCCTAAAATTCCTCAAATAAACCTCACCATTATTAGGGTTTGGCTTAACCATTTTTGGCGTTTTATTTACCAAATCGGAATAATCATGAATCAAACCAAGGGCTTTCATTGCCAACAGTGCAGCACCAACTGCCGAAGCATCTTCTGATTGTGTAATCACCAGGTCTTTTCCGGTAATATCAGCCATTATCTGCATCCAGATATCCGATTTTACAATGCCTCCGCTAATATTGATCTGTTTAATGGGCTCAGCATTTTCCTGCAAGGCATCAAGCACATCGTACATCGCATAGCATATACCTTCCAGTACAGCTCTCGAAAAATGGGCTTTTCCATGTTCCAGCTTTACACCAAAGAATACGCCACAGCTTTCGCTATCCCATATCGGTGCCCGATCTCCGGTTAGATAAGGTAAAAACAGCAACCCATTACTTCCAGCCCTTATGCCCGCAATTTCTTCAAAAAGCTGTTCATAATCGGTTTCTCCCAAGTCATGTTTAATGTTATTTTTTATCCACCATTGTAAGGCAATGCCGCCATTATTTATCGGGCCGCCGCAAATAAAAGTATCTTTATCAAGGATATAACTAAATGTCATCGCCTTTTCATTCGGCAAAGGCTTATCGCTGGCTATTCTTACCGCACCACTTGTACCTATGGTCATCACAGCAATACCGGGTTTAATCCCTCCACTCCCCAGATTGGCCATACAGCCATCACTTGCACCAATTACAACAGCAATACCAGACTCAAGAAACTTAGTATAATTAGTTTGTACAGGTTCAGAAAGCATTTTACTATCTATCCCTGTGATATTAAGGGAATCTGTATGCCAGTCTAGCAGATCTATGTTAAACAAACCAGTACAAGAAGCGATTGAGTAATCTATCTTAAACTCTTTGAAAAGCTTGTACCAGATGTATTCTTTTATGGAAATGAATTTATGTGTTTGGCTAAACAAATCCGGATCATTCTCCTTTAACCAAATGATTTTGCATAAAGGCGACATGGCATGCAGCGGTGTGCCTGTTGCTTTATAAATGGACAAGCCAGTTTCAGAGCTTCTTAATCCTTTAGCAATTTCAGAACTTCTGTTATCGGCCCAGGTTATCATTGGTGCCAGCGCGTTACCATTTTCGTCAACCGGTATCAGGCTGTGCATGGCACTGCTTAGGGATATTGCTTTTGGCACATTGCCAATTTCAGCAATCAATCCATCCATGCTTTTCTTAAAAGCATTCCAGATTTCTTCCGGATTCTGTTCATGATAACCGGGTTGTGGCGAGGTAAAAGCGTAATGCTGCTGAAAAGCACCAAATGATTTGCATTTGGTATCTACAGCAACCGCTTTTACACTCCCCGTACCGATATCTATTCCTAAAACATAATCCATAATTGCAATTTAACGTTGCAAGATAGAAAATGAATTATAACTATTTCTTTCTGGCAAGATCCAATGCTGCAGTAATTGTGTAATATTTTGCAATCATATTAGGTACCTCCCATGCAGGCAGATCCTTATTTTTAAGGTAACTCAAAAACTTTTCAGTTACCCTGGCAAAATGTGCCTCGTGCCCTTCTTTGTATTTATCGGGAATATTAACCCACCATCCGGTTTTGGTTTTTGTAAGCGAAATACCTGGAAACTTGCCCTGTAAATTTTTAAGCTGCTCATTTAAAGTTGCTTCAAAAGCGGCATCTTTTGGATTCACAGGATCAATATATAGTTCAGGTTTAAATTTCTGCTCTGCTCCCTGTTTTATAATCAGGTTGGCCTTTGTGCCACGCATAATGGAGTAATGTGTATCGCCAGTACCTTCGGGTGCTTTATAATTCCATTTTACAGAAACTTTAGCATGCACACCACGGAGTTTATAATTGATCTCTCCGTTTGAAAACACCTTTAGCACACTGTCGTTAACCACATCTTTTTTAAGATAATCTGGAAACGCAGTCGACTTGGTGATGGTATTAAACTGGCTTAAAGTTAAATCTGTACTTGATCTTTTAGCCGACACCAATTGAACATCGGTTTTATAATCGAGCGTCTGATCCGGAAAACATTCCCATTGCACCAGGTCAACCAAATGCGTAGTTACATCAACAATCCCCTCTCCTTCCTGGGCTACATCCATAAACCATGCAGGTCTTACCAAAACACTTCCTGAAACATACTTATAAAAATAATGAACACTTTCTTTGGTAACAGCAGGGTTATCAGGCGTGCCTTTTTCAAGCGTACCGAAAACTTCGGGTATCATTGAGAACTCTCTTTGCAGCATGGTAGTGATCTCATAACGCTCCGTCATGATATCATACAACAACAGCTGCTTTTCTGCTGCCGTTTTAAATGCACCTTTCAAAACCTCAAAACTAGCTCCGTCAATGGCCATTGGCTTATCAGCCAGTACATTCAATCCGGCTTCAACCGATCTTTTTATGTAGTTTGTTTTCTTCTGGTTATTTCCCGCCAATACCACTACATTCCCTTTCTTTTCGGCAATCATTTTATCCAGATAATCATCGCCCAGATAAACTTTTTCATCCCATGTGGTTGGATTGTCCGGACGCTTATTGTAGGCTTCAATTTTTGATAAATGCAACTCCACATCGGTTCCCTTAGGTGCATACACATGCACGGTAGAATCTACCCCGCGATACATTGATTTTTGCACTAGCGCAGCATGAAAATGTCCGGGATCAAGGGTGATCAGCTTTACAGCATTATCTTCCTGTTTCTTAGGCTGACTGCATCCTGCCAGCACAATTAATGGGATCATTATTAGTTTGCTTTTCATAGTTTAACTCTTTTTATCGAGAATATAGTTGGTACCATAAGGATAACGCTGTGGTCTCGATAATAATTTATTGGCTTCTGCATTATCTTTAAAAACTTCTTTCTTCGGATCCCAATATAGCTTTTTTGGAGATCTCATTGCAGCATGAGCAACTAAACATGCACTGCAAGAGCGATGTGCTACTTCAGCAGGGCTAATTGTTGGCTTTCCGCTTTCAATACAATCCAGCCAGTTGCCGTGTTGTTCAGGACTTTCGTACAGATGAATTTCATTGGCCTCTATTTTAGAGGTAAGAATAGCCGGATCGCTTGCATAAAATGCCTTATTATCTTTACCACCCGACCCAGGGTCTGTACTGGTAACCCCTACGTTTCCTCTTGATACAAAGATCCAACCGTTACTGCCTTCAAACCTTACCCCATTAGGATTTTTACTATTCATCACCATGTTTACACCATTTGCATACTTGGCATGAACCTCATAATCGCCATGTACATTCCACAAACCATTTTTAGGAAATTCGGCCCGCGCCTCAATTTCAATAGGGCCAGTATGCTCAGTATTCATTCCCCAGTGGGCAATATCAATGTGATGTACGCCCCACCCGGTAATCATCCCGGCACCAAACTGTTCCAATCTTAACCATCCGCCCCTCGACTCCGGATCTGTTTGTGAATGTACGCGATCCTGGGTATAGTAAATGTAAGGTGTTGAGCCAAGCCACATATCATAATTGAAATTTGCAGGAATTGGCATCTCTGTAGCAACCCCACCCGCAGGATCTGAAGGCAAACCAACCTGTACACTTTGAAGTTTTCCTATCCTTCCATTTCTTACCAGTTCACATGCTCTTTTAAATTGAGGCCAGGGGTTAACTGAACGCTGCTGACTACCTAACTGAAAAGTAACTCCAGATTTTCTGACCATATCACTCATCATCCTACCCTCTTCAATAGTTAACGAAGTTGGTTTTTGAAGATAAATGTGTTTGCCTGCAAGCGCTGCTTCAATTGCTGGCTGGGCATGCCAATGATCAGGGGTACTGATCATCACCGCATCAATATCTTTATTGGCCAGCAGGTCATGATAATCATCATAAGTTTTAATATCTATATAATTGGAATTACCTGTTTTTTTGGTATACCAGCCCTCTACCAGCTGTTTTCCACTTTTCAGTCTGTTACCGTCTAAATCTGCAATGGCCACAATACGGGCTTTATCATATTTAAAAGTTTCGGCAAGGTCATGTGTGCGGGCAATTCGGCCGCAGCCGATCTGGCCTATATTAATTTTATTGCTGGGTGCGTTTTTACCAAACACAGAAGCAGGAACTATAGTAGGAAAGCCAGTCATGGCAACAGAAGTAACAACAGCACTCTTAACAGCCGTTTTCACGAAATCTCTTCTGCTATATGGAAGTTTTTCATTTTCGCTCATCATATCATCTAGGTTTATTAGGTTAATATTTGGTTAGTAGCGCAGCGGTGTATTTCGTGAATCTGCGTATGCTTTATTGTAATCTATTTTTTTATACTGGCCGGCAACATAGTTGATGCCCTGAAGGATGTGTTTGATAAAAACCGGGTCTTCATAGTTTTCTTTATCGTGTCCAAGAGCGGTAATCCAAACATTTCCCCCATCAAATTGCTGGTACCATACTGCAGGATATAACTCCGAAAAAGGAGCAGAAAATGTTTTTATTTTCTCCGCATCTGCCGGATCAGATGAATTTAAAGAGGTAAGATCATGTGCCATGATTACTTTAATGCCAGGATACAGTTCTTTGGCAAAATAACATTCATCTTTTCTTTCCCAAACTTTTGGCAAGCCTGCAACAGAGGGATGTGAAGGGTCAATTACTTTTACAGTAAACTTTTGGTTTCTGGCATGCCAGGCAAACGTGCCTCCCAGCATTTGCTTAAACCATTGCCAGTTTCGTTCTGTACCGGTTACAGAGTGTAAGCCAACAAATCCGCCTCCGGCTTCTATATATCTTCTAAAGGCTAACCTTTGTCCATCGGTATCAAACACATCATTATTAGTGCTTGGAAAAATCAGCAAGGTATACTGCTTTAAATTTGCCTCTGTAAAAACCGAAGGATCATCAGATACATCGGTGTCAAATCCATTCTCCTGACCCAATTTCTGAATGCATTTTACCGCATTAGGGATATTGTCATGAACATATCCCTTCCCGTTTTTGGTGTACACCAGTACTTTTACTTTTTTCAGAAAGGTGTTTTTTTCTGCAGCCATTGCAAATGGGATGTACAACATCCATAAGGCAGAAAGCAGGATACTCGCTTTGAATTTAAATCTTAAAATTGATACGCTCATTAGTTTGAATTAAGTTGGTTTAATTTTATTTTAACTACGGGAGGACTGGCAAAATCACCCCAGGCGGCTTCGGCACGCTCCTTAGAAGTATGGCCGTTGTACACCAGGAACCTGTATTTTAGGATATAGGTTTTCCCCTTTTCCAATAACCAGTCTTTATCTTTTGTTGGCGAGAAATTGGCATACACATCTCCCCTTCCGTTCATGTTTTCAGGCCATATTCTTAATGGTTCCGGATAATTATAATTGGTAGGATAAGACATCATTACCGCACCTGCATAGTCATCATCTATTTTTCCCTGCAAAATCACCCAACGTGCTTTGGTGCCATCCGCATCTTTTCTTGTTTTTCCTTCGGATGTCAGGGTTTCGCTATTTTCTTTATTCCATTTTTCGGTAGCCCGCCAACCCAAGCCGCCATAACGGTATTCTTTAAGTAATACCTGTTCATCAGTAGCGCAATTGAGCTGAATAGTGATATCAGCAATATAATAATCCTGACCTTTTTGAGGTTGGAAGATCCTTACCGACTGAAGCTCGTTGAGTGCTACCTTTTCAGTTCCGTCTTTTTTAAAAACCACATGATCGTGCAGTGTCTGATATTCTGCATATACCGGACCTGCGTTTATAGCAACAAAATCTACAAACCTTACCGTTCCTTTCCGGTCTTTAAGGTTCCAGAAGTCTACAGTATCACCTTCAAAAACCACATGAGTCCATGGGTTCCACAATCCATAATGATGGTAATGATCGGGAGCCTGTATCCGTGTTAATTCTTGTCCGTGCGGAGACCATAACGGATGTATAAAACCGCTTCTTTTAAAGGCCGTATCTATTCCCTTTGGTGGATAAACCGTTTTGTAATTGTAGCGGAGTAAGTTTTTATTCCCGTTACTTATTGTTAACTCCCCGTTTTCACGGATAGCCCTTATGTGATCTGCAGGCTTAAGCGGTTTTCCTTTTTCCAGGGCAAATATGCTTGTGGCCAAAGAAGGTTTTACCAGCCAATGCAAAACCCGTTTTCCGTTGTTTTCTACCTGATACGCTACAGGGGTTTGTTTGTTTCCTTTTACCTCTATTAACCTGATAACGCTATCAGGCAAAGCAGTTATTGCATCCAGATCTACCTGAACATGGATCTCTTTATCTGGCGTTCTTTTCTTCAGGTCTACCTCCAGGGTGGCAATTCTTTGGGCATACAAGGGTGTTAGCATTGCTGAAAAGGCAATAAAAGATATGCAGGTTAGCCTCAGGGAATTTAACATCATTATTTCTTTAATCGTATTTTAAAAATATGGTTTTTAGACAGTAAGTTCACTTTAGCCTCTATTCTATTTTATCAATCGGTGGTACATTACCCTCTGAGCCAGAATATCCTTTGTTTTGATTTATGTGACCGGATACATTTGCCCTGATCGCACTTTGAGGTACCGGCCACAATACATGATATGGGCTCATGGTATATTGATCTCCATGATTTGTTTTAACACCATTTTTATAGAACACATTTTTTTCTTTTACCCTATCGTAAAAGAAATTGTTTTCCGAGAAATTGGTTAAAGAATATGCTTTACCATTATAGGCGGTTTTACCGGTAAGCGCAAAAATATAAGCAATTCTGGTCAGCTCACATTTCCTTGGCTCCTCGTAATAAAGTTCGCGGGCTCTTTCATCCAGTATCGTGCCGATGTTGATCGAAGCAGGTGTATAGGGTGCTGCTTTTGCACGTGCCCTAACCTTATTGATATCAGCGGCAGCGCTGGCCAGATCGTCTTTCCAATAATAGGCCTCGGCGCGAAGCAAATAGGTTTCTGCTATCCGGAACACATACCAGTCTGTATGACCACCTTGCATTGGCGCATTTTCAAAATCAGGTATAAATATCTTATACTGCGGCCATCCAAAATAACTCCTTATGGTATCAGTAACGATAAGTCCGCCTGCAGCATTTCGCAATTGTATCGGTTTATTGTAGTATGTAGGGTCGCTCTTCTTTAATGCGGGCTCATTATAAACAAGGTCTTCCATGTTCATCCAATTGCCTTTTATATGCCTTAAGTCATTAGGATCGTCCCAGATCGCTTGTGTGCTGTAAGATGTTCCGCGACAGCGGCCTATTCCTCTTCCATAAAGATTAGACTGTGTGATCTCCAGATTAATTCCATCGTTAGTACCTTTTTTTCCATTTGGCGTATTGATGTTTGAACCCCAGTTCGGTACTGCCTGACGCATAATTTTCATCCCCCCATCATAACCTCCATCCATCTGCCTGTCAATCACCATAAATATACCTTCCCTGTTCTCACCCAACGACTTGTTCTCCGGTCTGTGAAGGTCCCATATCAGGTTTCTTGTTTCATCTGCTCTTGTAGCGCCGAACCGGTTGGTCATTAGTGCATACGGACTTCCATTTATTACCGCATTTGCAGAGGCTATGGCATCGTCAAATTTTCCGAGCGCTAAATTCACCTTGGTAAGCAAATGATTTACCGCTCCTTTGGTTACCTCACCCTTATTCACATTATCAGTTACCCATTGCGCTGCAAATTCCAGGTCTGTTTTCATCTTCTGAAGAATGACCTCGCGCTTAGTGGTATAAAAATCTACCCTTGGCGTGGTTACTTCATTCAACAACAAAGGCACGTCTCCAAATTGATTTACCAAACGGTAATAACGGAATGCTCTGTGAAAATAGGCCGACCCCAGTATCGAGTTACGCTCCGCTTCATCTTTAAAATTGGCAGCATCAATACGGCTAATCACTGTATTTGCATATTTGATACCCTTATATCCCTCGTCCCAATAATATCCAATTCTGTTAAAGTCAACCGAATTTAGATTCGCATCAGGAGTAATCAACAGGTTTAAATCCTGAGCAGGACCAGATTTATCTGTTGTACCATCAACTGCTATCTCAGAGAATATTTGCTCGGTAATCCACGGCGCGCCATCACCAAAATATTCATTCCGCAAATTTCTTGCACAAGCTACTAATGTAGCCCGCAAAACTGCAGGGTCTTTATAATCTTCATCTGTGTAAAAGGAAAGCGGTTCGGGTTCTAAAAAGCTTTTTTTACATCCAATTCCGGCCAGTATAGTGATAACTAAACAGACAGGTAATATTTTATATAGATTTTTCATGATCATCGATTTGATTTATACTACAAGGTTACATTTAGACCTAATGTTACATACCGGGGCGTTGGGTTTTTATTCTGTGGATCCCAATAATCCCAGTCGGGTGCATAAATTGCTGCGTTTTGAACAGTCGTAAAGATCCTTACACTATTCAACCTTCCTTTTTCAACCAGTTTCTTTGGCAAAGTGTATGCTAACGAGACATTATCTATTCTGATAAATGATGTTTTACGGTATACATTATAGTTTGCACTGCCATTGCTTGAGTACAATCTTGCATAATCGTTGATTGGATTTTCTGCAGTCCAATAAGGCACTTTGTACGAATTCTGTCTATCCTGGAAACCGGAATTATTCTTAGCCTCGTTAAAATCTGTCATGGCTCCCCAGTTGGAATACATAGAGAAAGAAAAATCAAACTGCTTAAAAAACGTAAATTCATTTCTCATTGAAGTGGTAAATTTAGGATTTCTGGATCCCAGGAATTGTTTATCTGCATCAGTGAATTTGAAATCACCATTTACATCCTGCAGTTTAAAATCTCCCGGTTTCACGCCGTATTTAGCGGCTTCCGCAGCTTCGTTTTGCTGCCACACACCTAAAACTTTTAAGTCCCAAATGGCATTTACATCCTTGCCTATAAACCAACCATTTCCAGGATCATTGTTTTCAACTTTACCTATTACCTTTCCTTCCTTGTCCAACTGATTTACCTCGCCGAATAAATGAACAATCTTGTTCCGGTTCAAAGAAAAGTTAACAGAGGTTTTCCAGCTGAAGTTCTCTCTTTTAAAATTGTTGCTGTTTAAGGCGATTTCTACACCTGTATTGGTCACATTACCAAGGTTGGATGCTATATTAAAGAAACCAGTTACACTTGGCAAGGCTCTTAACAAGAGTAAATTGCTTGTATTTTTCTTGTAAACCTCTACCGATCCGTCTATTATATTATTCAGGATTGAAAAGTCCAGACCTCCATTAAATGACGATGTAGATTCCCATTTAAGATCTCTGTTTATCATTCTATCTACATACAATTGCGCGATAGGAAAAACTGTCCCTGATGGAGAAACATATAGATATTTACCTGTATTAAGATTTGAAAGCGCTAAATAACCGTCAATATCCCTGTTCCCTACCGATCCATAAGACAGTCGAAGTTTTGCATAATTAAGCCAGCTTACAGATTTCATGAAACCTTCGTCGCTGAACACCCAACCCAGTGCTAATGAAGGGAAAGTTGCCCTCGGATTTCGCTGCCCGAAAGCAGAATACCCATCGCGACGAATGGTAGCTGTTAAAAGATATTTACTGTTAAGGGTGTAGTTTAACCT
>Ga0065704_10000321_pt1 | contig 49098 bp, 48 predicted proteins | sample SwiRhicommuniRL2_FD_59091 | JGI IMG/M metagenome (GOLD analysis project Ga0065704, IMG submission 59091) | Switchgrass rhizosphere bacterial communities from Rose Lake, Michigan, USA - RL2 v2 (version 2) | ecosystem: Host-associated > Plants > Roots > Rhizosphere > Soil | place: East Lansing, MI | reverse complement strand
TTTTTTCCATTGATTGTCTGCGAAAATATCGCCCGCCAGAAGTGCCCGGAAAATCTGCCGCATGCCGGTAGCCCACTCTTGGCTAAAAACATACGTTAACGGTGGAGCGTCCGCTGATGGCACAGAGCTGCCTGTCAGATTAGCTTTGGCTTTGTGCCGTAGTTGTGTCAGCTCAAGTTTGAGTTAATGCATCACATTTATAGTTCAAACCTAATTTCATTCCATTCAACTGGCCGGTTCCCTGTTTATTAATGTACGGAATGTTAGTGACATCCGCTATGACCCTAGCGGACTGTCATATTTATTTCCCTCAGATAACAATGGTTTTAGGTCTCTAATAACCATCGCCATATCGTAGCTGTTGTTTGTATCGCTTACGATTTTCCCGACAACGCTGGTCGGGCGCTATCTGCCCGGACATGTTCAAACAATGCTCCCTTCGCCTGATAATTGCCTCACGAACAGAATCGTCAACAGTGAGATCGAGCACATCCAGCCAACGGCGGGCTGCCCGATACCACCAACCACGCTCTTCAAGCATCTCAGCTTGTTCATCTTTTAACGTCATATTCATCTTAAAGATACTTTTTGAATGCACCGGTCACGACCGTCAGCACAAAACCCAACATCATCGCCGAGGGTAACAGCAGCAAATTAGGCCATACCGCCGTTGGCCAGGCTAGATAGAGCATACAGGGGCCGTACATTGCCGGTTTCACGTAACGCTTCGCGTGATGGTAAACAAAGCTGGACTCATAACCGGCGCCGTAGCGGCGTAAGTCTCGCCGCACAAGACCATCAACAACCCCGATAACACTTACCATGATAAATAGTGGTACCGACAACACCAAAATAGCCACGCGGATGGCGAAGATTACCGTCACATATACTGTGGCCTGTAAGTATTCCCATAACGCCCTCGCCAACCAACTGCCAGCACGGCTAATCGTCTCTACCGTGCCGCCTTGAATGTGCGCACTGCGGGCGGTATTGACCCAGTTGATAAATCCGCTGTCCAAAAAAAACCATTGATAAGCACGCTGGATCCACGCGCTGATGACATTTACCGGCTGTGAGAGCATCAGGCTGCGGGTGAAACCTTCTGATAGATAGCCGCTTTCGGTCAGCATGACTTGTCGGCTGTGTTCGGCACCCTCACCCGCCCAAATAAAGGTCATGCCGGCATATTCGATAAGCAGGCTGACCAGAAGAGAGGCCAGTAATATCCCAACCACCTTCCAGGGCATCAGCCAGAACAGGGTAATGAACAGACCGGGCTGTTTGGGCGGAACCGTCTGCTGTCTCTGCTGAACTTTCTCCTCGGCCATTATCCCTCCGCAGATGCCGCCAGGGCATCAGAAGGTAAGGCACTGCCCGTCCACCAGGTTTCGCCGGTGCGATAATTCTGTTGCATATATTCTGCGATGCGGCTGATGCCTTCCGGCATCAATGGGTCGTTACCGCTCCCCGGTAACGGCATCCGGATTTTCCACAGCCGCCCCCCTTCCAGCAGGGCAAATGCCTGTCCCTTAGGGAGGTTGATGATATCCGCCGGTGTGATCATCGGCATTCTGGCCAGCGTTACCTGATCCTGCACGTTACTGTTAAAATCGGTTCCCTCACCCGGGCGCGAAACGTCGGTCACACCAGACGTGAGGGTTTTATTGTACACATCCACTTCTGGCAACTGACTGGTCAGCAGCTCCGCCGTGCTGTTCTCACGTACCCGCAGCATAATCAGTGAGTTGAAGTTACCGACAACCTGGTTCGCCTTCGCACGGCTACCCACGCGAGCCTCAATATCTGAAAGGGTTTGGGTGTACGCCGTCACCTGGATACCGGCACCGCCCCCCTTGTTGATAAGCGGGATGAACTCATCCCCCATCAGCTCATTGAATTCGTCGCAGTGCAGATTGATAGGGACTTTCTTTTGCGAAGCGGAGCCGGTTTCATCTGCCAGACCAAATTTATAGATATGGCCGGCGACAGAAACCAGATCTGCAAACATGCTGTTGCCAACGGCCGATGCGACCTCCGAATCCGACAGCGCATCAAGGCCGACATACACAATCCCTTTCTTGCGGATCACTTCCTGCCAGTCAAAGATGGGACGCTTATCGTCCATATCGTTGTAATCCGGAGCCAGCAGCGCCGCCGTCTTGCCCGTGGTCAGTTTCTCCAGCAGGGGCAGCAGGGAGGCCACGATTTTATCAAAATAGGTTCGGTCATAGCGAACTGCGCTTCGCAGTCCGTCGAGTACCGGATCCCACAGTTTCTTCCCTTCATCCGTGCTCAATGTCATCTCAATGGCCCATACCCGCATCGCGTTGGCCTGTCCCTGCATGTTGCGTGGCAAGTCTTTTTCTTTGAGCATGCCCGATGACAGCAAATTCTCTACTTGCATCAGCAGGTGAGGCGCTTTTGAGGCCAGCATATTTTCTACGTAGGTTTCATAGAGCTCACCAATGTTGGTGACGTAGCGCAGGATAAGGGTGTAGTCAGGACGCTGTCCCAGTGCCACCAGCGCCCGGGTGATGATATTCACAAAACGCCAGGCGAATTCACGAAACGCCGCCGAGTTTCCTTCACCGGACAACTGCCCTGCGACGCGTGAAGCCACTTCAGAGATGCGGCTAAAGCGGCCGATGGCGTTATACCGTGCGCTGACGTCTGGCCACCCCAGGTGAAAGACGTAAAACTCATTCCCCCTGCCCGCTCTCCGGGCTTCTGCATACATGCGTTTGAGCAAGTCTGCGTCCCCCTTGGGGTCAAACATTACCGTGACATCACCGCGGCGAATGTCCTGGGTGACCAGCACCTCGGCCAGACGGGTTTTGCCCACGCGGGTGGTACCGATCACCAGCGTATCGCCCCACCCGCTCGCCCAGATCATACAGCACGTCACTCTCATCAGGTTCGACACCGTGATAAACAGGACTGCCTCCCACCGGCGGTAAAGGCCGTGCGGGATTGAATATTGAGTCAGTCTGCGTCAGACGACACAGCCACGGCAGGCTGTATTCCAGCCGTTTCTCCAGGTCGCGAGCCATGCGATAGATAACGGAAGGCTGAACATAATGTTCCGCTTCAGGCCGCCTCGCCTCCAGCAGACGTTGCGTATGTTTTTGCGTCCACTGAAATCCGCGGCCCAGAAACAAATACTGCTGGCTGACGGGGATTTGCCGGCTGCTCAATTCATAGCGCGGCAACCGCTTAATATTACGACGGTAACGCAGGATACGCAGCCCTTGCCGCGTTCGTTGAAGAGCCAGCACGCCAAAGCCGGCGGCAGTGACCCAACTGACAGAAGGGGCCAGGGCAACGGCCCAGGGTGCCGTCAGACAGATGTAGGTTGCGCTCCACGCAGTCCCTGCCGTATACAGCTCTACTGCAGGTCGCAAAAGAGATTCCATGACATAACGGTCGCTCATCGCTGCTTATCCTTCAGATTATCGCTACCCTTTCCCTCTGCTGTTTCTACCGCGCTTACTACAGGTTTTAGCAATGACGCATTCATACTCCAGACGTAGCGCATTCCCTCCAGCAGCACGCTACAAAGAAGGACGCACTTCCCTATTTGATTCATCAGGTAGTGATCTCCCAGAACTATTCTGGCCAAGTCAACAAGTTGTCCCACAGGAAGGAAAAGCCAGAAGCCGAACGTCGACGCCCCAATTAAGAAGAAAGGTACTGCGACACACACCCGCCAAAACAGGCTTAGCCCATAACGAAATGGATCGACCATAAGGAATGCACATGCTTCAAGACGACCAAAGCCCAGCTGTCGCAGTCGATTGAATTTTGAAATAAAGGATTGAGGGGATGTCATAACCGGTCTCTCACTGATCAATGTATTGCCAGCCGGCGTTACCCGACAGCAGTTTTAACAGACGATTGCCGCTGATAAGCGAAACGTCGGGTACGGCGCGCAACGCTTCGCGGCTGACCTCCCCGGTTCGCCCGGTATGCACAAAGAATCCCCGACAGCGCTCCTGACGTACCAACGCCCCAAAGTCCAGGACATGCCCGGACGAAATGCAGCTGGAATAGAGTTTTGCCTGGATTAACCAGCGCTGGCCATTAATCCAGACCTGACCATCGACCCCGCCGTCGCCGCTGTAGCGGGCATTTCGCTTTATCCGACATCCCTGACGGGCAAACGCCGTCATAAGCATTTCTTCAAATACATAGGGATTGATTTTTCGCAGGTAAACCAGCCTGGCAGCGTCATCCCTCAGTTGCGGGAGGCGGACAAGAATACGCGCGGCCTGACGCTGATAACGCCGGTGGCGGCGCTGACTCGCCGTGCCAAAGAGAAGCGGCAGCAGCATGAATGCCATAGGAAGTAGCAGAACGCTCAACCACCATCCCGGCACGACCTGCCGCAGGGCACTGAGAATCTGGCCCCCCGTAAGTGCAGGACTCATTGTGCAAGCCCTTTCTCGGTAATGATCAGCGGGTAGTGGGTCAGTTGCAGACGGCGAGCCAGGTCGCTGCCGGAAACCGGCACCATATCGCTTCCCGGGAGCAATGCCTGCAACGCCTTCAGGCGGTCCTGGTCGGCAACGTTCACCACAAATCCGGTGGCATTGAGACGCGTAAGCTCGACCCTGCGCTGAGCCAGCCACTGCCTGGACAGGTCATCATCGCCGATAATAAAAACGGGCGGCATCCCGGGGAGGGTGAGTTTTCTGGGCGTCACTGCACCGGGTGAAAGCTCAGGCGTGCGGACGGGTAATGCAGACGCCACCGAGACCTGCGCGGGCGCCTGAGGCTGATCCACTGATTCCGGCGGCGTAAATTCACCGGGCTGGTCATTCACCGCATCAAAATAGGTATCCGTCGGCTCTCCCCCAATGTCTCCCACCACAGTCAACGCCGAATACCCCGCCGTTGAACACCCCACAGCGCACATCAATACCATCATTTTTAAGAATTTCATTGGGGCTCTATCCAGGTGAGTTGATTACTGGCCAGCGCAACTCCCTTAAGCGGCGTCGGCATCAGATATTGTGTGTCAGAGGCCTGCTGAACGGGGGCCAGGGTGTCGAGCTTACGGCGCACGATCGCTATATAGGTGGCCGCGGCTTTACCGCCGGCTGGGTGGTGGTAACACCCAGCCGCTTTAATCCAGCTCCCCGGACTGGCGTCATAGCATGTTCGCAGGATATTGGCCGCGACGCGCAGGTTGGTGTACGGGTCGAAGGCTTCATAAAAGGAGGTAAACAGATGACCATTCCACCCCAGGTTGACCTGGGCAATACCGACATCAATGCGTTTCAGCGGGTATTTCCGGACAAATTGCAGCAGGGCCTGCCAGGCGGCTTCGCGGGTCTCAAAACGATAGCCTTTGCCCGCCACATTAATTGTCCAGGGCCACGGACGTTCGCCATACGGAAGCCGCCGGGAACTTTCGGTCAGGGCCAGGGAATATAAGGATTCTGCCGGCACCCGTGCCGCTGCCGCAATCTGATGATAGGCGGGCGGAATTTGCTGAAGCGGCTGAACGCTTTTCGCAACGCCGCACAGCGGCAGCAACAACAGTGCTGACATCAGAATGCGGCGAGTTGCCATCCGTTTTCCCCTTGCTGCAGGATCACCGGCATTTGCCCCTGACCATAAGTCAGCCACAAGCCGCGATCGTGATTCAGTGTGATTTGACGACTTCTGACCCGGTCCACCGGAATGTTGTGGCTGACCGCCCATTTGCGCACCGTGTCATCTTTGCCATCACTGCCCACCAGGTAGATATCAACCGGGCGATTGTCCGCCAGGACGGCGGCGAGACGTGCATCACAGCGCTCACAGTTGTCGCGAACGAACAACGCCATGCGGCCGTTAGTGTCATGAGCAAGCCCGGAAGCGTTCCCCATATTGACCGACAGCGCATTAGGGTACAGACGGCTCCAGGCCGCGTTAACTTCCCGCTGGAACGCCAGTTCCTTTTCCGTGCGCTGGTATTCTTCTTTCACCCACAGTTCCGCGAGCCGACGGCGTTCTGAAACGCTGTCGCTTTCCACACCCAGCGTGGTCAGCGGATCAAGCCCGGGAGACTGGATCCCTCGCTTACCCTGTTTCAGTTGCTGATACTTCTGCCACTCTGTATCACTTAGCCCCCATTGCTGAGACTGAGACTGGAGAGACTTATCCTGAAGACTGCTTGCGGTTGACGTGGTGCTGGTTGCACTGTTAACGGTATCCGCTCTGGCGGCACACGTTGCCAACAATATGAATAGCATCACTAAGCGACTGATTTTCATCATGACTCCTGTTTACTGCGCGCTGAGGCGCTGTGGTATACCGTTAACAGAGAACACTGCCTGATTGCCCTCAATGCTGCGCAGCTGCCATCCCCAGGCAGAATCACCCGGCGACAAAAGTTGCATCTGAGATAAGTTCGTAGCGCCCTGCGGCGCAATGACAGCAAAATTCTGACCGCCCCGCTGCTCAATGCCCGTCAGAATAAACGGCGCAGCCAGTGGCACAGTTCTGGCTGACCGCAGAGACTTTTTTGAGACACTGGTTTTATGTTTTTTTCCAGCGGTCACCGCACCGCCTGAAGCGGTAGCGGGTGGTTTCTGAGCCTGACTTGCCTTGAGGGCGTCAACAGTGGCTTTGAGGGAGGAAAACTCGAGAGCGCTCGCCTGACCATTATCAAGCTCATACTGCAGCGCTTTTTTCTGCTCACTGATTTGACTGTCTAATAGGTCAATTTTTTTGTTCTGGTCAGCGATTTGCCCGTCCAGCACTTTACCGAGTTCACTCATTCCTTTCAGCACGCCGGCTCTTAGCGCAAAGCGTTCATCTTGCTCAGCAACGTGTTTTTCCAGCGCGGCCACTGACGATGAGAGCTGGCTGAGCTGGCCGCTGCGGAATGCGGCTTCGAGAGAGTTAACCCGAATGTCCATGTTGCTTAACTGAAGATACAACACGACGCTGAGCACGCCCGGAGCAATAACAAAGAGGGCAGCGACACCGATGGCAGTACGTTTGAGCAGTGCTGACTGACTCAGCGAGAACGAGGAGCGTCGAACGGCAGTGGCATTTCGTTCACCAACGCTTTCACTTATAACGGGGTCTGGGACAGGTTCGTGTTCTGGCAATGTTTCGGAGGTCATTGCACATCATCCTTACAACGGTTCAGAAAAGTGTAAGGTGCAAAAACCAAGGAAATAAGGCGATGCTTAACTCAATATCACTGTTTAAAAATTTCCAGGATTAAGCTTCAAAACTTAACCGCAAACATCAAAATCTATGTAATTTTATTGTAAGAAGTGTTAGGTATTCGTAAGATAACTGCTTCTCAAAATTGCCCTTACTTTTAGGGCCAACATAGCAATATAAAACCATGCATAACGTCAAGACGTATGATTCAATTCAGGCTTTTAGGGGACTTGCTGCATTAGCTGTGATGTTCTTCCACTTCAGATGGCTCATAAACAATGAATTCCCTAATACCGGAGATTATCTTTTTGGGTGGGGAGCAATCGGCGTTGACTTATTTTTTATTATCAGCGGATTTGTCATCACACTGTCTGCACAAAAACTAGACACTGGAGTAAGCGCATCCTTGACCTTTATTAAAAGTAGATTAAAAAGGATAATGCCGACCTACTTTATCATTCTTTTGGTAGTTTTCATATTATCTGGCGGCATGAGTATATTTCATTATTCAGAAAAATTAGCTAATTTGGTCAGCGCGCTAACCTTCCGCCCAATATATACCTCTAACGCACCATTCTATATTAATGACAGCGGCGTATATGGTGTAAGATGGACGTTAAATTACGAGATTTATTTTTATTTAGTTTCCTCACTCTGTCTTTTAACTAAAAGACCTTTATTATGTTTACTATCGTTTTTCATAACTGCACTTGTTATTATACCCGTAATATGTGGACAACAATTCACTTTATCCTCTGAAGGGTATCAATTCAATAATCCTTACTTAAATCTTCTCACAAATCCAATAAGTTGGATGTTCATTTCCGGTGTACTTATTGCTAAGTTAGTACCACTCGCCCAACTCTTACCAGCCACACTAAGAGTAACCTACTTAGCATGTGTTACCCTCTATACCGTATATAGCTTGTTTTTCCTTAAGCAAATTGGTCACGGGTTGTTATCATCAGGCTTTGCTCTGATATTACTTATGAGTGGGGTGGTTATGAATGACGCATGGTTGAGACGATTCACCCCGAGATGGTTAATTTTCATTGGAAACATTTCGTACTCACTGTACTTAATCCATACATTAATGAACACAGGCCTTGGGAAACGGCTTGCGTGGACTGGTCTTAGTGACGGTGTAAGTGGGTTTGTGATTTACTCGGTTATTTCATTGATATTAGCAACTCTTTCACATCGATACATTGAAACTTTATTTTTCAGCAGAAGTAAAAAAACGAATCTAAATAGAAAACAGATGGTTTAATTGCCAACCAGTGAAGTCGGCAGATAATAAAATGGCCTTCTAACTGATAGTCAGGAGGCTTTTTTTATTGTCGAACACAGGATGCCACTGCGGCATAACATGATGGCCTTCCTTGATTATTCGGTGTTGTTATTACCCAACGATTCCCAGGATTATCTGCATAATTTGAGTCTGGAGTGTTGTAAGCCCCACCTTCAGTCCACTTCGTCAGTTGATATCCTCCAGAAATTAATTTAGTTCCTGCCGGACAAGTCGCGTAAGCCGCTGTTAAATTAGTACACGCAGATGGGCTAATCACTGTTTGAATGTCAAATGCTGGAGTTTGACGTTTCCACACTCCAGATTGGCATGAAAGCAAGGCCCCAGTGGAATCATGACTAACACCTCCCGCATCACATCCCCAACCCTCATTGTTTATTTGGTCAAGCTGTAGGATACCACCAGCAGAAAGACGATCATCTGCACGAACGCTCCCCCCTCTGACCTGCCCACCAGTGTAGATATTTTTATCATTGATGGCTCGTACCCAGTCATTATCAGTCATAGTAAAACCACCTCCATGTGTTTCATTGAGCCAACCTTTACTGTCTCTGGTTATCAGCCACCCATTATTACTGCGGATATCACTGCCAGCGGTGATGACGTTTCCCGCTGTAATACTATTGTTGGCCGTTACGTTGGAAGTTGCATTCACATTCCCCCCCTGAACTGTACCGGCAGCAGTAACATTGCCACTAAAGTTTCCCGTCTGCGCGTTGACCGTATTGGTATTGTTGAGGTTATTACTCCCCATATCAATGCTCGTATGCATGCGGTTCAGGTCAGGTTTTCCTGTCACCGAAAAACGGTACAGGCGGTCACTCTCCTCCCGGGCCACACCCAGCTCATCAGAAGGGATAAGTGCCCCGACGTGCCCGCTGGACGTGCTGACGCCAAAGCTAGCTAAAGGCACGCTCCAGCTCTCCATCGCGCCGGTCACATTGGTACTTTTCCAGACGTACGCCCCCAGGCCATCAATATCGACAGAGATCTGTCGCAGTGCGGCATACGGTAGACTTTCTCCGCCCTGGGTGATCACCAGTGCCTGCAGTTGGTCAGTGTTCGTCGCATTGCGCGTGACAGCTGCACTGATCTGCTGCCCGTCAGCCGTGGTATTACTGAATCCGGATTCGATAAGCCCCGTATTTTTAAGCATCTGTGGCGTAATAATCACCGGTGCAGTGGTTCCTGCCGCAGCCAGAAGAGTGTCATAGTAGTGGCCCACGTAGGTTTTCACCGACGTTCGGAAGCGGGTCAGTTGGGATGCCGTGACCTGCCAGCCGCGTTGCTGGATATAATCGTTGTAATACCCCATGGACCACACAGCCACCGCCAGGAGGATAAGCAGTCCGATACCGGTACTCATCACCGTCCAGCCGCGGTCAGCACGTTTAGAATTTGTCGACATACGTCACCACATGAATAAAGGATCTGAAACGTTAAGCGCCATGCACAGCAGCGCCCCGTAACCCAGCCACGGTCCCAGGGGACCACCGCGGGAGGCCTCCCGCGATCCGGCGTGCCAGAGAATAAAACCGACCAGCCCCACCATGAGAGTAAACAGCGTGAGGGGTGAACCAAACCAGGCGCCCAGACCTGCAGCCAGCCAGACGTCGCCCAGCCCAAGCACTTCCCGCTGAGCGAGACGCTCTCCCAGAACGCGGATGAGCCACCCGAAGCTGAACAGAATGAGGGACGTTAACGCATGGGCAGGAAGACACTGATTACCCCAGGCAACGCAAAAACCTGCGGCAGTAAACGGCCAGGTAAAATCCCGAGGTAACCATCCCGTCAGGGCGTCGATGAGGCTCATCCGAAAGATAAATACGACAAAAAGAACCGACGTCATCAGCTCAAACGGTTTGCTGAGTGAAGACAACATGACTATTGCGCACAGGGCAATGGCGTGAAGCCAGATGTGCTGTTTGATAGAACGCGCATCAGATTCAGAAAATGCCTGATGCCCGTAATCCTTCATCACGTCCGTTACCTGAGCGCTCTCAGAACGCAAGAACAGTAGTGCAAGGCAAAACAGCGGGAGCGACAGCGGCCAGGGGCCCACTATCGTCAATACTGTGACAGGTTCGGTCATATGACTATTCCCTTTTCCTGTTTCAGGATCCGTTTGTAGATGGCATAAATACGGTTGGCGTAGGACTCACGCGTTTCATGGCGGTCTTTACGAAAACCGGCATTGTAGGAGCCCAGACAGTTCCAGCTGATGCCACAGACCTGAAAATGTGACGCCAGAATCCGCGTACCGATTTGCACATTGAGACAGGGGCGTGTCAGGAGATCGCTTTTTTGAGTGATCACTCCGTCGCGAATAAGCTCCGGGATATGCGTTGAATTGACCTGCATCAGCCCGTAATCCTCACTCAGGGCACGGCCGGTCCGTTTGTCACGGTTAATGTTAATGGCGGAGGGATTCAGGCTGCTTTCTCCCCGGGCAATGGCCTTTAACAAAAGAGGATCAATGTGGTATTTGGCACCGGCCGCATCAAAACAGAATGCGGCCGCCGGCTGGCACACGACCAGAAGCAGGAAGAGAAGAACGCGTGCCATACACTTTTACCCGTTAACCGTAAAAGTCAGCGTGTTCTGCCCCGTACCACCGCTGTCCTTGATGCACTCCTTGGTCGCCGTTTCAGCAGACACGTTGCCGTCAGTGTGCGCAGAACTGTTAATGCTCACGCTGGTATACGCACCGTTACCCATCTGCTGCGCGATAGAAATGCAGGCATCCTGCGGGATTTTGGCTGAAGACAGGGAGAATCCGTTGTTGAAGCCATTGGCCGCGACAGGCGTAATTACCACCTGACCACCGAAGGTGTTGGTCATTGTGGCAGTCCCTGAGGTTTCGTCACCCTGAATGGTCATGCCCTTGGCCCCGCCGGCAGCAATCACGGTGCCGGTCATTGTGGCTGCGCTGGTGAAGTTATACCCACTCGTTTGTTTAAAATTGCCCCGGACATAGGTGATGATGCTTTGGTAATTCGTGACCTCCATGGCCACATCCTTCTGCGTCCACAACCCCCACAGCTTACTGACGACGTACACGATGACAATGATGATCAGGATGGCGATCGTTCCATTTTCAATAATGCCCCACCCGCGATGAGGCTGACGACGAACGGAAAGGGATAACGGATTAGCTGACATAAGAGTTCCTTTAATGAGGAGAAGTGTGGGTCATGTCCTGAATTTGCATCACCATGCCCAACATGAGTAAGAAGAAAGTGATTATCAGAAACAGAGAGAAAAGTTTTGCGACATTTGCGCGCTGGCCAACCACTACCAGCACCTGCTCAAGCCAGCGGTCAGCGTAACGACTGATAAGCGTAGAGGCGCCGTTGCCCTGTCCCAAAATCGACAGGTAGTTGGCCGCTTCCTGGCTGGGGAACTGGTATCCGCAATCGCGCAGCGACCTGCCGAGGCCGCTCCCCATGCTGATACCTTCCATCACGGCACTAAGCCGCTCGCGTAGCCAGGGGGAGCCAAAATCATGCAATATCCTGACGGCATCAAGATGCGGTACCCCCGCCTCTAGCAGCGCAGAGACGTTCATGAGAAAAACCGCGCCCTGCAGATCCTTGTAAATGGACCACGGCATCAGCCGGTCGGCCAAGCGACGCAGCCGGCCACGCCAGCGCGGCAGTGACCAGAACACGAGTCCCACTAATGCCACGCAACCAATAGCAGCCACGCTGCCGTAAGCCGTCGTGAACGCCGACACCTGGTTCATGAATCCGAGGGAGCCCGTCCAGGACTCAGGAGGAGACAGTTTGCTGAGCGTCGGGATAAGCAGCCGGTTATTGACTGTCAGCAGGCCGGCACCCAGGGAGAGCAGTAAAACCGGATAGACGGAGGCCATCAGTACCTGTGCCATAATCCGCCGCCGGGCGACAATCAACTTGTCGGCTTGCTCAAGAGAGCGAGGCACGCTGCCGCTGCGGATACCGGCGCTGATAAGCGCGGCCTCTTCACGCGGAACCCAGGTGGCCAGAACGTCAGACAGAGAATGGCCGGCACTGTTATCGGCAAGCGCTTCAAGGCAATCCTCCACCAGTTCGATATAAGGATGCCAGCGGCGGCCAAAATCGGTATGCACTTCCCCGATCATCGTCAGCGCCTCTTTGAATGATTTCTTGTTTTCCAGCAGAAAACGCAGCGTCTCGTAAAAGGGTTGACGGTATCTCCCGGTGAAGGTCCTGCGCACGAGCTCGTAACGAACGCGTTCTAACAGGTTCATCTCCTGTGCGCGGTAGGTTACTGTGGAATACTCAGACATGAGGCACCTCGCAGGCGAGCAGCTCATCTTCATCGAGAGGACACACCAGATCGCCGTCAAGCGGGTCCACAAGCCCTTCGGCCAGGCGTCTTAGAAGATGTGTGCGCCGGCTGATCCCGCCTAAATGCTGCAACCAGTATTGCCGCGCGAAGGAGGTTCCGTGAGACAGTAACAGGCTCATAAAACGGGCGTCGGGTCGGATCACTTCGGCCAGTACGGTACGGCCGGTCACACCGCAGCTGACAATTCGACCGGTAAGCTCGACCTTTTTCTGACAATGCTCACAGCCGTCGGGGTGACGAAACCAAAGCTGCTCCGGTGCGCAAACGTCGGGTTCATTGCAGTATTTCTCCAGTCTTTCCCTGATATGCCCCGCAAGCGTGGGGGCCTTCTCAGACCAGGGCACGCGGCAATGCGGACACAGAGTCTGAACCAGCCGCTGACTAAGCAGCCCAACCATGATTTGCGGATCGGCAATGAGCTGAATATTGACACCCATCGAACCAATACGCGCAATAGCACCGGCCGCGCTGGGTGCGTGCAGCGTATCGAAAACGACATGGCCAGACTCGACGGCGTGGATAGCCGCCATGACGGAATTGCACTCCTGCATTTCACCGATCACGATACCGTCCGGATCGGAGCGAAGTGCGGCAGCGTTGGAGTCTTCCCAGGCCTCCACCACGTGTTCCCGGGCACTGCTAATGGGCGTCACTGAGGTTTGAATAGCCCCGGCAATGCGACCCTCAACGGGATATTCGATGGTCAGCAAGCGTTTTTTACCCCCCGTACGGTCAAGCCATAGTCGGCTAAAGGTGCGTAGCGTTGTACTTTTCCCGGACCCCGTTGGCCCTGTCAGCGTCACCATGCCTTCCGGTATTCTCAGGATTTTTTCAATCAATGCCTGTTGCTCTGGCAGGAAGCCAAGCTGCTCAAGGGTAGGCACTTTATCGCTGTCGTCCGGAATAATACGCAGCACAACGTACAGCCCGTCCGGCGTCGGCATGTGCTGATAACGCGCCCCGAACACCCCTGCGCGGCGGGCATACTCCGATGCCACCCTGCCCTTTTGCGCAATCTGCTCAAGGAAGTCAGTCGAAAGCAAGTCGCACATGGAGCGGTAAATCGTAGATACCAGAGACAAACCTTCGTCATAGGTCAGCTCATTAATGACTTCAAGCTCACCGTGTATGCGCATCTCAATGACGGTAATGTTTTCATTTTTGCTCAGTGTCAGATGAATATCCGAGGACAACAGCTGCCCCGCGGCCGCCATATAGGTCAGAGCTTGTTGCTGAGTTGCACTGAGATCCTGCATCTGCTGGCGAGGAATGAGCACTAGGCTCCCAGTATTTAACCGCTTATCGCGCCGGGCCTTGAGCTCACTGAGTGACACAAACTCTTTTGTGGCCAACGGATAGGCTTTGACCCTATCCATGACCCAACGCTGAACCCGAGGATCCGTTCGGCGGTTGGTGTCAATGACCAGCCTGACGGCCCCATGACTGTCGGGAATCTCCTCAGCCAGCACAAAATCCATAATTTCACTGTCCGGTTGCATGGTGTTTCCTTAATCAGAAAGACAGTTCTGTCCCGTCACTCAGTTTCACTGCATTCAGGGTGACCGATTTGACCGTCAGCTTGCTTCCCGGCAACTGATCGCCCGGAGAAATCTCGGTCACCCCACCCTGAGGCAGAACAATGCGGGCACGCAGCTGCGCGCCCTTTCCATAAATCTCCTGAAGGCGGACAGGCGCCGGGACACTCTTCTCTGACGGTGCTTGGGTAGCTTGCTGCTCCGCCCCCGCAGTCGGGGAGCCTGAAGGTATGAAAGGCAGCGACGCGGGGGCATTGGCCACAGGGCTTGCCTGACTCATCTGAATTTCACTTTCGCTCTCACGCAGCTGCCGCGTGAGTCTGGCGGTTTGCACCTGCTGTTCCAGCAGGAAGTTGCGGGACTGAATGGCCTCGAGCTGGCCAATCGTGACATTCCCCGTATCGGCAGAGACCGGGCTTTCTGCCGCCAGGCACGATAGGCTAAAGACAGCAAAAATGCCCAGCAGCCAGAGTCGGGAGGCGGGCTTAACGTTGTGCATAGAGACTCCCCTTAACGGTGTAATCAAACTGCCCCTGTGGGCTGAGCGTAAAGGCAATACTGAAGAGACGAAGCCCGGTATCATCGCAGCCGGCCAGCATCCACTCCGGAGCCAGACGGGCATTGACCGCAAAGGTAAACTCACGCCAGTCCTGAGGGGGAGGAGGATTGGCTGCACCGGGGATGACTTCCGGCGGTTTTATCTCGGTAAACTGGACGTGGATGTCGCGCCGCTGCAGATGAGAAACAAAGCGCATCAGTTGTGCGTTGCCGTCGGGTACGTCCTCATCTCTCACGGGCTGAGAGCTGGCAGCATAGGGCACATTGACATCCCCGTTCTGTCCGCCCTCTTTCAGGTTGAACTCCGCGCTCTGCCCAAAAATCTGTTTAGCCCGGCGGGCAAAATCCTCCACCGTGGTACCGGGCATCGCCACATACCGCAAGCGCAGCCCCGTCTGGGTACATTCGCCGGCGGTAAGCCGCCATCCCACCACCGAAACAGGCAGGGGCTCGCGGGTAAACCAGCACTGACTCAGAAAAACAGAGGATGGCAATAGAGAGGCCCACGGATGTGCAGCCTTTGTTGGAACACTGGGCTTCGTCGCCGTCAGGGCCTGCGCTTTATACTCGGCCAGCGCAGCCGCCTGCCTGGCCCGCAAGGCCGCATCATCACGCCAGTAAAAGAGCGCGGCGCAGATACCTGCTACCAGCAATACCAGCGCGCCTAATTTTGGCAAAGATGGGATTTGACGCAGTTGAACGCGACGACGCTGCTGGCGAGTTAATGAACCGCTCAGGCTTTGCCAGGATTGAGGGGCTTCTGGCGTCGCAGTACATTGCCAGCCGCGCTGCACATCACCCGGCTCATTGAACTCAATGAAACGTTCCTGGGCAGCGTTCACCTCTTGCAATGTTCCGACCACGTCTCCCATGACGGAGAGGCGCCCCCCGACCGTCGCAAAAAACACCCAGCGGTCAGCGCCTTCTTCAACACGATAAATGCCGTAGCTGTTGTCCCCTTCGCGTATTAAAAATGCAGCAGCCAGCGAAAAGAGGCCAACGCCACGCCTGAGCTGGGCAGGTCTAGCGAAGCCAACCATTCTGTTGGGTTTTCTGCCCGTCAGGATCCGATGGGTATCGCCGCGGTTATTGCGTCCAAAACCAATCCCGGAGCCCTTTTCATCTGCCCAGCGTAATCCTGCCAGCCATCCGCAGCGCCCCTGAAGAAGAACGGGCTGTGTCGCCGCTGAAGGACGATTTTCTTTAGGTTTTTTTCATCATTACCTCAGCAATACTGGTGTAACTAAAATGACCAGGGTGGTGCGCGTAGTACTGCCATTTTGCCCTCCGCCAAACATGAAGTTGCCCGGCGTGAATGTTCCTTGTTTATCTGCTGAGGTGGTGACCTGGTCAGAGCCAGTCAAAACCAGCGTTTCCCCGGCACGCATATTGACTTTTTGGGTCAGCGCTTCCTGCTGGAACGTAGGAACGTCATTGCGGGTATTGCCATCTTTGCTGACAAAGGATTCAATTTTAGGTGGGCTGGAATAGCTGAACGCAAACTGCAGCTGCACATCACCGCTTTCCTGGATATAAGGCAGCATGGTCATGAACAGGCCAGTCGTCAGAATGCTGGTTTGCATAGAAGATGTGACCCCGACGTTAGCAGTCGCTGTCGAGCTTGAGCTGGTCAGAATGCCTTTTTGATTGGAGAGCTGATAAGGAACAGGTGTAAGGTTTGTGGTCGCACGATTGAGCTGGGTGACAACGCTGACGTTACCTTGCTCAGACAGGGCCTTGATCAGCAGCTGTGAGCCGGAAAAGCGCGCCGCACTGCCGCTGGCCGTATCCAGAATGGAGAATCCTGATGAGACGGCATTGTCAGCAGCGTTAGTGAAATTACCGGAAAGTGTCGCGCCGGCCGTATGCAGAGATTTGTACACCAGCCCCCAGTCGAGTCCCATCTGTTCATTACGGGTCTGCGTTACACTGAGTACACGTACGCTCAGTTGCACCTGGCGGTTTAAAACTTTGTTCTGGTAATCGATATAACGACCAATGCGGTCGAGCACGACCGGTGTATCCGTTACCGTTAATGTTCCGCTGGCAGACGATAGCCAATAGCGCCCTTTGGATGGGGTGATCATGTTATCGATGGTTTTACGGATATCATCATAAAGATTGCTGCTGAGATCATAGGCTGTTTTTTGCGCCGAGTTGATATCCCCTGAGGTACCTGAGCTTCCCCCGCCACTGCTGCCCAACTGATTACCGGAACCTGAGTTAACCGACGCAGTACTGTCGATTTTGGTATTCAGGATCACCAACTGGTATGTACGGGTATCGAGCTGATAAAAAACAATCGTACCGTGGTCATTACGCGCGGACAGTCCAAGGCGGCTGGACACCATATCCAGGAACCCGCGAAGTTTTCCCTGCCATTTCAGGCCTGTGAGTACCGGGTCTGTCAACGAGACAGAAGCGGCCTGCTGCGCTTGTCCCCCAATATTGGGCAGAGGAACCCTGCCATTGTCATCCGGTGCAGGCAGTTTGCCCGTCAGTTGCTGGGTCGTGATACTCCCGCCACCTGTTGAGACCAGCGCCTGCAGGGCATCAGGTGTAATGGTTACCCTCAGACCACACATTGCCGTGATGCGCTGCCCAATCTCAGGCAGGGTCATTCCTTCAGGCCGGTTTATGGAGATATCGCAGTCAGGGAATGCGCTGTCTTCGGGCGTTGACACGACAGGGATGACTGGCTGGAGATTTACCCAGGGCTTATCCGTCCAGGTCACCGGTGCTTGCTGTAAATTCGTTCGGCTTTGGGTGATCCGTTGTGCAGTATCTGCATCGCCACCCGCCTGGCGGTCCATGCGATTAATTTCTTTGAGAGAACATCCGGCCAGCATCACCAATGCAGCCGTGATAGCAGCGCGGAGAACGGGTCGGGAAAGGCAAAACTTCAGCATTCTCGATTCCTTCAGTTGAGATAAACAACGTTGCCTTCCGCCACGCCGGCGGGAAGGGACAAATTCATATCGGTGCCATCAGACATTTTCAGACGTCCGCCCGATACTGTGCACACCAGGGCTGAACCGACTGACTGGCTGTTCAGGGAGTCGACCAGGCCCGGGCTATCCGCAGACCAGACCCAAAGTCTCCCTCCCTGAATTGCTGCCTGAATGTGACTGTCAGGGACCGGAACAATGCCAAACTGACCAACGGCAAGCGCCCCCTCGGCTAACTGGCGGGTGTATCGCCAGTCATTCACCGCGCTGGCCAACCGAAGCATGTCCGAGGCGAGACGGCCGGCATTCACCTGGATCCCCTGACGCTCAAAGCGGGAGGCCTCCCGGATCTGAACGTTGCCGACTATCAGCAAAAAAATCAGGGCCAGTGCGGCGATGGCGTATCCCATTAGTTACGACCGGGCTGGTCATTGACCGATACCAGGCACTGCATTCGGCTGGCGGCGGCATAAAGCGGTTTGTCAGCCTGGCGATACAGGTCAAAAACCTGAACCAGCACCGACTCAAAGTTGCCGTGAAACGTCAGAGGCGCATCGATGCGGTAATCGAGTGATACCGGCCAGATAACGACCCAACTCCCGCCGTTGTCGCACTTCGCCGAATTTGCCCAACGGGTTAGCGTCTCTTTTAACGTGGAACCCACCTCGGCACGCCACAGCTGCCCGGACGGGGCTGCGGTTACCGGAGTGCCTGGGACAAACAGCGGGCCTGAGGCAGAGGTCGAGGGATTTTGTAAAGGAGGTGCTTTTGGCACCGGGGAAGTCTGGGACGTTAATAAAGACGTCGTGCCCGCTGCCGCGACAGAAGGTGATGACGTTTTTGCTGGGGGTTGCACCGTCAGCCTTGGTTGCCTTGTTGGTGGCACAGCAGGCGAATATTTCGAGCCAACGGGGGTTGATTTACTTCCCAGTGTTACGCTCTTCACGGTTGTCAGCAACGGAGAGGGTACCGGGACACTTTCCGGTTTCAGCACGGGTTTTGGCTGTCCCACAGCGGTCACGGGAAGCAGAGATGTAGCCGGATTATTGTCTGAGACTCCAACTGACGGAGCGGTGAAGGGATTACCCGAAAGTCGCGGGGAAGCCGTCACTGTAGTCAGCACACGGGAGGATACGGGCGTCGATGCGCGTGGAGCGAAATCACGATAAGCATCACGAAGCGTAAAACACACCTCGCGGTTGACATCATCAACGCGTAAACGCCAGGCGGGGCCGGCCAGGACCTGCAACGCCTCGCTCAGACGAACGGGACCTATCGAGCGCTGCACGGCCGGTAACGGGCTGCTGAGCAACTCGGTATATACGGAAGAGGATGCCGGGCAAAGAGAGTAACCAGACTCCAGCAGCAGGTAGCGGAAACCATCCCCGACAGAGCGCACTAACTGCGCCGGCATCGTAATATCGACCATCTGGTTTAACGGGTCACGCTGCGCATCCGCTGGCCGGGTGCTGACCAGGGTGTACTTGTCATAGCGCACCACCTCGGGCGACTGGCCCTGGTAGATATCGCTGACGCGGGGATTGGCGGAAATACGCGGCAACACGTCAGTGGACGTGCCGTTATTGGTGCATCCGGCGGTCAGCAATGACAGCGTAAGCCATGCCAGTTTGCGCCCGGGATGCTGGGTCAGTTGTGCCATCAATGTTCACCGTAAGAGTATTCCTAATGAGAGACGGATATTCTGACGACGGCATAAAGTGGGACAACGTTAAACTCTTTCTGAAAACTGAAGAAAAACCCTGTAACCGGGTTAGCAGAAGTGATAGCTAGAAAGTGGGCATTAGCGGGGAGTTCGTGAGGAGACAGTTTTTTACAGCAGAAGGATAAAAAAAACGCCGGACAAGCCGGCGTTTCGTGCAGAAAAACTGATGGGATTAATCAGGATAAAATTCACTATCCATGATCTGTTCAAACGACCACGGACATGATTTTGGGAACGTGTTTTCATCCATCCCTGTTTCTCTTGCTGCAGACAAAATGGCATCGCCGTAAGCGTCTGTCGTCATCTCATCCAGCTCACGCTTTAAGCTTTGGACTTTTTTGAAAGACGACGCGCAACTTTACGACGTTGCTCTGCAATGGTCAGTTGCCAGCTGCGACCTCGATGGGAAGGCTGGAAAGCCCACTTAAGAAGATGAAGGAACAAAACCTCAAGGCGTGACTCCAGCTCGCTTCGTTGGCTATTGCCCATGCTCTCGATTTCCTCCAGAAGGTTCTGTGTATCTAACTGACCCAGGCTCCCGGAACGCAGCAAATCTGCCTGCTCCTTAGTCCAGCCATAAAAATCAGTATTATAACGGTTAGTCATAGTGTCCTCCGCCAACAGCGCACTTTACCTTCGATAAGGTGAGTCTGTCAGAGAAACGAACGCCAGTCAAAACTGGCGAAGAGTAATGTACACAAGGCTTCATACAGCGTAAGCGGCTAAAACCTCCGGGTCCTGAACATCAAAAAGTTCAGGTTCAATAAGGGTTAACACTTCCGGATGCTGACGCCAAAAAGGGGCTACATCGGCAAGAAGAAGCTGTCTGGCCTCACGCCTTAGCGTTTTAGCTGTAGAAAAATTATCCCACCCGCTTTCAAAAGCGGCCTCGGCAAGCAAGGCATCACATTGTTGATGAAGTTTTGCTGCCGCAGCGTTGTCTTTTACCGGGATGATCCAGAAAATTTTACCGTTACGGATACACCCTCCGAGGACTTTTCGACCCAGTCTGTCACTGATGCAAACAGACTGAGCAAAGAAGCTTACCGGACCACAATCATGACCTAACTCAGCGTCATAGTAGTCTTTCTCCTCGTCCCGGAAAGCCCAGGCTCTCCGCTGACTGATTTCAGTACTCTGAGTGATAACCTCACTCAGCGTCGCACCGGTGCAAACACTGTATGTCTCTTCACGGGTGTAAGTCCCGCAGTTAAGATCATCTTCCGGATACGTTGTAGTACCTGCGACAATGACCGAAAACTGACGAGCATAGACATCGGCACGAAGCGAAACGCCGAGTTCGTAAGGCGTGTGGATAAACTGAGGGTTAAGGTGAGTCATAAATATTCTCCGATAAAAAAGGAGAATCCCCCTGGGGGAGTTCTCCCCACAGGGTGGATGCTTACAAGCAATGAGTAAAAATACTGCTCAGGAAATACCGTAAAGCGCGCCGCGACATACTCCATATCCATAACCCAGGAACGGGATGTCGTCATCAAAATCCATCGGCGGTTCATTGCCCATAGACTGCGGCGTTGACTGAGGTGTACCGCTTTGAGCAGGAACTGCAGAAGGCTGTTTACCGGCGGGCTGACCGTTTCCACTGGTGTTGGTGCGGTTATTGCTGCCCAGCATCTGCATCGTGCCCTGCTGTTTGACCACGATTTCAGTTGTCCAACGTTCGACCCCTGCATTGTCAGTCCACTTACGGGTTTGCAACTGGCCTTCGATGTAAACCTGAGAACCTTTATGCAGGTATTCTCCGGCGATTTCAGCAAGCTTGCCAAACAGCACCACGCGGTGCCATTCAGTACGCTCTTTCTCTTCGCCTGATTGTTTATCACGCCAGGATTCAGACGTGGCCAATGAAATGTTCGTCACTGCCATACCGTTTGGAAGATAACGAACTTCAGGTTCCTGCCCTAAAAAACCGATCAGGATAACTTTGTTTACGCCGCGACTGGACATATTGAATTCCTCTTAAAATAGGTGAGAGGAACACACCCGCTGGTGTGTTCCAGCTGGGTTTGTATCCGTGTCAGGTCAGAATGAATTGTCAGCGTAGCTTTTCAGCTGCTCTGTATTCTGTCCGGGCGGAGTAGAGGTCGGTTTTTCGGACTTGAACACGATCTCGCCACCAATCTTTATCCACTCGACCGCAATAAGCCGGGCTTTTAAGCTTGGACGACTTTCACCGGCGTGCTCTCCTTTAGACAAGGTGAATACGTCAGCAGTAAGACCGCTCAGGACAAAACCAATCAGCACCTGTTTCTCTTCATCCACTGACTTTTGGCAGCGATTGATGAGCGAAACACTTTCCTTGCCTGCAACAGTCACGTCAAAACGGGTGTAAGACGCATTGTCTGTCGGGCCGGTCAGGGCATTAATGACGGCACAGGTGAATTCACCGGTGGTGCCAGCCACTTTGCGGATATTTTTAAGGTATCCGATGCCGGTAACATTGAGATTGAAATATTCAGCCTTAGGCTGAGAGGAAGAATGTGAAGCATTGTTTGAAGCAGGGGTATTTACAGTAGCAGTCATGATGTTCTCTCCGGAGTGAAAATAAACAGGTAGCGGAGAAACAATCATCCCGTGCGGGAGAGTGTTTCCCGCAGGGAAGTCAGTAACGAGGTCACTGACTGGCTGAATTTGTGAAGGTCGCCTTAACCCGAAGGTCTCTGTTTGCAAAGGTTAACAGATTTAACGTAACCGCCCGAAAGCGCCATCTCCCAGGTCATGATGGCATTGGCATGTGATTACCCGAAGGCGTTCCTCTCAAATCACCGGAACATTGGCAGTTGTCAGAGACAACGATTGGCCTGTTCAGTTTTAAACCGCGGCGGGGAGAAGTCAATATAGCGGGTCTAAAAAATTGAAAATGGGGAGGCATAAATAAACAGCGGCACCCTAAGGTACCGCCATTGCGATCTGCACCATCGATCTGAAGTTAAGCTGTTTGCACAGCAGCTCCGGGGCATGTTCAGGACCCGGCACGTTTTCACGGAGGTTATGTGCCTTACAGACTCTTCTCTCAGGTGTGGGAGCGGTCTGTCAGACTGTTCGGCCAGAACGCAATGCATGTAGCATTCTGGCAGACCGCAGTCACGGGGTGCGGCTTCAGAGCCACGAGAAACATAGCAAAATACATGCCCCGCCCGCAATCGGTTAATTCTGCTTTGACTTACGGGACTTAGGCTTAGAAGGCTTTTTCTTTGCCTGGTCAGTAGCGTTGACGACGCCTTTGCAGGCCGGGTATTTCTCACAGCTGTAAAACGTCCCTTTCTCGCCGTGCCGCAGCCGGGTTTTACTGCCACAAAGGGGGCATTGCGGGGTCGGAGGTACGCGGATAGTGACATTTTGAACCAGCCCCTGAGCAACGAGCTGTCGTGTCCAGCCCGTTTGTCGCGCCATAAAGTCTTCCAGCCGCATCCGACCTGCGGCAACCTCATCAAGCGCCTGCTCCCATAGTGCTGTCATACCCGGCTCTTTCAAAGGGGCAGGCAAGGCATCTATCAGATCCATCGCCACCTCGGTGGCCTGCAGATAGCGGCCCTTAATGACGACATACCCCCGCTTCAGGAGCGTGTCGATGATACCGGCGCGGGTCGCTTCTGTTCCCAGGCCCGCATTCTCTTTCAGGACTTTTTTTAACTGCAAATCTGTCACGTAAGACGCCGCGTTCATCATCGCGGCTATCAGCGTATCGAACGTGAAATGCAGCGGTGCTTTCGTTTTAAGACTCTTCACCTCAGCGGCCGTCACTGCACACGCGTCCCCTTTGTTCAGCGCGGGGAGCGCGTTGTCCTGCTCGTCCCCGGCGTTCTCTTTCCCGTCAGTGACTGAGTTAAACAATATTTTCCAACCGGGCACTACGATCACCCGGCCAGTTGTGCGAAAAAGCTGTCCCCCGATGCTGAGGTCCAGACGTGTCACATCGCTCTCGTGCAAAGGAAGGAACTGGGCGAGGTAGTGGCGGCGAATGAGTTCATACACCCGCTTCTCTGTGTCATTCATTTTTCTCAGGTCGCAGGCATGCTTAGTCGGAATGATCCCGTGGTGAGCGGTGAGCTTTTTATCATTCCAGATACGTGAGGCAAAACGTGGATCCAAGGTTGCAATCACAGGTGTGAGGGAAGGGTCAGTTTTGGCCAGGGCGGCAAGTACCTGGGGGATTTCTTCACGCATCGACTCCGGCAAAAAACCACAGTCGGTACGGGGGTAGGTCGTGGCCTTATGGGTCTCATACAAACTTTGGGCGGTATCAAGCACCTGCTGAGGTGACATTTCCCAGAGTTTCCCACAGGCCTGCTGCAAAGCGCCTAACGAAAAGGCCAGCGGAGCAGCTTGTGTTTCACGCTTTTTCTCTTGTTCTAGAATCTGAGCCTGCCCCGTCTGACGGCACAGCTGGGCCACCTGCTGGGCAATGCTCTGATGGACACAGCGTTTTTCCTCGTCGGTGTACATTTTCGCAGGTACCCACTGGGCAGCAAACGTCACGTCACTCGCATGCAAAACCGCACTGACCTGCCAGTAAGGTTTCGGGACAAAAGCGGCAATCTCTCTGTCCCGGGTTACCAGAAGTGCCAGCGTCGGTGTCTGTACCCGACCTACCGACAGCACCCCGTCAAAGCCTTTTTCACGGGCCTTCAATGTATAAAGACGGGTAAGATTCATACCCGTCAACCAGTCAGCACGGGCGCGTCCAAGTCCCGCATAGTATAATGCCTGAGTCTCGTTACCGGGTTTGATGTGATTGAGTCCATCACGAATACTCTGTTCATCCAGCGCAGATAGCCATAGCCGGTTTACCGGTCCCCGCCACTGGCAAAAGTCCAGCAACTCCCGGGCAATGACTTCGCCTTCCCGGTCTGCGTCGGTGGCTATCACCACTTCATCAACCTGCTTCAATAATTTCGCGATCGTCTTAAACTGATCTTCCGTGTCCTTCTTCACAGTCATTTGCCACTGTGCCGGCAATACCGGCAGGGCTGAAATGTTCCAGGGTTTCCCGAACTGCGGACCATACGCCTCCGGAGAGGCGTTTTCGAGTAAATGGCCAACCGCCCAGGTGACCGTCACCCCAGGCCCCTGAAGGAAGCCGGTACCTTTTTTCGTGGCACCGACTATGGCCGCGATGTCCCTCCCCTGAGAGGGTTTTTCACAAAGGAATAGGCGCATTCTCCCTCCTTTATTTTGCATTATCGCTATTATTAGCCCGGTAGCGGATCCGCAGGAGGTTAACACTGGACTCATTAACAGGCGGGGAGAAAGCAGACCGACGGTTACCCAGCAGCACCTCAACATCAGGTTCACCAAGCTCCAAAACGGCCTGCTTCCAAACAGGGTTATTTTCTACTGCGTCCTGCCTGGAAACATTTACTGAGCGATAACTCATAGCAGTACCATAAATCTCACGAAGAAGGCGACTTCCTTCACTTAACATGTCGTAACGTTGTTGACGTGAAATCATTCCATAGTGCGAAGCCTGAAGGACCTGCTTGGCAAACTGATCAAAACCAAGAAGCAGAAAAACACAGCGGTAACCCAGGGGGGTATTACTGAACACCCTGATATCAAGGGGTTCAGAAACCGACGCCTCACTCAAAGTTGCCCCTTTCGGTAACCATTGCATGTCTTTTTCAAGACCTTCGATCAGCGACTGCATCTTTTTATTCGCGGCATTGAGCTTCTCCTCCATCGTCCACATTGTGGCATCTGCCCAAGGATTATTCTTAAGAGAGTCCTGATTGATTTTGGATGCCAGACTGAGAAAACGCGGCATTCCCATGATGGCAGGCTTGCCTTTACTCCCCTCTAACCCTTTCTCTGCTCGCCTGCCCTGCCATAACCCAATCGCATAGTGGCTGTGGAGTTCAATTTTCAACTCTGAGTGCAATGCACCCGTTCTTTTCTCAGTATTATCCGCCATCGTTGTCACCGTCTTATCAGTTAAGAAGGAGCTGATAGTCCTTAAAATACAGAGGTCCCAACAACGTAAAAGTCTTCATTCATTTTCTGAATATAAGGCCACACCATCCTAAAGCCGGTTGCGAAATAGGTTTATGTGCATTTTTTGACCTTGTTGCGCCCCGCAACAAGGTTGTTTTTTAGGCGATCAGTGATAATTAATAATCGCTTTATAGAACCACTAAAATATCTGGCTATTAATTAATCTTGTTGCGGGCCGCAACAAGTTTACTTTTTAACCACCTCTGTGCCCCGCAGCATCGCATTCCGAATGTCAGCGATAACGCTTGAAACACTTTCGGCAGAGGCCCGTTGTGCAGGCCGTTGAAATGCTGGCATCGGTGATAAGGCAGCGTTTGCCTGTCCGACAGGCTGGGGCGAAGTTACAGCGTCTGGCATCATAAGTTGTCCATCACGGGCCCGTTTGAGCATTGCCAGCATCCAGCCCATAGGGTTGGTTAACTGGCCCTTACGCAGCTGTTTTTTCAGTAAGCCCATAAGCGCAGAAGACTCCGGCTCAGGCAAGGCAGCCAGCTGAGCAGACAGCGTTGCCGCATCCTCCGTTGATATCTTGCTGGTCAGCGACTCAGGCAGTTCCGGTACTGACAAGCCCTTACCACCGTTCTCATCCGGTACGTACGTTTTTTTATTCACACCTTGTGTGAAAATACGTACGTTACAGTTCGATTTCCGAACTCCGGCGTAACTTGCTGATTTTAGACTGAGTTCGTTATCCGAACCCGGTTCAACACGCCCTTCTTTTTCACTGAGTTCGGTATCCGAACCGGGTATCTCATGATGCTTTTCTGCGTTTTTTATACTGAGTTCGGGAACCGAACCCGGCTGATAAGCACGGCGTAGGCTGGCCATCTCCCGCGGCGTTGATGGCGAACCGAGCCGACTGTCAATCATAGCCAGACGCGAATGACGGTGACGCATGGTCGGGTCATTTTTAATGTCGGCAAGCACGGCCATGGCCGTCAAGCGGACTGCCTTGTTACGGTGCTGGCAACTCGATGCAACAAGGTCAAGCCAACCGGGATCAAAGGTTTCCGCATCACGGCAACTGAGCGGCTCATCGTGCTGGGCATAAATGTTTCCCCTTACGCGGCCGCGCGCATCACGGACGCGCTTACACAGGCTTAGCCAGCCGGTTATTCTAAGCATGAGAAGCACTCTGCTGATGGTTTCGCGGGACGCCTTTTCGGCATGAGGCGAAGCGAGCTGGAGTTGCAATTCATCGTAGGTAGGAAACACCGCCCCCTCATTTTGCTGCGCATAGAGGCGGATCATTACCCACGCCGTTTTATCCAGCGGCGAAAGACGCGTATCCATAAACAGCTGACGTGGAAAAGCATCATGCACGTTGCCCAGGAAAAGCAGGCCGCTGCGTTCGCTGGTGACATCATTTTCCGGCGTTCTGCTGGCAAGGCTGTTCTGCATTCGTGACAGCGTAATCTCTACGATACTGTCTGGCGGTAATCCCATCTCGCGTCCTCTTTATACATGACAGTGACAGCACTGCGGGGCCATAAAGGCCCCGTTCCTGGATAAGTGCGTCATCGTAAAAATATGCTTAACCTTCTGCATTACTTCCTGATTTCACGGTTATAGGTCTCGTGATTCATCAGGAACCAGCGGTGCCCGCCGTCTTTGCTAAGCATCCGCCAGAAAGGGCCAATATCAATTTTGAGATAGCCTTTTACATCCAGCCGTTTACACACCTTTTGGCCGCTCTCAAGAGAGTTCACCATCCCCATGGCTTTACGACGAACCGCAGGGGTGATGTGCTGACGCGGGTTGAAATCGAGAAGCTCAGTCATACCGCCTCCCGTTTATTGCCCTTACGGTCACGTTCACGACACCATGTGGTTACGCGCGTCCAGACGGCGGTCAGTGAGACATTATGGAGTTCGGCGGCGAGCATCATTACATCCAGTGCGTCATGAGAGTCTGGCGAGTTAAGACCCGATGCGTCCCACTGCGTCCAGATGCCAGCATCCGCCTCTTCATCCGGTGCCTGCGTCCGCCCACGGGCGGTATCAATCCCTTTGAGACGACGCCGGGCGCTGACCTCTGCCGCGCTGAGGCCAAAGTAAGTCTGCATCAGCTCGATGGAACCGCCGAGCGCTAACGCCCGGTCAATGCGCTGCATGCGCTTCTGCTCAGTTCTTGACTGCTGAACAATGATCCAGAAATTGTCATGATTGATGCTAAGATTCAGTACCGACACACTGCTTTGCATCAGGTAATGCAGGTCGTCGACGGTCAATTGACTCAACTGACGCACCTCTTCGATTGTCATCCCTAAAGACTCGCACCGGCGAATATTCCCTGATTTCAGCTCCATAAGGAGGTGTGTCAATATGGCATTCGTTGCCTGAGATAAGTTTTGGCTCACAGTAACCCCCCGTTCATCCCCAAATCCGCAAGTAACCAAGCATCCGTCATCCAGCAGGCAGTGCATGCTATGAAAATCAGCGCATTACTCATCATCTTTTCCTCCGATCACGGACAAGGCTTTCAACTGCGACGCCTGACCGTTAAGCCCCTGACTCAGTTGGGCTTGCCGCCCTGCCATCCAGCCTGATTCGCGGGCTTTTGAGTCACCGCGGCAACTGCGTGCCTCCCTTACATTAAGCTCAGAAAGCGCCTGATTTCCGCATCGCTGTGTCAGCCAGTTCCGCAAAACTCCCGATTCTTTTTCTGAGGGTTCAAACGACTCAAGAACGTTCCAAACCCCCACTACCCAGCCCTCACGAAACTGGTCAGCCCGGTTTCGCTTTGTTTGTACCTTGAGGCGCTTAAGCCGGTAGGCTGAGTGCATGTGCAAATCCGTGGCCTCCCTGAGCTGGCGGGACAGAACAGTGAACACGTACAACCCCACCTCAGGACGTTCATTCAGTCCATAAAAATGCAGTGAGCGCCGGCGGCGGGCCTGGCCGGTTCGGGTGGCGGAGTGATGCCAGCTAAACCAGCAACGGCATCCTGTTGCCATGCATACCACGGCAGCCAGTGCATTCAGCCACCCCGGGATACTGATGGCATCGGAATAGATTTGATAACTGACCGCTTCCTGGACGTCGCAGAGTGCTAAATCCTCTGGCGAGAGGTTGTGTCGCTGCATAAGAACCTGTGCAAGACGCACGGCGCGCGCGGCCTCATAAGCGTTGTTATTGCGGGTTCCTAAAGCCATAAGCTTACGGATACGGCGCAAGAGCTTTTCATTATCTCCGGCTGTCATAGCGTTTCCCCGTACCAATGTGCTGATNATGTTCCCGGACTTCCTGACAGCCGATGCAAAAACGNACGCCACGAACCGCCTGACGGCGCGCTTCCGGGATGGCTGCTCCACAGTNCTCACAAAAGTGATGTGACGGTTTATCAGAACGGACTTCGTCAAGAATAAGACTCAGACTTGCCCTGAGCTGCTGCTCCGTGACCGCCTGTGCCATTTCATCATTGAGATCAAAGGTCATCAGAACCTCCCTTCGCGGCATCACGCTGTAACTCACGCAGGCGACGTAAGACGCGGATCAGGCGCATGACTTTAACGACGTGCTGATCTGCAAAAACGGGCTGGTCGCTGATGACCGGTGAGCCGAAAAAATTCAGGCAGAACATAAACATATTGAAGGGATGCTTCGGAAGATTACCCGTCATGCCCGCCAGGAACAGGACGAACTCATTGCTACTCTGTTCTGAAGCGTTGTAACCCGCTGATTGATTGGATTTATCTTCATAAATACTCTCTTCACATCCCATAGCCTCTGCGAGTTCAAAGGCCAGACGGTAGGCCATGTCCTGCAGGTGCTCGATATCATCCTGTAGTACCGGGATGTGCCAGATATCAGTGACCGGCTCAAGCCCCGTCGCGGCAAAAGCAACAGATGACCCATGAACCACCGACTGAGCAGACTCATCAGATGACTCCGACAACGCTGAAAACAAACTAATATCATTAAAGGCAGATAGCCCACTCTGCTCACCGCTGAGAACAGCTGGCCCCCCATAAAGATCTGGCTGTGTCTCCGTTCGTTCCGCAGGACGCACTTGACTCCCATATGTAAGAGACTGCAAAGAAGCCGGTAATGTTGGAACCTCTACTTCAGCATTGTTATCCGGAGCAGGTTCAGGTTTGTTATGCGTTCCTGTCAGCGTGCCGGAACGCAGCCCGGTTAAGTGCGTTTTATCATCAGGCTGTGATGGTAACTGCCTCACTTCTTTTTCTTGAAATACTGATAGGGACGTATCCTGAACTGGGCTCATTACGGGCGGTGCAGGCGGTTCACCAAACATCTCGCGCCGCTGCTGCTCTTTCGGGTCCAGCTCAATCAGCCAGCGATCATAGTTAAGGGATGGGTGTGGTAATGCTTTGAGAAGCTCGCCAATGAGTTCATCGCGAAACATATCAAAGGAGTAGACTTCTGGGTTATTGAATAAACAGCAGGTATCGGTGAAAACTTCATGAAAATCACGATTGGCTGATACGTCGGGAGAAAATATCTTCCACGTTTTCTCAGCTGTCGAACGCAGACTAAGTAAAGGTATAACCTGAGATCGACTTAGCCCTGACTCCAGAAGAATCGGCATAGAAGGGTATAAATAGGTCAGGGTATCTTCCATCCGGCTAATTCCTGAGAAATGTATCGGATAGCCCTGCTGATTAAGCAAATCGGAAAGCTCACGCAATGTGACACTCTTGCCGAGCTGTTCCTCCCAGATTGTCCGGGCTTTATGGATACCAAAAGCCTTTTCGATGTAGGTAAGATCACCGCGAACTTCGTTTTCAGCAAGATGCCCAATCACGCACTGGAGACGTCCAGGCCAGGGCTTAACAATGGTCTGGATTCGATAGAAACGATCGTCCCCTGTCTCTTGCCAAAGTTCGCAAAGGATCTGATAACGGGTGTTCCCACCATCGCTGAAGATATACACATCTTCCCCATCCGGATCGCGCGTTACTTTGGGAATAGAGTCCAATCCACGCGAGCGAATAGAGGTTTTGATATCATCGAAACGGGGATTGCGCGACGTGCGCGGATTATCAGGATTTGGACGCAACTGATCTAATGTAAGCACCATCGGCATTTCACTAAGAGGAAGAACAGCGGGTGAAGCGTTATCGCCTGTAGTGAGCTGCGACGGGGATTTACCGCGCTGTAGCATGGCATCAGAAAGGTTAATTTTTGTGAACTTGCTCATCTGTAAACTCCTCCTTGTAAGGCAGGAGCTCGAAGAGACTCAAAGCGGGTAAAGCGGCTGTCAAAACGGAGTGTGACCATCCCAATAGGTCCCTGCCTCTGCTTTCCAATGATCACTTCAGCCAGCCCTTTGTCTTCTGTGTCGGGGTTATAGACCTCATCGCGATAAATAAACATGATAACGTCAGCATCCTGCTCCAGCGCGCCGGAGTCACGGAGATCACCGTTGTTAGGTCGTTTGTCTGCGCGGGATTCAAGAGAGCGGTTGAGCTGGGAGAGAGCCAAAACCGGGCACTTCATTTCTTTCGCCAGCGCCTTAAGAGAACGTGAGATTTCGGCGATTTCCTGCGTACGATTCTCCTGATCGGGACACCGCATCAGTTGTAAGTAATCGATCATAATCAGTGAAGGTTTACCGTACTTACGCGCGCTGCGACGTGCGCGAATTCGAAGCATCGACGGCGTCAAATAGCTGGTATCGTCGATGATCAGCCTATCCCGCCAGTCATTAGCGATTAGGCCAGCAACATGACTTATGCGAGCCCAATCCTCATCCTCCAGCAGTCCACTTTTGAGGCGTTGAAGCTCCACATTGCCCAATGAGGAAATCATGCGCATGAGAAGCTGTTCTGTCGGCTGCTCGAGACTATAAACCTGAACGATACGTTCCTTATGTTGCTCAAGAGCGCCCGTCACCATGCCCATTGCCAACGCCGTTTTACCCATCGATGGGCGTGCAGCCAGCAACACAAGATCACTGTCCTGAAGCCCGCATGTGCGGGTATCAAGATCGTCATAACCTGTTGATGTTCCGGTTATCCCGTTACCTGACTGATTACGTATTTCCAAATCGCTGAGAAGACGCTCTAACCCTTCGATTACGGAAGTACCTTTTTCAGGCTCTGCTTTTTCAGCGATATCAATGATCCGCTTTTCAGCCTGCTCGAGGATGCAAGAGATATCTGCACGGGGTGCAGCGACATCCCGACTCAGATCGTTACCTAAAGCAGCAAGCTGTCGCGCCCTGCTATAACGCGCAACAATTTCGCTGTACGCGACAATATTGGCCGCGCTTGGCGTGTTTTTACTGAGCGTTGCTGCGTAACCAAACCCTCCCACTGTCTCCAGCGTTTTTTGCTGATCAAGCGTGTCTGTTAGGGTGATAAGATCAATTGGTTTGCCAGCATCAATCAGGCGCTTCATTTCACGAAAATATGTCTGATGCGTCCTACTGAAAAAATCATCTGCGGTAAGGACGAGTGCAACGTCATCCCAACGATCGTTATCGAGCATTAAACCACCCAGCACACCCTGCTCCGCTTCAACAGAAACAAGCCCCTTCAAGGCTTCAATGTTGGATTCAGCCATGTTTCGCCTCCATTTCTTTCAAGGCGATGCGGTCGAACTGCGGTTTCCATTCAGGGAAAAGTTCGCTTGCAAGGTTGTACATCGTGGCGAACGCAGAGTCGCTTACTCGGCCGGTTTTCTTTTCCAGGCGATGGGCAGGCTGACCAGCTGCGTGACCTTCAACGTAAATTTCGAGGTCATAAATGAAGGTACTGAGCAGCGAGACTTTGATTTGTTCGCTGTGCGCGCTATACCGGCCATCGTTGATGATCTCTTCAAGTTGCTGGTAAGTATCACGGGCAAGGCGGGTGTACTTCATACAGTTAATGAGGATGCGTATTTCTGGGAGTTTCAGACCGAGGGCTGAAAAAGGCAGCAAGTTTTCCATCATATTGATGGTCCCGCGAATGAATTCCCTTACATCAGGCAGTACGGGTTTTACGACACCCACGGCCGTTCGCGTTGCTGCCAGAACAATCAGTTCCAGCATGATGGAGCGGGCTCCCTGAGAATCGACGATGATGACGTCATATGACTGGAAAAGAGGATGTTGCAGAACATTGCGTAAGCGTAAGCGACCATCCGGAGCGTGAAGCATGGCCGTCGGAAGCTGAGCGTGAGGGTCGTTTGAAATAATGATGTCTAGCCCGCTGATGACGCTGTGGGATATGAGACTCGAAGGTTGGTTTAGATCTGCAGTCTGCATGAGCAATTCATACAAACCTTTGGGGGCTTCATAGGAAAGAGAGAAAATGCTACTCGCAGTTGGCTGAGCATAGTCTCCATCAATAAGAAGGACTTTTAAACCTGCATCGGCTAGAAAGCCGGCAAGATTAGCGGCCTGAGTGGATTTACCTTCCCCACCCTTGGTAGAAATCACTGGTATAACATGCATTTAGGCACCTGATAATTATCTCAGGATGCGAATTTACATATATACCACAATCACTTATGAAATCTAACAACTCGACGCAGGGATTGAAAATCCCTGTGTCCTTGGTTCGATTCCGAGTCCGGGCACCATATTTAAAGAAACCCGCCTATGGCGGGTTTTTTGCTTTCAGAGATACGGACTCTCCATCGAACTCCGTTCGATGACTCGCCTTAACAGGCTCGCCCTGCGGGCCAACGGCAAAGCCGTTGTTCAAACGCCTGCGGCGTTAGCCCGTGTCCGGGCACCCTATTTAAAGAAACCCGCCTATGGCGGGTTTTTTGCTTTTTAAATCTTACGTATTTACCCTTTCGTGATTCACTTCTCATCCCTTCATTCATTTGCACAAAACTCCCGTTCAATTCTGCTTAAAAGTTAGGCCAACGTCCGTTAACGGTCATATCCCTGCGTTTTAGACTGATTCCTTAGCCTGATAAGTTTCCTCAAGGCCCTATAAAACAGGAATGTCTCATGAAAATAACCAAAATTGAGGTATTGCGCGTTGCGATTCCATTCAGCAGCGACAGGGATAAAACACCAGAGATACAGGCGGATGCCTATAACGCGGCATCTCCCGAACTCACCAGAATGGAAACACTACTGATCAAAATCACGACCGACAGCGGCTTACACGGCTGGGGGGAAGGTTTCGGTCATCTTTGTAATCCGCTCACCGAAACCGCGATGAACGGCTTAGTCGGACGATTTTTTCTCGGCCAAACCTGCCCGGAAAGTCCTGAGGAAATTGCTGCACTGATGCAGCAGGCCGAGGTGAACTTTCATGCTTTCGGGCGCACTGGTCCTGTGATGTTTGCCCTTTCAGCTGTGGATATTGCGCTATGGGATTTGCTGGCGAAAGCATGGAAGCAGCCGCTTTGGCAATTGCTGGGGGCGAAACGTCAGAAAATCGGGGTTTACGCCAGCCTGGTCAGTTATGGCAATCATCCTGAACGTGTGGCGGCAAAAGTGCTGAGTACCTGGCAGGCGGGATTCCGCGCCATAAAATTGCATGAAACGGCTTATCCGGCCATTGCCGCCGCCAGAGAAATACTGCCTGCCGATGCTGAACTGATGGTTGATGTGAACTGTCCGTGGAACGTGGCAGAAGCCTCGCAACAGGCGCAGGCTTTACGTTCTCTGAATCTGGGATGGCTGGAAGAACCGGTCTGGCCACCGGATGATTTAGCCGGTCTGGCGGAAGTGCGAAAACAAGGAACCCGTATTGCCGCAGGCGAGAATGCAGCAGGCGTTCAGGGCTTTGTGGAGCATTTCGAACACGGCGCGATTGACGTCGCACAGCCCAGCGTCAGTAAAGTCGGCGGGATCACCGCCATGCTGAAAGTGTTTGCGCTGGCGAAGCAATACCACATCCGCGTTGTTCCGCACTGTTTTTATTACGGTGCCGGCCTGATGGCCACCGCCCAACTGGTCGCTACGCTCGACGACAGCGTGAGTCTGGAAGTGCCTTACATTCAGTGGCAGGAAACGCTTTATTCACAACTGAATTTTGAACCGCATATGCTGTTGCCGGATACGCCGGGGCTAGGTTTTGAGCCATCACTTTCCATCATCCAGAAGTACCTCATCAGCTCGAAAACCCTTTCTCTGACCGCGGAGGCCGCACATGCGTAAATCCAATTATCGGGTGGTCATCGCCCTGCTGCTGTTCTTTGCCGGCATGCTCAATTATCTCGACCGCGCGGCGTTATCGGTGATGGCGCCACTGATCAAAGGCGACCTGCATATCAATGATGCCCAGATGGGGATTTTGTTCAGCGCCTTCTTTATTGGCTACTGCCTGTTTTGCTTTATTGGCGGGTGGAGTGCAGACAAGTTTGGCCCGCGAAAAGTCTTCGCCTTCGCTGCTGCGTTCTGGTCCGTATTTTGCGGCGCAACAGCACTGGTCACCGGTTTCGCGCATTTACTGGTCGTGCGCGTCATGTTTGGTATCGGCGAAGGCCCGATGGGCACCACCACCAACAAATCAATTTCCAACTGGTTTCCGCGCAAGGAAGTCGGCCGCGCGGTCGGCTTCACCAATGCGGGGCAGCCACTGGGGGCCGCCATCGCCGCGCCGATTGTCGGGCTGGTCGGGTTGCATTTCGGCTGGCGCATCGCCTTCGTGGTGATTGCTGCACTGGGCTTTGTCTGGCTGGCGGCATGGATGACCTTTTTCCGCGATAAGCCAGAGCAGCATCCGCGGGTCTCAGAGGAAGAAAAACGTCTGATTGCCAGCGACCGCCCGGCGACACCGGTGACAAACGGCGCCAGAGAAAATGATGCGCACAGCTTGTGGTATTACGTTTTATCCAAACCGGTGCTGGGGGTGGCTGCAGCCTTTTTCTGCTTCAACTACATTCAGTATTTCTTCCTGTCATGGCTGCCAAGCTATCTCACTGACTTCCAGCATCTCGACATTAAGAGCATGAGCATTATCGGTATTCTGCCCTGGCTGGGCGCGACTGCGGGTTTCATCGGTGGCGGGATTGTCGCCGATATTCTCTACCGTCGTAGCGGTAATTTCCTCTTCTCACGCAAAGCGGTGATTTTCGCCGGTCTGATTATTGCTGCCGGTTGTGTGCTGATGACGGCTTATACCCGCAACACCGCAGGCGCCGTGGCGCTGATTACCGTCGCCAGTATTTTTGCTTATATGACGCCACAGGCGTGCTGGTCATTGTTGCAGGATATCGTTCCGGCGCACCGTATCGGGACCGCAGGCGGTTTCGTGCATTTACTGGCGAATCTGGCCGGGATTTTATCCCCGAGCATTACCGGATTTTTAATCCAGTACGGCGGGGGATATCAGTCAGCCTTCATCCTCTCAAGTGGCCTGGCGATCGTCGGTGTGATTGCAATGGCTATTCTGGTACGCCAGAACAAAGTGAATGAATTGTTTGGCAAAAAAGCGCCAGCGGAAGAAATCGCCGCCGGTCATTAATCCTCCGGTTTATCCTGTAAGGCCCCTGTTCAACCTGCAATTGAATTGATACATTGCAGGTTGAACATTGAGCAGATTTATAGGATGTAAAATGCCCTCGTCAGAACTTTCGCTGTTCCCCCCTGCATTGAAAACCGGCGATACCATTGGTTTTTTCTCTGCGTCATCACCGGTGACTGCCACCGCCCCTAACCGTTATCTGCGCGGGAAGAAATTCCTTGAAGATAAAGGATTTGTGCTGAAAGCCGGCACAATGACCGGACAATATGATCACTATCGCTCCGGCTCCATTCAGGCACGTGCCGAAGAACTGAATCAGTTGATCCGTGATCCGCAGGTGCGTTGTGTAATGTCGTCGATAGGCGGTAACAACACTAACTCCCTGCTGCCTTATCTGGATTACGATGCGCTGCGTACTGATCCGAAAATCATCATCGGGTATTCCGACACGACCGCATTGCTGGCCGGGATTTATGCGCAAACAGGATTGATCACCTTTTACGGTCCGGCGCTGGTGGCTTCTTTTGGCGAATTTCCGCCGCTGGTTGATGAAACCTACGCGTCTTTCGCTGACATCCTGATGACCCGCCGCTCTGAGCCTTATCGCTACGCTTTACCGCAGCACTGGACGGATGAAAAGCTCAACTGGAATGATGTCACGCCGGTCAGGGCGAAAACGTTGTACGCCAATACCTGCCGTTTTCACGGCAAGGGACGCATCGAGGGGCGCGTCATCGGCGGAAATCTGAATACGTTGTCTGGCATCTGGGGCAGCCCTTATATGCCGGAAATCCGTCAGGGCGATATTTTGTTTATCGAAGACAGCTTGCACAATATCGCGACCATCGAGCGCTCTTTCTCAATGCTGAAACTGAACGGAATTTTCGACCGTGTGAGCGCTATTCTGCTCGGCAAACACGAATTGTTCGATAATGCGGGGACAGGAAGGCAACCGGCGGATGTGCTGCTGGAAGTGCTGAACGGACAAGACATTCCGCTGGTTGATGGCTTCGACTGCTGCCATACCCATCCGATGTTAACGCTTCCTCTGGGTGCCCGTATTGCTGTCGACTTCTCTCAGCAGCACATCGACATTGTCGGCCCGTATCTGCAGCAATAAATCAAAAATCACGTACTACTAAAAATCCGTACGTGATTTATATGNTTTNCCCCCCACGCTTTCCGCCATTACATTTCGAACGACTGCTCTGTAAACATTTACGACAGAAATCTGTTTTTGAAATAGAACGGTTTATACTGACTGACCTGATGCGTGAGATATAAATCAAGAATGCGCGCCGGGTGCGCATTGTTCTCATTGCATGAAGCATGTGTGGAGGCAGGATATTCTTAACAGGGAGGCGTGAAATGCACATGAATTATCTGATTGAAAATCTAATAGTCTTCAACCCTGAAGATAACACACTTTCATTAGCGGGTGATTCAGAAAACAAGATCGCCATTTCTAATCCTGCGCGCAGGATATTATTATTGTTAATAGAACAACAGGGTATCGTTGTTGAGCGTGAAATATTTTTTAAAAAAGTTTGGGATGACTACGGACTGATAGCAAGTAATAATAATCTTAATCACTGCGTCAGCAAATTACGCAAAGTAGTGGTCACTTTGGGTTACCCTGATGAATTTATCGTTACCGTGCCCAAGGTCGGTTTTACTATCCGTAAAGAAATCATTATTGAACCTTACCTCATGCATGAACCTCCTGAGGAGAAAGTTCAGGTTCACAACGTGCAGGTCAACAAAACACCGGAAAACCGGCTGACTGAAACAGAGCAAAAGGAAGAGATCATCGCGCCGACGGCAGCATCACTTCAGCTAAAAACGCAACCTGAAAAGAGGATAAAAAATCGCCCCTCTGGCTTTATGATAAGCCTGCTTGTGGCGGCAGTCTTGACTGTGTGGGCATTTTTCATTATGTACAACGATTTGCAGGATCCGAAAACAGAGCTGAAAATTGCCAGGCTAGGTGCCTGTGATTTGTATTCAACCGCGCCCGTCATTTCGTCCCGTAAGCGCGAATTTATTCAACTGGCCGAGACATTTCTGCAAAAAAATAATATTACCTGCAAACCAGGAGATATTTTCATATTCCAAAGTGAGCGTTTTACCTCGCCCATCAATACTGGCTCAGTACGTGATTTTATGGCGCAGTGCATTACCGATGATAATTATAAAGCTAACATTTGCATAAGCTATTATACAAATGACAGGACCACGCATGTTCAGTGATAGAAAACGTATTTTTCAGGGAAAGAAGAGCATCCTCCTCCCGTTCATCCCGGCTGTATTTATATTACTCTTTACCCTGTATGGTTTTTTCGTCCAAAAGAACCGGGAAGCATTCCCTGTTAATATACCTTGCCGTGGAAATATGATCATAGAAGCACAATATGATAATCAAACCGCAAAACTGGTGGCCGCACTCTACTTCAGTTTTCTTGACAACCACAAAATTTTAGTTTCACTCAGTGGAACGGGTTATTTGTATGACAAAAATGGGATTGTTATTCAACGGAAAACATTGCTGAGAAACATTTATTATGACTATATTCACGTTAGCACAAACTCCAGTACGTATTCGCTCACCAGCAGTCAGATTAATATCGACAGTGTAGACAATATGGACTGGCAGATTTCGTCTCTCCTGCTGATAAACAGTTTTTTTCTGACCGGCCATACTGACACGCTGGTACTGAAGAAATACGATAACAGCACCCTGTTGATTGAAAGCAACCAGTCTCCGATTGCATTGTGTGTATTCAAAAAAAGTCTTTGAATACAAATACATTTAGTAACTCACTTATTTATAGTAGAGGTACAGATGAAACCCGCAAGCCTGGGCGTAACGCGACAAGGTACAAAAACTGGCCTGAGCCGGCCGCTTCTCAAGACGGGTAATCGCTGGTGGCGTGATGCCCAGCCGTCTGGCCAGTTCTGTCTTACTCAGTCCAGCATCTTCACGCAGGGTTTGCAGCAGGGCATGAATGTGAGTCTCTGCGATGAGCTCCGGTGCCTGGACCTTATAAACCGGTTCCTCGAGCGCCTGCGCCCGCAATTTTGCCGTTCTTAGCATAGCCTTCCTCCTTTCCTTAAGCCGTCGTCAGTAGTAGTTGATCTTGACGATCACGGATGCGTCAAACTGCCCGAGAGAAAGCGTTTTCCCCGGGATCGCACTCAGTTTTGCCGTAAAGTTTTTGGTGACTTCATTCACATTGTTCAGCTCAGCAAAGTCATCATAGCGGTTGAAAGTGATGGCTTTATCCTGGTCGTTATAGAGCATCAGCTTCGCGCCGTTGGACAGGTCAATCGCGGTGTTGTCCAGCAGTGGGCTGGCGGTGGAAAATTCCGCCTGCAGCGAGAAGTTGTCAAGGCACCCTTGTTTTACCGCTTTAATGGCAAACGGCAGTGAAACGCCGGACGATCGGGACAACGTGGTACTTTGAATNGCACCAAAATCGACAATCTGAGACTCAGGATAGACTTTCAGNTCAGAGCCACAGGCCAGAAAGCGGATCCCCTGTAATCCTGAAAGGTTGTATTTAAGATTTTTTGCGCCCGGCGTTTTGTTAATCCCGCGGCTGCCGTCAAGCTGGAAAACCGTAAACTGGTCGGCCCCCTGATAATGTCCGCTGGAAGGCGCATTTCCGCTGACTTTGATATACAGACGGAACGTGACATTCACCGTCACATTCTGACCTTTTTTGATCGGCGTACTGTTGGTACTCAGACGCTGTTCGTTCTGCTCCAGATCCTGCCCGTTGTAACTGACGCCCAGCAGCAACCCTTCACCAATCGACTGTGATTTGGGATTAAAATAGAAATGCACCACATCAATGATCGAGCCCAGCACATTGTCGCAATAGGCCGTGACATTGATGTCATTGGATTCCCAGACTTTCGTGCCTGCTGGCACGTTCGCCGGGATCGCCAGTTGCCCGACGGGAATAGCCGGTTTGTCCACAATACCGGTACCTTTTTCGACACAATCGAGCGCCAGTGCACTGCGGGAAAAAAACAACAGCAGCAGGAGAAATACCATCCGACCCGCCTGAAATCTGTCAATACCAGCCATCACCACTCCTTAGCGTTTTGCGTCTTTGCTGATGCGCTGACATTGTTGTGTCTGGCAGTTGTACTCGTTCACCTGCAAACCGCCGTAATCATCCATGTAACCCAGACTATATTGCTGGCTAACGTACTGCTTGCCGGTGAGATTTTCGCTGGCGAACGGTGCGAGCATCACGCTGTCAAAACCAGGGATATTGCCTTTGTTGTCTTTGCCCAGATAGCCGACAGTGATATAAAACGGTGTCGGATTGGTCAGTTTTAGCCCATCACTGAGACGGGCAACCTGAAGCTGTTCCTGCCAGTGACCTTTCACCAGCTTCCTGAGTTCCACCGGACGGAAAAACAGCTTCACGCGGCTTTGGATCGCCACCTGCATCACGTTCGCCATGTCACTTTTTGGCGGCACTTCACGCACGTTAAAGTAAAACAGCGATTCGCGATCTTTCGGCAGACCGGCGGTTTCGGGTAACTGCAAAATGCGGATCTGGCTTTTCTGGCCAGCATCAATGCGCTGCATCGGCGGCAACGCCACCAGCGGAGAGGTGATTTTTTCGCCCTGCGCGTTCTCCAGCCAGACCTGCGCAAGATACGGTAGATCTTTGCTCTGGTTTTCCAGCATCACGCTGACGGATTTATCACTGGCGTTATAGATGATGCGTGTCCGGTCCAGATTGACGGCGGCGAAAGCCGGATAAGTCATGCCAATCATCAGCAGTAATGCTGCCCCAAAACGCAAAAAATACCTGTTCATCGGATTATTCCTTTCCTGATCTGCTTTGTTAAAAGCGTTTAAATTATTAAGTGCAGGGCAGCAATACCTGCCCTGAATATGTCACGGGCTGAGGTGGCACCTGGATCTGACATTGCTGCCCGTCTCCCCAGCGAACAGTCAGGGATTTCTCGCCGGATACTCCGGCCAGGTACGCCAGACCACTGTCGCCAATCAGGCCCGCTTCAAACCCGGAACTGTTGTCGGTAACGGCGGCGCCCAGCGGCGGGTGGCTGCCATCAGCGAGGCGTATTACCGCCATCAGACGTTCACCTTTAATGGCGCGGATTTTGCGAAAGCCTATTGCGCCTTCCGTCAGGGTTTTGCTGACCACCGAGCTGTAAACTTCCACGTCATCCGGCAAATTATTCACATCAACGCGGATATCGGAGGTCTGGTAGCTGGACACACCATTCACAACAGCAATGCCGTAATCGTTGGTCACTGACGCACCGTCGCTGATCGGAATGCCTTTCACGCCGGTTGATACCATCATGCGTGGCTCGCTGCCGGCGCTGCTCTGATGCAATGCTGCGCCTGCCGCTGTCGCAGTAAACGATCCGTACCAGTTGGCATTCACTGAGCGGTAATCGTTATTTTTCACGCTGCCGTTCGCACCGAACTGACCGTACGGCGACATATGCTGATAGTTGGCGCGGAACACACCGTTACCTTTTTGCAGATCCGGGCTGCTCCCGCCCGCGCCCACGCGCCAGCTATTGTTCGGATCCTGGCTGTTGTAATACGACGCCGTTTGCGAGTAACCACTTTGCGAATCCTGCTGCGCGTCGTAGCTGATCTGTTGCCCGGAAGACAACGGCAAACTGAGCGACAGAAACATCTGATTTTCATCGGTATCGCGGTAGTTCAGCTTGCTGGCGGAAAACGTCGCAGAAATGCCGGTAAAGCGGCCGATATCGAAAACCTTGCTGACCGACACGCTGTAATTGTTACTCGCACTCTCATTCCAGTAGACCTTGTGGGTAGCAGAGAGATAGAGCGTGATCGCCGGCCACGGCAGGTACTGATTTGCCGTCACGGTGTAGGTTTGTTTGTCATCGCGGGAATAACCGTCGCCGTTCACCTTGTCGAGGTACTGGCTGAACGACATAAACGTTTTTTCCGAGAAGCGGTATCCGGCAAACGTAATCTGACTGCCGGTCGAGTCAAACCGCTTGGAGTAGTTGGCGCGGTAACTCAGCCCGGTTTGTTTCCCTGCCACCGGTACGGTCGCCGAGGAACGCGTGACATCAAAAGATACGGCACCGAGTTTTTGCAGGTTTTGCCCGACGCCGATGGCCTGCGCCTGATAGTTACCGGTGGTGCTGATCAGACCGCCGTAAAGCGAGAAATCATTCAGCGCACCCCAGGACATTTCGCCGCTGTAAAAACCCGGCTGCAAGACGTGATTGCTGCTGCCGGTGGTCGGTTTGCCCATTGCGGTTTTGAAACGCACCTGGCCTTTGCGGGTCAGGAACGGAATGGTCGCGGTGGTCACCTGATAAGTCGTCACGCTGCCGTTTTCTTCTTCGATTTTGACATCCAGTGCGCCCTGTACCGCTTCGGTCAGATCCTGAACCACAAATGGGCCCGGTGACACGTTGGTCTGATAAATCACCCGCCCGTTCTGACTGATACTCACTTTGGCATTGGTTTTGGCGATGCCGGTGACTTGCGGCGCATAACCTCGCAGCGACGGAGGCAACATGCGCTGATCGCTGTTGAGTGAAACACCGAGAAAACGGAATGAATCGAAAATATCTGAGCTTAAATAGGTCTGCCCGCCGGTCAGGCGTGCGCCCACAGAAGGCAGCGCACGATACAGATAGGTTTGCGTCCAGGTGAATTTATCACTGGCGGGCGCGCCGGACGTGCGCGACGAAGAATACTGATAATCGGCACGGGCGCGCCACGGCCCGAGGTTAAAACCGGTGGTGCCGTAACTGCTGAAACTGGTGGTGCTGTCGCCGGACTGCGGCATGTATCGGCTGCCGAGCAGGTTGTAGTCGAGCAATGCACCGTTGACGCCATCATCCCACTGTGAGGGCGGCACCCAGTTTTGATCGTGAAAGGTCAGCCAGGCCTGGGGAATGCTGATATTCAGCGTTTGTTTTTCCTGATCGTAACGTGCGGTGACTTCCTGCTGCTGATCGAGAGATGTGCATTCACCGCGATGCCACAAAGTCAGCTTTTCGCGCACGTCTTTAGTGAGTTCGAATTTATCCACCAGTACCGGCGGTAAACACAGGCGGCTATTTTTCTTATCCGCAGTGGGAATATAGTGAATCACGCTTTGTTCGCCGAACGTGCGGCCATTGAGCACCACATCCAGCAGGTATTCACCGGGCGCGATATAATCGGCTACCTGAAACCGTGACAGATCGACATTATTGCGATCGGCAGAATCAATGAAGTTAACGTTAAATTCTACTGCGAAGCTTCTGACTGAAATAAAGCATCCTGACAGAAGAAAAATAAACCACAGGACATTCTTGATTTCAGCCGATGTTCTATTCATCGCAAACGACATAATAAAATCACTTCTTACTAAAATAGTAATCCACACCAATCCCTGGCGCTGGCACAGCCAAAAAATAAAGGGGAGAAAACTCCCCTAAATAGCAGCGATATTTATTTGTAGTTCAGGGCATAAGTTGCCTGAGAAACGATCGTACCGGTTGAAACAGGCTGAGAATTGGCTTCCACGCGTGCGGCGAATACCAGCTCATTATTCCCTGTGACCAGGTTAATATCTTTAGAGGTGTCTCCCACTTTCAGCAGGTCACCGTTGGCGTCAATCAGGCGGATGCCTGCGCCTTTCGCGCTGCCGGTGTTGGCCAGTAGTTCAGCGGCGCTGCTGTCAGGCGTACCCGCAAAAGAAACGGCGACTTTGGACATAGCCGGATATTGAACAGTGCCCGCCGTCTGTGCGGTCAGGTCACAATCTTGCAAATGAATGGTGTAATTCACGTTTTGAGAGTATTTATTGCCGCTTTCGAGCACCTTATTCGCGACCTGTCCCATGTTTACATTAATGTCTTCATCACCTGCGGCAATTGAGCAAGGTGCGTTAATAACCGTCCCGGTGAAATGAATACGGCCTGAACCTTGATCAGCTCCTGTCGGAGGCGTTGTATCATCTGCAAAAGCTGATGCAGAAATAAAGGCAGATAAAGCAATAACCAGTGTCTTTCTTTTGGCGTTAAACATAATAAGTCCTTGAGATTTAACGGTAGCTATTAAGCATTAAGCATTAAGCAGCTATTAAGCGATATTTTTCGCTGTACCGAAGAGAGCACCCCTCTCTTGCCAGATCAATATACTGATATTTTAAATTTAACGTTATAATAATTTGCCAATTGCAAATATTAAGAGTTTTACTCTCAGATTAATCTTTAAACATGCGATTTATGAAAGGAAATTAACTCAGAGGTTAAAATATCTGATATTAAATGTTCCGTAATAGATAAGAAAATTTCCACACCAAACCCTGAGTTAAGCTTTCTTTAACCANATAATCACATTAAGAATCATATTTTTTAACTTTATCTCTTTCCCACTCTNTCCTGAACTTCCCAGNCTTATGTGGACTGCTCCGCATGACGAATGAATATATCCTGCTGTTTTTTCTCCGCTTGCGTGATCTGTCCCCCAGAAAACAAACAAAGGCATACCGCAAACTACACCCAACCTTTTATTGACATATCATTAACAAATTAAAGGAGAAAAACCATGAGCCATGTTTATAAGCACCCTATTCCTGCCTCCATAGCAGAGCGTACCCTGATCACACCTGAGAAATATCAGCAGTATTATCAACAGTCTGTCGAAGATCCTGACGCATTTTGGGGTGAACAGGCCAAAGTGCTCGACTGGATTAAGCCTTTCACAAAAGTGAAAAACACTTCATTTGCGCCGGGGAATATCGATATTCGCTGGTTTGAGGATGGCACTCTGAATCTTGCAGCTAACTGTCTGGATCGTCATTTAAGCGACAAAGGCGATCAGACCGCGCTGATTTGGGAAGGTGATGACCCGAAAGCCGAGAATAAACATGTCACCTACAAACAGCTTCATCATGATGTTTGTCAGTTTGCTAACGTCTTAAAGGGCCTGGGCGTTAAGAAAGGGGATGTTGTCGCTATTTACATGCCTATGGTACCGGAAGCGGCTGTCGCGATGCTGGCCTGTGCCCGTATCGGTGCTGTGCATTCCGTTATCTTCGCCGGTTTCTCCCCGGAAGCTGTTGCCGGTCGCATTATCGATTCCAATGCCAGGCTGGTGATTACCGCCGACGAAGGTCTGCGCGCCGGACGTACCATTCCGCTGAAACAAAATGTGGATGATGCGCTGAAAAACCCGTCGGTCACCAGCATCACACATTCCATCATTTTCAAACGCACCGGCAAACAGGGGGAATGGAAAGAGGGTCGTGACATCTGGTGGCATGATGCAATTGAAGGCATTTCTGCAGATTGTCCGCCCGAAGAAATGAAAGCAGAAGATCCGCTTTTCATCCTTTATACCTCCGGCTCCACGGGTAAACCGAAAGGCGTATTGCATACCACGGGCGGTTATCTGGTCTATGCGGCCCTGACCTTCAAATACACCTTTGACTATCATGATGGCGATATCTACTGGTGTACGGCCGATGTCGGCTGGGTAACGGGCCACAGCTATTTGCTCTACGGCCCGCTGGCGTGCGGAGCCATCAGCCTGATGTTTGAAGGTGTACCAAATTATCCGACACCGGCCCGTATGGCGCAGGTTATTGATAAACACAAGGTAAATATCCTCTATACCGCACCTACGGCGATCCGCGCACTGATGGCTGAAGGGGATAAAGCCATTGAGGGCACCAGCCGTGCTTCACTGCGGATCATGGGGTCAGTTGGCGAACCGATTAACCCGGAAGCCTGGGAGTGGTACTACAGGACTATTGGTAACAGCCAGTGCCCGATTGTCGATACCTGGTGGCAAACCGAAACCGGCGGTTTCATGATAACCCCGCTGCCGGGTGCCACTGAGCTGAAAGCGGGTTCGGCAACGCGGCCGTTCTTCGGTGTTCAGCCTGCTCTGGTAGACAACGAAGGCGTTCCTCAGGAAGGAGCATGCGAAGGCAATCTGGTCATCACCGATTCTTGGCCGGGTCAGGCGCGTACACTGTTTGGTGACCATGAACGTTTCGAGCAGACCTATTTCTCCACGTTTAAAAATATGTACTTTAGCGGTGACGGTGCGCGTCGTGACGAAGACGGTTATTACTGGATAACAGGCCGTGTTGATGACGTGCTCAATATTTCCGGCCATCGCCTTGGGACGGCTGAAATTGAATCAGCATTAGTTTCTCACCCTAAAATTGCAGAAGCTGCCGTTGTGGGTATTCCGCATAACATTAAAGGTCAGGCTATTTACGCCTACATCACACTGAATCACGGAGAAGAACCGTCACCGGAACTCTATACCGAAGTACGCAACTGGGTGCGTAAAGAGATAGGGTCCATTGCCACGCCTGACATTCTTCACTGGACTGATTCGTTGCCAAAAACCCGTTCCGGCAAAATTATGCGTCGTATTCTGCGCAAAATTGCAGCCGGAGACACAAGCAATCTGGGAGATACCTCTACGCTGGCGGATCCGGGCGTAGTCGATAAATTGCTGGAAGAAAAACAATCAATGAAAGTGCCGTCGTAATTTTTCACCGCCCTGGCGCGGTGAACTCTATCAATGCCTCACAGGAGTCACTGAGATGAATGATCTCATTTATCAGAGAGTTGTAAGTAATCCGCGCTTCAGGGAACTGGTGCAAAAACGCAGTCGTTTTGCCTGGCTTCTGTCAGGCATCACACTGGTTCTGTATGTCGCTTTCATTTTACTGATTGCGTTCGATCCACAGTGGCTGGGAACACCTCTCTATGACGGTGCCACCATCACCCGCGGCATTCCCGTGGGCGTGGGGCTGATCGTNATTTCCTTCGTGCTGACNGGAATTTACGTCATTCGCGCGAACGGCGAGTTTGACCGCCTGACGGCAGATATNATCCGCGAGGTGCAGCCATGATCGCACGTCGCGGCTCTCTTCTTTTACTGATGCTATCCCTCGCCTTCCCGTTCAGTTTGCTTGCTGCGGAGGGCATCGCCGGGGAAGTTAAACGTCAGCCTCTTAATATTGAAGCTATCGTAATGTTCGTGCTGTTTGTTGGCGCGACTTTATATATCACCTATTGGGCAGCAAAGCGTACACGGTCCCGCCAGGACTACTATACAGCTGGCGGCCGCATTACTGGCCTGCAAAACGGTATGGCAATTGCTGGCGATTTCATGTCTGCCGCTTCTTTCCTGGGTATCTCCGCACTGGTTTATACCTCCGGTTATGATGGCCTGATCTATTCCATCGGTTTCCTGATCGGCTGGCCAATCATTTTGTTCCTGATTGCCGAACGCCTGCGTAATTTGGGGAAATATACCTTCGCAGATGTCGCGTCATACCGGTTGAAACAAAAACCAATCCGGCTGCTTTCAGCCTGCGGTTCGCTGGTGGTTGTTGCGCTTTATCTGATCGCACAAATGGTCGGTGCCGGTAAGTTAATCCAGCTATTGTTTGGGCTTAACTATCATGTCGCAGTGATCCTGGTTGGGATCCTGATGGTACTCTACGTGTTGTTTGGCGGAATGCTGGCGACGACCTGGGTACAAATCATCAAAGCTATCCTGTTGCTGGCCGGTGCGACATTCATGGCGATTATGGTCATGAGATCTGTCGGCTTCAACTTTAATACCCTCTTTACTCAGGCGGTCGCCGTCCACTCTAAAGGGATTGCAATCATGAGCCCGGGAGGACTGGTTTCAGATCCGATATCCGCTCTGTCTCTGGGGCTTGCACTGATGTTCGGTACCGCCGGTTTACCCCATATTCTGATGCGGTTCTTCACCGTCAATGATGCCAAAGAAGCCAGGAAAAGCGTGTTCTATGCTACTGGCTTTATCGGTTACTTCTACATTTTGACCTTCATTATCGGTTTCGGTGCTATTGTTCTGGTCAGCTCAAACCCGGCGTTTAAAGATGCCAGCGGTATATTACTCGGCGGTAATAATATGGCAGCCGTGCATTTAGCGGATGCGGTCGGTGGAAGTTTCTTCCTCGGATTTATCTCTGCCGTGGCTTTCGCAACCATTTTAGCGGTGGTCGCGGGCTTAACGCTGGCAGGGGCTTCGGCGGTCTCTCATGATCTGTATGCGAGCGTCATCAAGGACGGTAAAGCAACAGAACGTGATGAGTTAAGGGTTTCGAAGATCACCGTTGTTCTGCTTGGTATCGTCGCCATCGCGTTGGGTATTCTGTTTGAAAAACAGAATATTGCATTCATGGTTGGATTAGCGTTCTCCATTGCTGCGAGCTGCAATTTCCCCATTATTCTGCTCTCAATGTACTGGTCTAAACTGACAACGCGCGGGGCAATGATTGGCGGATGGCTCGGCTTACTTACAGCAGTCATATTGATGATTCTTGGGCCAACTATCTGGGTCCAGATCTTAGGACATGCTAAGCCCATTTATCCTTACGAATACCCCGCGCTGTTCTCGATGATTGTTGCTTTTGCCGGTACCTGGTTCTTCTCGATTACAGATAACTCACTGGAAGGACAGAAAGAAAGGGAGCGTTTCTACCCTCAGTTTGTGCGGTCACAAACAGGGATCGGGATCTCGCAAAGCTCTAATCACTGATGAGTAGAGCGCAGAAATAGAAAAGGCCATCCTGAGGATGGCCTTTTGTTTGAATATTGCGTGCTTAATCGCTGATCCGTAGAACAAAAAGACAAAAGCCCTGCACAATGTGCAGGGCTTTTGTCTTTTTTTGATGCCTGGCAGTTCCCTACTCTCGCATGGGGAGACCCCACACTACCATCGGCGCTACGGCGTTTCACTTCTGAGTTCGGCATGGGGTCAGGTGGGACCACCGCGCTAGTGCCGCCAGGCAAATTCTGTAATTTACCGAACTCTACGCTTATTACTGGTGCTGATACCCAGAGTCGAACTGGGGACCTCACCCTTACCAAGGGTGCGCTCTACCAACTGAGCCATATCAGCACGCTAATTCTTATAACAATCCGCGTAAAAGCGAACTTTACTTATTTGATGCCTGGCAGTTCCCTACTCTCGCATGGGGAGACCCCACACTACCATCGGCGCTACGGCGTTTCACTTCTGAGTTCGGCATGGGGTCAGGTGGGACCACCGCGCTACTGCCGCCAGGCAA
>Ga0065704_10070244_pt1 | contig 49447 bp, 49 predicted proteins | sample SwiRhicommuniRL2_FD_59091 | JGI IMG/M metagenome (GOLD analysis project Ga0065704, IMG submission 59091) | Switchgrass rhizosphere bacterial communities from Rose Lake, Michigan, USA - RL2 v2 (version 2) | ecosystem: Host-associated > Plants > Roots > Rhizosphere > Soil | place: East Lansing, MI | reverse complement strand
CGCGAGCCGTAATAACGGCGGTCATAATAGCGGTCGTCGCCGCGATCGGCGATTGCCGCGCCGATCGCGAGCCCGATGATGCCCGCGCCAATAGCCACGGCAGCATCGTTGCCGCCGCGATCATAATAGGGGTCGCGCGCGGCGGCCGGAGAGGCGCTCAGCAGGGCCGATGCGGCAAGGGCTGCGCCAAGGCCCAATTTCTTCAAGGTCAACTTCATTCTGCTTCTCCCTCGTTACAGAGGCCTACCGGGCGACGGCGGTTGCGGAAGGCAAGATGAGAGATTGTGACAGTCGTGAGTGAACTGGCCGTGAATTGATCCACCGCTCGTTGCGATCGCAGACTCGGTCTGTCCTTGTGCTAGGCCGCGTTCGCCGCAGGGCCGGCATACCCCTGGAAATAGCCGGGCACTTCAGCCGCTTCGATCGGCTTGCTGTAGAAGTAGCCCTGCAAATGCGTGCATCCGGCGTTGCGCGTGGCATCGATCAGATGTTCCTCGCTGATCCCCTCGGCCACCACTTCCGCTCCGACATGGCGCGCCATCGTCACGGCTGCCTCCAGCACCGCTGCCGATGCAGGATCCTGCCCCAGGTCCATGACCAGGCTGCGGTCCAGCTTCATGCGATCGAATTTGAAGCTCTTGACCATCGACAAGGAGGAATAGCCGGTGCCGAAATCGTCGAGCGCGATGCGGAATCCCATCGTGCGCAGCAAGTTCAGTGTCAGCAGAGCGCGCGTGTTGCGCTCGATCGATAGCGATTCGGTGACTTCAAGAAACAGGCGGCGCGGTGAGATGTCATGTTCGCGGCAGCAATCCAGCAGGAACGCGCTGAAGCCATCGTGCTGGAGTTGCAGCGGCGAAAGGTTGATGCTCATGTGCATATCCGGCCAGGCGGCAAGATCGCCGAGTGCCCGCCAGATGATCCATTCGCCCAGCCGCACCATCAGGCCGCTTCGCTCCGCCGCGGGGATAAAAGTGGAAGGGGGCACTTCGCCGATGCCGGGGTGCCGCCAGCGGACCAGCGCCTCTACCTCTCCGGTCGCGTCTTCGATGCCGTGGATGGGCTGATAGACCATGCGCAGCTGATCACCCTCGAAGGCCTTTTCCAGATCCTGTTCAAGTGCCCGGTCGATCGCGCGCTCCTCCGCCATGTCGGCTTCGAAAGCGGTTGCGCAGTTCCTTCCGTTCTTCTTCGACGCATAAAGCGCCATGTCCGCACTGCGCATTACCGTGTCGATGGACGACAGCGGAGAGCTTTCCACTTCCACGAACCCTGCCGACACGGTGACCGCCACGGAGTATTCGCCAAGACTGAGCGGGGCGCGCATCTGTTCCACGATCAGCGAGGCGATCGCGGCGCCTGACTGCGGATCGCAAAGCGACGTGCAGACCGCGAATTCGTCGCCGCCGACGCGGGCCACGAGGCCATCCTCGCCCAGCAGCGCTTCCATCCGCATCGCGATCAGGCGGACAAGCTCGTCGCCGGCAGCATGGCCGTAATCGTCGTTGATGTGCTTGAAGCGATCAATGTCGACCAGCATGCAGACGTACCTGTCGGCCTTGTCTCGTGTCAGCCAGCGGCCGACCTGGTCCTCGAAGGCCCGCCGGTTGGGCAGGCCGGTCGCGGCATCGGTAAAGGCAAGATTCTTCACTGCGCGGGCGTTCTGCCGGAACGTTTCCAGCGGACCCGATAACGCCTGTAGCTCGCGAAGGCGGAACGATCCTATCTCGAGATCGAGATCCCCGTCAGCCAGCCGCTGCAGCGAGCGGTGCATGTGGCGCAGTGCCGGCAGGATGTTGCGGATCAGGTCGAAGAGGACCAGCGAAACCACCAGGATCGTGGCCAGCCCCGTTGCTGCCACCAGCAGCTGCCAGCGCGCGATCGATGCGATGAGCCGCTTCTGGGCCGCGTCGCGCCGGTCCCGCGCGCGTTCCGCGATGGCGTGGGCGACCTTTCCCATCGCCGCGTTGCGCTCTTCGATCCGGGCAATGCGATCGGGATTTCTGATCGGCGATGACTGGGTCTTCAGCACGTCATCGATATGCTGGTCGAGGTCGGAGAATGCGCTGGAGGCGCCGGGCACGGCGTAGAGTTCCATTCCGCCGGCCCTCAGTTTGCCGAGCTTCTCACCGATCGTGATCGCCGCATCGGTCATGATGTCGCTGGTTACGGCAATGTCCGTGGACACGAGCCCGCGGTTGCTGGCGATGCGCATATCCGCGACCGCTTCGGCAAATTGGCCGGCATTTTCAGCATTGGCCGAGGCATGGACCAGCGCCTCGCTCTCCCGCCTCAGACTGAAAGCTTCATTTTGTGAAACGAACTGCAGGATGATCGTGACCAGGACGATCAGGGACAAGGCTCCGATCAATCGCTTCTGGAGCGACGAGAACCAACGGGAGGTAGCCGTTTTCAGAAATGTCATTGCGCACCCGACTTTTTGCGGACGTTATCGTCCGCCGCTGATTTGCGAGGCGGTTTGAGGGGAAATGCCTAAAAAAACATAATCACAACAATATTTTAATTGTCGGATTTGTCATAATTCTGTCTTCTGGAGATCGCCGCCGCGCGGCAACCGGCATCGCGGTCACAGGTTCGGTGGGAGAATTGATGGCGGATAAGCATGCTGGTCGTGCGGCGCTGCTCCAGGCGGCTGCGTCTTATCTCATTGATTGCACACGTATTGCTGAATTCTTTCCATCGCGGTCGCCCAACAGTTGGTCGTAAAACAGTCTTACTCTGGGATCCTAATTGCCGCGAAACGATTTCGGCTCTGTCAGCACAAACCTGCAGTCAGGGAGTTTCAATCAACATGTCAGTCAAATTCGGCGCGATGACCGCGCTGGGAATCGCGTTCGCCTCCGCCACACCGGCGTTGGCGCAGGATCGCGATGCCCATTTCGACGGCCCATATGTCCAGGCCTTCGGCGGAATTTCAATCCAGGACAACGATCGCGGCGACACTCTGGTGTTCGATACGGACGGCGACGGGTTCAACGACAACGTCCTGACAGATACCGGCGCCGATGCGTTCAGCCCCGGCTACTGCAACGGAATCGCCCGCGGAGCCACACCCGGGGATGGTTGCCGCAGCGACAGGGACGGCGCGGAGTACGGCGTGCGCTTCGGTTACGACAGGCGCATGGGTAATTTCGTGGTCGGCGGCCTGATCGAAGGCGTGAAAAGCGAAGCCAAGGATGCGACCGCCGGGTTCAGCACCACCCCCGCGAGTTACTCGATCGAGCGCGAGATGGATTATGCCGTTTCCGCCCGTCTTCGCGCTGGCTACACCCCAGGCGGCGGCGCATTGTTCTACGTGACCGGAGGCGGCAGTTACGCCAAGCTGGACCATAGCTTTACTACGACCAACACTGCCAATTCGTTTGACGGCCAACGTGATGGCAAGGGTGTATGGGGCTGGCAGGCCGGTGGCGGTACCGAGATCATGGTGACCGACAAGGTCAGCCTCGGCCTCGAATATCTCTACAACCGTTATCGCGACAACAAGTACAACGTGGTGGTTGGCCCAGGCACGGCGCTGCCGAACAACCCTTTCCTGATCGATTCGGGATCAACCCGGATACAGCCCAGCGACCGGAATTTCGATTACCACTCGCTGCGCGCGACGATAGGCTTCCAGTTCTGATCTGAACGGAGAGGATCTCGAAGAGGTCCAATAAGAGAAGGGCGGCACCCCGGAGGTGCCGCCCTTCTTGATTCCGGTTCGCGGGGCGCGGATGCGGTCAGGCAGCGTTTTTCTTGCGGCTGGCCTTCTTGCGCTCATTCGGATCAAGGATCGCCTTGCGCAGCCGGACTGACTTCGGCGTGACTTCGACCATTTCATCATCGTCGATATAGGCGATGGCCTGCTCCAGCGTCATCACGCGCGGCGGGGTGAGGCGGATGGCGTCGTCCTTGCCGGTCGAACGGAAGTTCGTCAGCTGCTTCGACTTCATCGGGTTCACTTCAAGGTCGTCAGGCTTGGCATTCTCACCGATGATCATGCCTTCGTAGAGCGCCTCACCAGAGCCGACGAACAGAACGCCGCGCTCTTCGAGCGGGCCGAGCGCGTAAGCAACGGCTTCGCCTGCACCGTTAGAGATCAGCACGCCGTTCTTGCGGCCCTCGATCTTGCCCTTGTGGGGGCCGTATTTATCGAACAGGCGGTTCATGATGCCGGTGCCGCGCGTGTCCGAAAGGAATTCGCCGTGGTAACCGATCAGTCCGCGCGACGGTGCCGTAAAGGTGATGCGGGTCTTGCCGCCGCCCGAGGGGCGCATGTCGGTCATTTCACCTTTGCGGATCGCCATCTTCTCGACGACGGTCCCCGCGTGCTCATCATCGACGTCGATGACGACCGTTTCGTAAGGCTCGGTGAGATTGCCGTTTTCGTCCTCCAGGAACAGCACGCGGGGGCGGCTGATGCCCAGTTCAAAGCCTTCGCGGCGCATCGTTTCGATCACTACGCCCAGCTGAAGTTCACCGCGGCCTGCCACTTCGAAGCTGTCCTTGTCGGCGCTTTCGGTGACGCGGATGGCAACGTTGGTTTCGGCTTCACGGGCCAGACGGTCGCGAATCATGCGGCTGGTCACTTTGCTGCCTTCGCGGCCCGCCATCGGCGAATCGTTGACCGCAAAGCGCATCGACAGCGTTGGCGGATCAATCGGCTGGGCCTGCAGCGGCTCAGATACCGAAGGATCGGCAATCGTGTTCGAAACGGTCGCCACAGTAAGGCCAGCGATCGAGATGATGTCGCCTGCCTTGGCTTCATCAACCGGAATGCGGTCAAGCCCGTGGAATGCCAGCAGCTTTGAAGCGCGTCCGGTCTCAACCACCTTGCCTTCGTTGTCGAGCGCGCGGATCTGGTCGTTCAGCTTGACCGTGCCGGACTGGACCTTGCCAGTCAGAATACGGCCCAGGAAATTGTCGCGGTCGAGCAGAGTGACGAGGAACTTGAAGGGGCCATCGACGTCGGCTTCCGGCGCAGGCACATGTTCGACAATCTTCTCGAACAGCGGTGTCAGGGTGCCTTCGCGGGCGTCGGGATCTTCGCTGGCATAGCCGTTGCGGCCCGAAGCGTAGAGCGTCGGGAAGTCAAGCTGCTCGTCGTTTGCGTCAAGGCTGACGAACAGGTCGAACACTTCGTCCAGCACTTCGGCGTGCCGGCCATCGGGACGGTCGATCTTGTTGACGACGACGATCGGCTTGAGGCCGAGGCCGAGTGCCTTGCCGGTGACGAACTTCGTCTGGGGCATCGCGCCCTCGGAGCTGTCGACCAGCAGAATCACGCCGTCCACCATCGAGAGGATGCGCTCCACCTCGGCGCCGAAGTCGGCGTGGCCGGGCGTGTCGACGATGTTGATGCGGTAGCCGTTCCACTCGATCGAGGTCGGCTTCGCGAGGATGGTGATCCCGCGTTCCTTTTCGAGGTCGTTGGAGTCCATCGCGCGCTCTTCGATGCGCTGGTTGTCGCGGAACGTGCCGGACTGGCGGAAAAGCTGGTCAACCAGCGTGGTCTTGCCATGGTCGACGTGCGCAATGATCGCGATGTTGCGCAGGGGAAGGGGGGCGGACATCTGTGCTCTTTCGATTTAGGAGGTCGGCGCGCAACGCGTGCTGCACCGCAAAATTGGGGCGCCCTTAACCGATCCCGGCGATTCCGGCAAGCGGCGAGAAGCGCGACCAATCAGGTCGCCTGTGGCCCGGTAGTAACAGTTGTGCCCGTTGTCCGCAGTTTTTTGCGGGCCGGATTGTGAGGACTTCGGTAACATCTTAAGCATATGCCCACAACCAAGGCCAGCTCACGTGCACCAATGACACAGGCGGCCAATCAGGAAGAGGATGGGGCCGATGAAGGGTATTCCGGCAAGCAAGCGCGCGCGTGCAACGATCGCGGGCCTGCGCTCGATCATTTCGGGCGGTGTGGCAGCAGGAGCGATCTGGGCGCCGGCCGTCTGGGCTCAGGACGGCGCCGCGACGGGAAGCGCATATGATGCCGAGATCATCGTCACGGCGACCAAGCGGGAACAGACGCTGCAGGATGTGCCGGTCGCGGTAACGGTGACGAGCGGCGCTACGATCGAGCGGGCACAGATCCGGGACATCAAGGATCTTCAGTCGGTGGTGCCGTCGCTGCGCGTCAATCAGCTGCAATCGAGCGCCAATACCAATTTCTATATTCGCGGCTTCGGCAATGGCGCCAACAATGCGGGCATCGAACCTTCGGTGGGCCTTTTCGTCGACGGGGTCTATCGCTCGCGCTCGGCCTCGATGATCGCCGATTTTCCCGATGTGGAGCGTATCGAGGTGCTGCGCGGGCCGCAGTCGACACTGTTCGGCAAGAATGCCTCGGCCGGTGTCATCTCCATCGTGACGAAAGAGCCCGAATTCGACCTGGCCGGGAATGTCGAGGCGAGCTACGGCAACTATGACGCGGTCGTGCTGAAGGGCAGGGTGACCGGCCCCCTCAGCGACACCATTGCCGTGAGCCTTGCCGGCGGCCTGAACAAGCGCGACGGCATTGTCCGCGATCTGGCCACCGGTGAACGCACCAACGAGCGCGATCGCTGGTTCGCGCGCGGGCAGGTTCTGTTCGACAACCACGAGGGTCTGTCGCTGCGCCTGATCGGGGACTACGGGAAGATAGACGAGAACTGCTGCGCGGTGGTGAACCTGCGTCAGGCGCTGCCGACGACCGCGATCTTCGCGCTCGGCGGTGCGGTCACCCAGCCCGGCGAAAAATACGACAACATCGCCTACAACAATTTCCAGAGCTCCAACGACATCAGGAACTGGGGGCTTTCGGGCCAGCTCGACTACGATCTGGGCGATGTCCGGCTGACGTCGATCACTGCCTATCGCCGCACCGACGCGCTGACCAACCAGGATTCCGATTTCTCCAGCCTCGATCTGCTTGGGCGCAACTGGCAGGATCTGCGCATCAAGACCTTCACGCAGGAACTGCGGGCCGACTTCGATATCGGCGAGCGAGTGCATGGCCTGCTCGGCGCGTATTATTTCAACGAGAAGATCGCGCAGGACAACGAGGTGTTCTGGGGCGACGATGCGCGCAGCTATGCCAATCTGCTCGTGCAGAGCCTGTCGGGCGGGGCGCTCAGCATTCCTGCACTGGAAACCACGTTCGGCGCGCTCGAGGGTAACCCGGCCAGGTACGCCGGGCAGTTCTTCCGTTCGGGCACCGGCCTTACAGAACAGTATGCGCTCAAGAACGAGGCGTATTCGCTGTTCGGCCAGCTTGATTTCGAGGTCGCCCCCGGCCTGACGGTGACCGGCGGCATCAACTATACCCACGATCGCAAGCGCTTCGCCACGGAAACGACATCCAACGACGCCTTCGCCGGAATAGACTTCAACAATCCTGCCTATGCCCCTTTCCGCCAGCAGCTTCTGCTTGGCGGCGCTTTGCAGTCGGTCGGCGTGAACCCGGCCAACCCGGCGCAGGTCGCCGCGTTTGCGACCAATCCCGCGACCGCGCCGATCTTCCAGCAACTTGTCGCCTTCGCGAACGGCAATGCCAACAATCCGGCCGCCAATCCGCTAGGGCCGCTGCGCGCGCTGCAGTATTTTCCGCCCTTCATGAACGTTCCCAACGAGGTCGAGGGCGGCAAGATCAGTGACGGGGATCTCAGTTACACCGCCCGCATCGCCTGGGACATGACCCCGACCGTCAATATCTACGGTGCCTTCGCGACCGGCTACAAGGCCGCATCGGTCAACCTCTCGCGCGATAGCAGGCCGACACCGGCAGACCTTGCCGAGCTGCGTTCGCGCGGCCTGGCCGTCACCAACCTGACAGCGGGAAGCCGCTACGCCGATCCGGAGGATTCGACGGTCTACGAGTTCGGCCTCAAGGGCAACTGGGGCATCGTCTCGGCCAATTTCGCGGTGTTCAAGCAGACCATCAGGAATTTCCAGTCGAACATCTTCACCGGCTCGGGCTTCTTTCTTGCCAATGCCGGAAAGCAATCCGCCTTCGGGATCGAGTTCGAGGGATCGGCGAAGCCGGTCGACCCGCTGACGCTCACGTTTTCGATGACCTATCTCGATGCCAAGTACGATAGGTTCCTTCTTTCCGCCGTCGGCGATCTTTCCGGTACGCGCCCTGCAGGCGCGACGCCGCTCTCGGTCACTTTCGGAGCCGAGTTCGTCCAGCCGATCGGCAACGGAGACCGCGTGATCCTGCGCGGCGACTATCACTACGAGGCGCCGTTCCGGCTGGTCGAGGGGCTGCCGGGGCTGGTGGTCCGCGATGCCGCCGGGAATGTCACCAGCGTGACCGCAGCCCTGGCGGCGGCGCGTGAGTTCCAGCAGGAGATCAACGACGTCAACGCTTCCCTCACTTACGCGATGGCAAGCGGCATCGAACTTTCGGTATGGGGCCGCAACCTCCTCGACAATCGCACGATCCTGCAGATCTTCGACAGTCCGGCCCAGCCCGGCTCGATCTCGGGCTATCCCAACCAGCCGCGCACTTACGGGGTGGCCGCGCGCTACAGGTTCTGACGCTTCGATCAGGCACGCGTCGGGCGAGAGGCTCGGCACGTCCCCTTTCGCTTGTGGCGAGCGCGCTGCGCCGTATAGTTCAACCTCCGCCATCGCCGGAGGAGCGCACGTGCTGGAAAACATGATCTTGCCGTTGCAGCGGTACGCCGACTTCTCCGGGCGCTCGCGCCGTCTGGAATACTGGTCGTTCGCGTTCCTCAACCTGGTGGTGACCGGAATACTGGTGAGCCTGGCCCTTTCGACCGGGCTTTCCTACCGGGCGCTGGTGCAGCAGGGCGACTTCGGCGGCGGCCTCGGCGTTGCGACGATCGCCTTCTTCGCGATTCTTGGGATCTATGGCCTGGCGGTGCTGATACCGGGCATCGCGGTGAACGTTCGCCGTCTGCATGACCGCGATATGAGCGGCTGGTGGTATCTCGGTTTCGTGCTGGTAGGGCTGCTGCCGTTCATCGGCTGGATTACCAATATCGTCTATCTCGTGCTCGTCTGCCTGCCCGGCACACCGGGGCCGAACCGTTATGGGCACGACCCCAAGGATATCGGGGCCGCAGCGCTCTTTGCCTGATCTGTCCGCACGGCGCTTGATGCCGGCGCGGCAACGCCTATGCTGCGACGTTGCGCAGGTGTTCAGGCCCGCGCCTTGATGTGGGGACAGCATGGAAATCTACGGCGGCTTCTGGTGGCGGGTACTTGCCTACGTGATCGACACCATATTGCTGAACATCGCGATCAGCATAATCGGTAGCATTCTCGGCTTTGGCGCGGGGGCCAGCCTAATGTTACTGGATACGCCGGAAAGCGTCATGTCTACTGCAATTCTGCTGAGTGGACTGCTCAGCTTCGTCGCTTCCTGGCTCTACTTCGCGCTCATGGAAAGTTCGTCGATGCAGGCGACCCTGGGCAAGCTGGCGGTAGGCTGCATCGTCACCGATCAGGAGGGCAACAGGATCGGCTTCGGCCGCGCCACGGTTCGCTACTTCGGCAAGATCGTCTCCAGCCTGCTTCTCGGCATCGGCTTTATCATGGTGGCTTTCACGGCGCGCAAGCAGGGGCTGCATGACATGATGGCGGGCACGCTCGTATGGAAGACGCGCGATCCGCGCGCCGTCGTGTCCAACGAGGACATCTTCCGCTAGAGTTCCCGCAGCGCCTGTGCCGGTTTGGCGCGCAGCAGGGGCAGCGACCCGGCGAGGGCGAAGGCGAGCACCAGCACCGTGCCCGCTGCCAGCACCGCCAGCACGCTGGGCCAGTCTGGCAGCCAGTCGAACTCGAACAAATGGACGACGACCGCCCAGCCCATGGCGCTTCCCGCCGCCAGCGCGACGACGGCGAGTACCAGCGACAGCAGGCCATATTCCGCCAGCTGGAGCATCAGGAGCTGGCCTCTGCTGGCACCGAGTACGCGCAGGATCACGTTGTCGTAAGTCCGGCTCGCCCGCGCCGCCGCGATGGCGCCCAGAAGCACGGCGAGGCCCGCCAGCACCGCGACCGAAGCGGCGGCGAGGATCGCGGTGGCCATCTGGTCGAGCAGTCCCCGCGCATCGCGTAGCAGGCTGCCGGTCTCGACCACCGAGCTGGACGGGAAGGCCTGCGCCAGTGTCGGCAGCAGCCGTGCCGTGTCGGTGCCGGTAGGCACTTCTATGGTGGCAGCCAGGTTGTGCGGGGCGTCGGCAAGCGCGTTGGGCGAAAAGACGAGGACGAAGTTGAAGCCCATCGTGTCCCATTCGATCCGGCGCAGCGCCGCGACTTTGGCCGTGCGCTCGACGCCGAGCACGCCGATGGTCACGTAATCGCCGACCTTCAGGCCGATGGCATCGGCGAACTCCTCGTCGAGCGAGACGAGCGGCTCGCCGCGATAGATTTCCGGCCACCACTTGCCAGACGTCACGGTGCTGCCCTCCGGCACGCCCGATGAGTACGTGAGGCCCCGCTCGCCGCGCAGCGCCCATGCACCGTCGGGCAGATCGTCTCCGAGCGAGGAGACACGCGTCATGCGATCTTTGGGGCCGTAGGCGAGAATGCGGCCGCGCAGGTTGGGCACGATCTTGGTCACGGCACCGGGCACGGTGCGCTCGACCGTCTCGCGAAAGGCACCGGCGCCGTCCTGCGGCACGTCGAGCACGAAAAAGTCGGGCGCGCGGTCGGGCACGGTCTGGCGGATATTCGCATCGAGACTGGTCTGGACGACGGCGATCAGCACGAAGGCCGAGAGTCCGAACCCGAGCGCGGTGACGAGCGCGCCGGTCTGGGCTCCGGGCCGATGGAGGTTGGCCAGCCCGGCGCGGAGCATCGGGCTCCCGGGTCTCGGCAGGCGCGCGGCGAGGACGCGGATGCCAAGGCCGACAAGCGCGAGCAGGCCCAGCATCGCCGCGGCGCCGGCAAGGAACCCGGCCGTGACGAGCGGCTGTGCGGCATTGGCCAGCGCCAGCGCCGCGATGGCGATCAGTCCGATCCCGATCGGCAATGCCAGCGCCCGGCGGTCTGCGGCAAGAGGCGTGACCCGCGCGCGCATCAGCGCCATAGCGGGAAATCCGCGCGCCCTGACCAGCGGCGGCGCGGCAAAGACGAGCGCCACCAGCAGGCCATAGCCTGCCGCCGTAGCCAGCGCGGCGGGCGATACGGCAAAGCCTGCGCTGACCGGCAGCAACGCCCCGAGGGCACTTGCCAATAGCGGGGTGACGATGACGCCCGCGACCAGTCCGGCGAGGCTACCGACCATTGCCGCAGCACCGACCTGCAGCAGGTATATCCGCGCGATGTCTCCGCTGGTGGCGCCGAGCACCTTGAGCGTGGCGATCGAGGTGCGCCGCGCTTCAAGATAGGAGGACACGCCGCCGCCTATGCCGATCCCGGCGATGACCAGCGCCGCCAGCCCGACGAGGACGAGAAATTCCCCCATGCGCCGGACGAAGCGCTCGGTGGAAGGTGCGGCCCGATCGCGCGTGCGGACCTCGAAGCCGCCATCGGGAAATTGATCCTTCAGGCTGTCCGCAATCGCATCGGGATCGCGGCCCGGCGAGGCGAACTTCACGCGCACGGCGCTGCGATACATCGCGCCCGGCGAAGTCAGGCCGGTGCGGGCGGGAAGGTCCAGCGGGACGATGGCGACGTCGCCCAGCGCGAAGCCCTCGCCAAGCTGCTCGGGGTCGGCGGCGATCAAGCCGGCGGCGGTCACGGTTTCCCCGCCGATCTTGAAGGCGTCGCCCACGGTGATGCCGAGCCTTGCCGCAGTCCCACGCGCGATCCACGCCGTGCCCGGCGCCGGCGCGCCGACGCGGCGGCCATCGGTGAGTTCGAGCCTGCCGTATAGCGGCCAGTCGGAGGCTACCGCCTTGAGCGCCACGGGCGCCGTCCGCGCACCCTTGCTGGCGATAGCCTGCATCCTGAGGCCGGGTGAGACCTCGCCCAGCTCGGCGAGTGCCGCCGTCTCGGCATCGGTCAGCCCGCGTTGCCATACACGCAGTTCCAGGTCGCCGCCCAGGATCTGCCGTCCGCGCACGGCCAGTTCGCTCTCGATGGAACCGGTCAGCGTGCCGATCGCGGCAATTGCGCCGACGCCGAGGAACAGGCACACCAGAAGCAGCCGCAGCCCCCGGAAGCGTGCCGAAAGGTCGCGCCGGGCAAGCGCCCATGCGGTGCGCCAGGGCAGGGCGTCAGACAAGCATGTCGCTCGCGATGCGGCCGTCCGCCAGCGTGACGATGCGTTCGCAGCGCCGCGCGAGGCTTTCGTCATGGGTGATGATCAGCAGCGTCGCGCCTGCCTGGGCGCGGCGGTCGAACAGAAGTTCGATGATATTGGTGCCTGTCGCCGCGTCGAGATTGCCGGTCGGCTCGTCGGCGAAGACCAGCGAGGGGCGCGGCGCCAGCGCGCGGGCAATGGCAACGCGCTGCTGCTCCCCGCCCGAAAGCTGCGCGGGGTAGTGGGCCAGGCGGTGCGACAGGCCGACCGCTTCCAGTTCCGCCTCGGCGCGCTCGCGGGCATTTTCCATTCCCGCCAGTTCGAGCGGCGTGGCGACGTTCTCCAGCGCCGTCATCGTGGGCAGCAGGTGGAAGGCCTGCAGGACAACGCCGATCCGGCCCCGGCGGGCACGGGCCAGGGCGTCCTCGCCCATCCCGGCGAAATCCTCGCCCGCCACGGTCAATGCGCCGGAGCTGGCCCGGTCGAGGCCGGACAGCACCGCCATCAGCGAGCTCTTGCCCGAACCGGACGGACCCAGCAGCGCCAGCGTCTGTCCTTGCGGCACGGCAAGATCGATGCCCTTGAGGATTTCCACCGCGCTGCCGCCGCTTCCCAGCGTCAGGCGCAGGTCGCGGGCGAGAATGGCATTATGGGGAGAGGCAGCGAGGGGCTGGGAAGGGCTTGTCACGGTGCCCATATGGTATGACATCTTGTGATCCCACAAGGCCCCAGCGCGGAGAAATCCTTGAAATTCGTTCGTCTTGCCCTGATCGCATCGCCCATTCTGATGCTGGCCGCCTGCGACGGTTCCGCGCCGCCAGCACCTCCGCCCACCGAAAGCGCGCTGGACTCGCCGCCGCAGATCCCGGTCATGGGCCCGGAACGCCCGATATTGGCGTTCGGGGATTCGCTGCTGGCGGGCTACGGACTGGACGACGGCGAATCCTATCCCGCGCGTCTGGAGCAGGCCCTGCGCGCGCGCGGCGTGAATGCCCGGATCACCAATGCCGGCGTTTCCGGCGACACCACGGCGGCGGGGTTGCAGCGGCTCGATTTCACGCTTGGCAGCCAGACGCAGAAGCCGGAACTGGCGATCGTCAGCCTGGGCGGCAACGACATGCTGCGCGGTCTGCCGCCCGAGGAGACGCGCAGGAACCTGGAAACGATCCTGAAGCGGCTGAGGGGAGACGGCATCGACGTGGTGCTGCTCGGCATGCTGGCCGCGCCTAACCTGGGCAAGGACTATGCCGGCAACTTCAACGCGATCTATCCGCAACTGGCGGAAAAGTACGGTGCCGTCCTCGTGCCGTTCTTCCTGCAGCCGGTGATCGACAAGCCGGACCTGATGCAGCAGGACCATGTCCATCCCACCGCGATCGGCATCGACGCCATCGTTTCGGCCACGGTCGATGACGTGGCGGACGCCTTGCCTAAACGCCCCCCGGAGCCGTCAGGCGGCGAACCGACCCCGCGCTGACTTCCCAGATCGCTGCCTCGCCGGCGATTTCCTGGAAAGGCGCAAGCTCGGTGCCGGTCAGCCAGACCTGCGCCGAGCCGGCACGCAGGCGGGAGAATAGCGCCTCTCGCCGCACCGGATCGAGATGGGCGGCCACCTCGTCCAGCAGCAGCAGGCGCGGCCTTGGCTCACCAGCGTCTTCCAGCAGCCGCGAATGGGCGAGCGTGATCGCGATCAGCATCGCCTTCTGCTCTCCGGTCGAGCATTCGGCGGCTGGCTGGTCCTTGCCGGCCATGGTGACGGCAATCTCGTCGCGGTGCGGGCCGGTGAGCGTGCGCTGCGCCGCCCGGTCGCGGGCACGACCCTCGCGCAGCGCAGCGGCGAGGGCGCCGGGTTCGGTCGGCCCGCCCGGACGATAGGCCAGCGAGGGGCGGGCGAAAGGCGATTCCGGCAAAGTCGCAAGCGTCTGTTCCAGCCGTTCGATCAGTTCGGCGCGAGCGGCGGCGACGGCGGCGCCGTTTTCGGCAATCTGCGCCTCGATCGCCTCGAACCAGCGGGCATCGGGCATTCGCTCGTCGGAAAGCAGGCGGCCGCGTTCGCGCAAGGCGTTTTCTAGCCGCGTCGCGTTGCCGGCATGATCGGGCCGCACCGCCAGTACCAGCCGGTCGACGAACCGCCGCCGCGCGCCCGCGCCTTCCACGAACAGCCGGTCCATCGCCGGCGTCAGCCAGCCGACCGAGAGCCATTCGGCCAGCCGCACAGCGGGCGCCTCCGCGCCGTTGACCTGCACGATCCGGCGCCCCGGCCGGTCCGCCGCGACGCCGGTGCCGAGGCGCACGGGCTCGCCGCCCGCCACCATCAGCGAGGCGCTGACGGCAAAACCGGCGTCAAAACCCTGTCCCGGCATATCCGCCAGTTGCGCCCGGCGCAGCCCGCGCCCCGGCGCCAGCAGGCTGACCGCTTCCAGCACGTTGGTCTTGCCGGCGCCGTTTTCCCCCACCAGCAGGTTGAACTGCGCCGTTCCTTCGAGCGCGGTCCCGGCGTGGTTGCGGAAGTGGGAAAGGAGCAGGCGGTCGATCATCGTCTGCGCGGCCCTAGCCGCTGCGGGGGACTAGCGCCACTGCGACGCGGGAATGGCGATCATACCGCGCGGGACTTGGCGAAGGGCGAAAAGTCCACGTTCTCGTCATAGACGTCCACGCCCTCGCGGCGCTTGAGCCAGCCGACGACTGCATAAGTGAAGGGCGTCAGGATCGCTTCCCATGCCACTTTCATCGCCCAGTTGGTGACCATCACGATCAGCACCGACTGCGTGGTCCAGATCCCGAGGAAAGCGACCGGATAGAAGATCAGGCTGTCCACCGCCTGCCCGAACACGGTCGAGCCTATGGTGCGGGTCCACATGTGCTTGCCCCTGGTCCACACCTTCATCCGCGCCATGACGTAGGAATTGACGAACTCGCCGGCCCAGAAGGCCATCAGCGAGGCGAGCACGATGCGCCAGGTGCTGCCGAACACCGAAGCGTAGGTCGACTGGCAGACCGTGCCGGCGTCGGTTGCCGAGACGAGCGGGGCAAACAGCGGATCGCCGCTCTGCGCGCAGCCCCAGTCGGCAGAGGGCGGCATGGCGACGACGACGTAGCTCATGAACGCCATGAAGATCAGCGCGAAGAACCCCGCCCACACGCAGCGCCGCGCATTGGCATAGCCATAGACCTCGGTCATCACGTCGCCCAGCACGTAGCTGACCGGGAAGAACAGGATGCCTGCTCCGAACGTGACCCCGGCCACGCTGGAAAGCTTCGCCGCGCCGATGAGGTTTGAGAGCAGCAGGATCGCGACGAAAGCGACCATCACGTAATCGAAGTAGCGGAAATGCCGCCGGGCGCCGGAGAGGCCGTCAATTCGTGCGAGGTGAGGGTGCTCGGGATGGGTCTCGGTCATCGACGCCCTGCGTAACCCGGCTCGGCTCTTGCGCAAAGCACAAGTTGCCACCACTCCCCGTTTGCGCGAGCCGATAAGCACGCTATGGGAAGCGCGGCGCGCGCCCGTAGCTCAGCTGGATAGAGCACGAGCCTTCTAAGCTTGGGGTCGCAGGTTCGAACCCTGCCGGGCGCGCCATCATTTCAATGATTTAGATATTAATTTGGTAACGGGGTACACCTCAAAGGTAACGAATAGGTAACCTCCCTTCGTAAATCATCGGCTCAAGGAGCAAACTGTTGGTAGGCATAACTGAAGCTAGTTCCGCCCTAACTGGGCTGAAAACCGCCTACGAAATGGCGAAGGGCATGCAGGCGCTTACCAAAGATGTTGATTTGAAGCTGGCAACAATTGAGCTGATGGAGGCGATCCTCACTGCTCAGCAAAGTGCGGTGCAGGCAGTCGAAGCTCAATCGCAGCTTCAGAAGCGTTTGGCTGAGTTGGAAGCCTCGCTCGATGCAAAAAACGAGTGGGCTGCAGATGCTGCGAGGTACAAGCTTACTGAGTTCGCGACGGGGGTCATGGCATACGTTCTCGATCCAGAACTTGCCGAGGGCGAACCTTCTCATAGATTATGTGCCACCTGCTTTAGTTCGAAGAGAAAGTCGATCTTGCAGGTGACAAAAAGGCGCGATGGCGGTGAAATCGTCGAGTGCCAAGTTTGCAACTCGACACTTTGCCTTAGCAAGTTTCCGGCACGCCAAATCTCGTCGACCAGAAAAGTTTGGTAAATCGGCCATCAATCACCGCACCCGCGCCGTCGCCCGTTTCCACACGCGCTCATCGGGCCAAGGCAATTCAAAATCCCCCGCCGCCGTATCACAGGCTGCGGAAGGCGCAGCAAAGCTTCTTTAGCGGTTTCACGGACGCTTCAAATCGTCAACGGCGCCCCTCATTCAACCACTGCTGGTAAGCCGAAACCATTTCGGCATTGGTCGGAGGTACACGGTCTGGCCAAGCGGCAACGAAGCGCTGCTTGAAGTCGTCAGGGATATCGGTCAGCACTTCAAACTGCCGCTTGTCGCTGCTCAGCAAACCGCCAGTCCCGGCGACTTCACGGTATCCCGACTGGAACATGGCCGACACGTCCTGCTTCGTGACCTGGCCCTTCTTGGCATAGACCTGACTAAGCATGCCGCTCATGTAGTCGAACATCTGCACTTTCTCGGCGTCGTTCATTTTGACGCCGTTGTGCTTTTCCTGAAACGCTATTTCCGACGAGATGTTGCCGCGGTAATTAATCTCGCTGTAACTTTCACGGGGCTTGCGGATCAGCTCTAACTGCCTTGTCGCGAGGCTGTTCAATGCCTCTCCACCAAGCACGCCGATATACTTCTTCAGATCCACGCCCTTGAAACCCTCGGGATCGAAGCGGGCTTGCGCCTCTAGATGCCATGCCTCAGATAGGCCGCGTGCCGCTGCGTCGGCCTTCGTGCGCGCCTCAGCGATACGACGTTCTCCAGCTTGAAGTTCTGCACCATCGATAGGCGCGAGATTGTCGCGGACCGCTTTCGGGATGGAGGCAAACTTGAAGTTGTCGCCCATCTGTAGCGCGATAACCTTGGCCTTCTCGGCCGCGTCCTGCTGGCGTGCCTTCAGCAGCCCCTCGTCAGTGCGCGCATGTGCCTGCACCGCTTGGCGGGCACGTTGAACGCGCTCAGGCGAGGCGCCGGTAGCCTTGGCCCACTTTTCGATAGCTGCATTCAACTGCACAGGGTCGCGCTCGACGGGCGCGTTCGCTACAGGATCAGCGCCCCCGACGCCACCAGCCCAATCGATCAGCGCGCCTGCCGTCCAGTTCTTGAGGAACGGGTTAGCCGCCACGACCTTGGCGCCCAGTACAGAGGCCACACTGGCACCGGGATCGGCCTTAAGCACCTGCTTAGCGCCAGCAGCGCCCGCGAAGTGCGCAAGGTAAAGCGTGCCACCATTCACAGGTAGGCCTGCATCCTGCAGCACCTTGCCATTCTCGTTGGTGAGATCCTGCATAAGCTGCTCTTGGATCTCGCCATCACCGCGCTTCGCCAGAATCTGGTGGTCGGACATCGAGCCACCGCCATACCGCTTGCGGTAAGAGGCGAGCCACGTTCCATCGGTGAACTGATAGCGTCCAGTCGCCGACGAGCGCGGGTTCTTCGCGGTATCGCTGCCTCCTGACTCCTGCCTGCGCACGCGATCGAGGTAGCTGGTCGAGGTGCCGGCATTTGCCGCCTTCTCCGGAGCCTCGCCTTGGTAGATCGACAGGATCGCGGCAGTGTCCGAGGTCGCGAGGCGGGCCTGTAGCGGTCCTTGCAGCCGGCGCATGATATCGCTCTGCAGATCCAGCGTCATCTCGTCCTGGTAGGCCGAGCGATAAGCTATAATCTCGTCTGTCTGTGGATCAGGATCCGAAAACATTCTGTCGACAATGCCCTGGTGTATCTTCGACACCGCGACCTTCTCCGCTTGAGCGAAGATCTGCGGGTTGGTCTTCTCGTCATAGCCTTCGAAGTTGAGCTGGTTACGCACGCTATCGCGAAGCTGGAGCCCTAGCCTGTCCTTCGCCGCAGGGTTCTCGAGCCCGATCGTCACTGCATTATCGACGATGGCCGACTGCTCGAAACCAAAGCTGGCTTTCTGCTCCGCACGGGCTTCGGCTGTGGCGTGTTGTGTCAGCCGCAGGCGTGTCTCGCCGTCGATCTGCATCAAGCCTTCGGAGATCATCTGGCGGGCACGCGGGGAACGCGCCTGCTGCAGAAAACCGTCTTTGATCTTGTCTAGATCGCGGACAAAATCTTTCTCGCCGTCGCGTGCATCACTCAGCCGCAGGGTCGAGAAGTCCTCTCCTTTGCCTGTGTAGACGAGCCGCGCTTCGGCAAGCACCCACCGCTGCTGCGCCTCGTCGTTGTCGAACTCGAACTTGTCGGCCGTGCCGGCGAACTTGGCAGCGCCCGCGAATCCTTCGGCCAGAACGCTAAGGCCGCCAGGGTTATCAGGCGCGCGGAACCGGGCGTTGGTAGTCTGGACGGGGCCGGCTTGGTTCGGCTGATATGAGGGAACTCTCGGCATCAGCTTTTCACCAGACGCTGCCAGTGCCATTTGTTGTCTTGCGGCCCCTGCCAACCCGAAGGCGGATGCGGGGAGACGAACTGCCCAGCGAGATAGCCGCCCCAATTGTCCGGCAGACGTGCAGGCGCCACGCCGATCGTACGCTCGCGCGAGTTGTCCCCGAGCATCAGCGAACCACCCGCACAATATCGCCACGGCTTTTGACATTGCGCTGATATTCTTCCTGCTCCGCAACCAGGCGGTTGTGCTCCTGGATTGCGTTCCATCCCGACGGCAGCACCCCCTCGCGAGCAGGTGGCGGGAGCACGCCATCAGGGAACACGTGGCCCTCGGGGAAGCATCCCGCCCCACCAGTGTTGTGCTTGGGTTCTACCTTGTTCGTCATGGTCAGTCCTCCGATGGTGCAAGTTGCGCGGCGCTGGCGGCAATGCGGGAATTTCGCTCGGCCTGAATATCGACGGGATGCCGACCGTTAAGCGTGTGCATGTCGCCTGTAATCATGTTCGGCGCGATGCCTTCACGGCCTAGCACACCACCTGCAATGCGGCCGGCATCCATGCCGCTATCAACGGCCAGGAAGAGGCCATTGAGTTTCGTGTAGTGGAACTCGGTACCCGCGAGCCGTTTGATTTCTTTGACTGCCTGGGCGTGTGCTTTGAGCGATGCCGCGAGCGCCGTAGCTGCTTCTGTGATCTGGGAAGCGCTGCCGGTGCAGATATCCAGTTGCGCGGCCACTGCCTTCTCGAACTTCGCGAAAGACTTACGCTTGGCCTGCCTCGTTTCCTCGGCCTGCAGGCGCTGACTTTCTGTCCATGCGCTGTGCAGACCCTGCAAGCGGCCCTCGACCAGATCGAGATCGCCCTTGGCTTTGGTCACATCAGCATCGGTGCCAGAGCCCGTCACGATCGCGAGGTTCGCTTTACGGAATTCTGCCTGTGCGGCTTCGCGTGCGTCGGTCAACTGGGCGAGCCGATACTCGAAATCATCCTTGGTGAGAAGCTTCACGGTCGGTCCCTTCAGTTGAGAACGTTTTTGTGCACGATGGTGCGGAGAAGTTCGGAAACGGACATCCGCTCGATCCGGGCACGTTCCTGCAGGGCACCAATCAGGGTCGCGCTTGCTCGGAAATTGATCAGTGGCTGGCCTTGTGATTGTCGCATAACTGCCTCCGTGTAAGACAGTTATGGACCCATCTTGGTTAGGTTTGAATCGCGGCAGCATTCAACCCGACATTGGCCCAATCGAGCAGTTCTATCGCGCCCAACGATGATGTAGGATTGCCCCGACCAGTCGCGGTTCAAACTGGAGATGCTAAATGGCTACCCAAGCACCCGCAGTTCCGGCAACGCCTCAGAACCTTGGCGCTGCACTCTTTGCCTTCGTGGACGCTCTAGCCACCGCTGCGAAACTTCGAGCAGAGCGGACCGAGCAACACTGGATCATACCCGCTAGCCAAAATTGCTGGGAAGCTGCGGGTATGATGTTCCGCGATGATCCTCCGGAGTTGGCGCCCGAAGACGACGACCCGGCTACGCAGGCCGCGTTTGCGATGCTGGAAAACGAGATGCTGTACCTCGCCTCAAGCCTGTACGATCACGTCTCGGACTTATCGCAGAATACCTTAGGTCCAGTCCAAGATCGCTTCACTGGATACGTGATCGACCCTCTGGACGACAGTTTCGTAAATGGTGCAGATGTCGTCACCGGCAGCGTGAAGGCTCTCTTTGATAAGCTGCCCAAGTGGTTGCAGCGCATCCTCGAAGTGCTCATGGAGGCGCTGAAACTCACCAAAGGCATCATCGACTGATCGGCGGACTACTCGCCACGGTCAATGCCCCCGTTCCAACTCGCCATATCGCGAGCAAGGATTATAGGGCTTTTCAATGCCAAAGCCGGTCGGGTTGTACCAAGCGCCAGTTTCCACCGGCATCACCGGCTCGGCAAAGGTTAGCGCAAGCGCGTCGGCATCATCCGGCGAGGGCATGCCGCGAGCCTTCATATCCCTCTTGGCTTCAAGCTGGATCGAGACCTGATCGGCGGCATAGCCATATTCCGGCCCAGTCAGATCGGCCTCCAGGTCGTCGCTGTCTGGGATCGCCCCGGTCGCAAGCCATGTGCGCATGGTCGTCCACATCTCCGCGCGCTTGTTCTTGGTTTTAACCCTGACGCCGCCGGCCCACTCTGCATCGCGTCCCTTGCCACCGAACCAGACCTCAATGACGTTCTCGACGTTGAGTTGACGCAGCCGATCGATGACGGCAGCACCGATGTTGCCAGCGTCGACGAAGATGGCTGCAGGCCGCCAGCGCTGTGCCTCCAGAGCAATATCACCGGCCAGCGTCATCGCGTCCTGATCGTGCCAGCGCCGCCATTCCAGACTACGGGCATCACGCCCCCGGCGAATTGCCAGGGTGGAGTGGTCATCGCCGAACCGCGCGCAATCCACGCCAAATACGATCGGTTCAGATCCAAGCGCTACATTCACCTCCCGCTTGCGTGCTCCCTGCACGAGATCAGAGCCGATGAACTGCGATGAGCCGGCACGGGGGAACTGCCCCAGGATACGCACCCGGCAGAAGTCACTGTCCTCGCCGTAGGCATCGATCCACGCCTGCAGCTGATCCTTGTTGGTCCGCTTGACGTCGCGCCCGTCGATCATGCGGTGGCGCCACTGGTGACGGAACCGGCCGACGATCACATCCCGGAAACGGCCGCTATTTCGCGTTGGGTTACCGTAGCAAATCCACAGAATTTCAGTCCCGGCGTCGGTCAAGCCACCGCTTGCCGTGTCCCAGATCGCGTCGAGGATCGAAGATGCCTCATCGAACAGCAGGATTACCCGCTTGCCGGCATTGTGCAGGCCCGCAAATGCTTCCGTGTTCCGTTCCGACCATGGGATAGCATCTATGCGCCAGGTCCGTTCATGGCCCTTCTCGGTTGAATGGATCGACGTCGCCTCAAGCACGAACATCTCGCGCAGGCAGTCGAACTGCAGGAGCGAGTACCACTTCGATAGTTCCGGCCAGGTTTTAGTCCTGAGTTGCCCTTCCGTGTTTGCAGTCGCCACGCCGCGCGTATCCTCGTGGGTCATTAGCGACCACAGGATGAGCCAGGACACCTGGCTACTCTTTCCGATGCCATGCCCCGATGCCGTCGCATCCTGAATAGGCTTGTGCGGGTTGGCTCTCAGGTCGTCGCCAATGGCCTGCAATTGTTCACTCTGCCACTCGTCTGGTCCATCCTCACCGGCAAGCGATGTGCCCTCCACGCCCCACGGGAACGCCCACAGCACGAAGCCGAGCGGATCATGTGTGAACCGGCCAAGATCGGCTATCACTTCGTGGCGGATTTGCTCGGGCGTCATGCAATGCTCCCTGTAAGACAGGAGCAGTGTTAAACGGATCAGTCGGGGGTTGAATCGCGCTAGCTCTTCTGCTGATCTGCTGCCCAATCTGAGGGGTGACAATGAACGGGAAAAGAAATTCGCGCGGCGTTAGACTGCTTGCGTGGAAATTAGCATTTATAGCCGTCCTTATATCGAACGATGCCCGAGCGAGTTGGGTTGATGGCAATGAGCTGTACGATTCATGCACTTCCGATAACCTGTTTAAGGCGGCGTCATGTTTGAACTATGTTATCGGGGCGCTAGACGGTAATCCATCCATCAAGACACCGGCAAGCGCGACGAGGGGGCAAGTAAGAGATGTTGTGGTGAAATATCTCAAGGATCACCCGGCAGATCGCGATCTGCCTGCTGGCTTTTTGGTATACTTGGCAGTGCGGGACGCATGGCCGACGCTGCAGCCGAAAGCGACGTCATCGAACTAGCAAGTGTGGCTTATAAGCGCGCCACAAGGTTGCGCACACTCGAAGCATACCACCTTCCGCCCCTTGCTGTCACGATCCCGGCATCGTTCAGAGCCGCCGCGACACCCCCAAGCGAAGTCACTCCTCGGGCCGCTAGATCATCGATGATGGGGCGCAACTCATGTGCTCGCTGATCAGCACTGGCAGTTACGGCTTCGACAGCTGCCGTATTCCCCCGCTGAGCCCTTCTCAGCGCAGCGGCGCCGTTCGGATTGCCCAGACGCTGCCCCCGCGCCTTTGCAGCCTGGAGTGCCTCCTGAGTTCGTTTGGAGATCGCCTTGCGTTCTGCCTGGGCGACCGCAGCCATTATGTGCACCGTCAACTCGTTCGCCTCGGGCATATCGGCCGCGATAAACTTGGCGCCACTCTCCTGCAGGGCAGCGAGGAACGCGACATTGCGCGAGAGGCGATCCAGCTTGGCGACGACCAGCGTAGCGCCGGTCACCTTGGCCCGGTGTAGGGCCTTCGTAAGTTCAGGACGGTCGGCCCTCTTGCCACTCTCCACCTCGGTGTATGGCGGCGCAATGATTTCCCAACCTCGGGAATTGCAAAGGGCTTCCACGGCCTGGCGCTGAGCGTCGAGGCCCAAACCCGACCGGCCTTGAGCGGCTGTTGATACGCGATAATAGACGACTGCGCGCATTGGATCATGTCCTATACAAATCTCTGTAACGAGCGTTACGCAGTTTTGTATAGACATACTAGGGGTAAATTGAAGCTAATGTGCTGGTGGCTTGCAGAGCTGCGGCGACACCTGCCGCGATCGCACCAGCGCGGTTCCATTTAGACTGCTCTGCAAGCGTGAACTCCATATCTGAGCCGTCGAACAGCGTCCACGCAGCGTAGGCAATACGGCCGTTCTGCTCAAAGAACTTGTTCCGCCGCCTAACAGCTTCTTCCGGTGATACCTTCTTGGTCCCTGCTAAAAACCAGCAACCAGCGGCCACGAGTGCTGCCGCAGCGCTGGCTGCGGCCGTTAGTACGACGATGTTCATGGCTTTCAGTACAACCGCGTCGTCACGTCTCGCAAGGCTCAGTTCGGAAGTGTCGCTGCAGCCCTTCGCCGTGCCTGTTCCAGCAGCGTTGCCGTCGCCTCGTCCGACTTCATCTCGATCCCAAGATCCTGTTTCGGGCGACCCCAGCCACGATCGAGCAGTGCCGTTGCCGCAGACACCTTCGCCGCATGGCTGGCCTCAGCATCGTCCAGCACGTCGACAAGAGCCTCCACAGACTTAGCCGTATGCTCGCGCGCCAGGTCGGTCAGCGTCCGGCCATCAGGCATCACGACCTTCGATTTCCCGCCTGGGTTTCCGCTCTGTCCCTTCACGAATGGCATCGTTCCATATCCTGAATGTTGAGTGCAATCAGGCATAGGGCATCGGCTGTCGGAATGAATCGCTGGCTCAGATTGCGGGTAGTGCGGGTAGTTGCGGGTAGTCCCTCAACCTAACGCGGGGATTTGTCAGTGACAAAATAGATATAAGGGCTGGGAAAATACCCGCAAAACCCCGCACTACCCGCAGCCAGCTTCAGAGGCACAGAATGTTGCGAAGGCGCCACAGGCGTGTGTTATCCACGTTAGCTGACATGGACTCGTGATCTGGTGTATAGTACACGCAGAAACACCCGCGAGCGCGAACTGGCGGGTGTTTCATAAATCAGGCTCGCAGGCCCGATTTCAAGGTAATGTTGATAAACGTGCCCTTAAGGCATGGTGACGCCTTGGTCAATACCCTGTGAGCCAACGTGAAGGCTCGTGACTAATGGCAATTCAGCACGCATTGAAAGTTTTCGAGTACGAAGACCATCGACCTTTCCGCATCATAGACATCAACGGTGAGCCTTGGTTCGCCCTGACCGACATCTGCCGAGAGCTCGAGATTGCAAACGTCGGAAATGCCGCATCTAGGCTAGACGACGACGAGAAGAGTAGCATCCGTAATCCGGATGTTACCTCCAGCGGGGGCAATCCAAACCTCACGGTCGTGAATGAATCGGGCCTCTACTCGCTTATTTTGACAAGCCGCAAACCGACCGCAAAGCGTTTCAAAAAGTGGGTTACCTCTGAGGTTCTGCCTTCGATCCGGAAAACGGGATCATATGGGGCAGGAACTCCAGCCTTTATCCGCCGCGCGAATGCGAATGCTGATCGCGTAAGCCTCGGTTGTTTCTCGGTGATTGACGAAATCACGGTGCGCCTTTGGGGGCGCTTCGAACGATTGGGCCATATCGTGGCTGACACTGCTCCGGACGGAAAGGAAATCCGGCCTGACATTAGCGTTGGGCGGGGCTTTTCGAAGTGGCTCAAGGCGAATCACAGGACAGTTGCCGACAACTACAGCTTCTACATGCACTGGACCCCGGCGAAGGAAGTGGAAGCGCGGCAGTATCCCCGGGCCATGCTCCCGCTCTTTCTGGAATTCCTAGAGGAGGTGTGGATTCCAAACGAGGCAGAGCGATATTTCAACCGGCGCGACCCTGCAGCGCTGCCTCACATCGGTTTGCTCTTGCCTGCGCCCGCGCGGCGTTGATTTAGTGCCGGGCGACGCCTCACTGGCGTCGCCCGACTAGTCTACCCTCATCACCGCCCAAGCCTTCTGCTTCGCGTGGCTGTCCTCCTCATCGATGAATTTAAGACCATCAATTACCCGCCCGCGATGGCGGCCTAGCCATCGTCCGAGCCTGCGGGCATTGATCCCGCCGCCGCGCTCTTCGGCTACATCCACTAGTGCTTGATAAAGGTCTCCGTTGATCCGGTTACCGAGGGAATTCAACTGCCGTGCCGCCTCTATGATCTTGCTCGTCGTCAGCGAGGCAGAACCAACGGCACCGTGCCATGCGACAAGGGCAGCGCGAAGACTAGAGGTCGTAGGGTCATCAGCCCGGGCCGCCTCCATTGTTTTCACCGGATCGGGCTTTCCCAACCAAACCAGCGCTGAGCGGACGATCCGGCTCCAATCCTCGAATGAAGCGAGCGACGGCAATACCTCGGGATAGCCTGCAGCAGCATAGGCCCGTGCTATGATTAGGGCCGCAGCGACGTAGCGCCCACGATCGGCGAGCACGGCATCGAACGGATGCCCCTTGAACTCACGCAGTTCTGGCCGCTCCATGTTCGGATCTAGCGAACACAGGATCACACGGCGGGTCATGTCGCCGACCATGTGGATGTTGTTGCCTGTGGCAAAACAGGTAGCCCGGCTTTCGAGACGAACCTGCTTAGTGAAGCCAAGTACGCGAGGGGTGATAAGAGGGCGTTCGATCATCTGGCACAGGAAGTCACCACCTAGATCCCCGTTCACGTTGTCGATCGAGATAATCGGCTGGCCACCAATCAACGCCGAAACCAAGCGCTTCTCTGTCTCTGTCTCATCACGTCCGGCTGCCATAACTGGGGCGCGCTGCCCAATGCTGATCGCAGCAGCAAGGTCAATAATATAGCTTTTGCCCGATCCGGCGACTGGCGCGCTGGTGGCGTGGAGCGGGGCGACCGGCATGGCGCCGCGCACAACTGGCGTGATCAAGGCTGACAGTGCCACCGACCGACTGGCGCCGTCGACAAAAGGGAACTCATCTAGAAGGCTATCGAGCATGGCTAGCGCCCTGAGTGCATCGGCCTTGCTCGGCTTCTCGGGTATTGTTGGAAGCGGTGGCGGATCGAGCAGAAGCAGTTGGGTCGCCCGGTCATAGCCTGGCGTGCTCAGGATCGTGCCATTAGGTCTGAGTGTGGGCGTAGTGATTACGCCGGCAAGGCAGGGGAACTTCCATTCGCCATCGCGGGCGAGGATAGTGGCAGCGATGGTGCGCGGCGGATCAGTCAGCACCGTGCGTTTCTTGCGGCCATCAAACCTCGTCCAGTCCGCACAGCGCGAGAGGTGATCGACAAGCATGTCGCAGGTGACTTCCGTCAAACGTGCGACCTTTGTTCGCCCACCTTTGGCAGCAAGAACCTCATCGACTATTGGCCGCACAATCCCGCCGCGATTGTAGAAGGGCGCTTCTGCCTTGACGAGCGCGTCTTCACCTTGGGTCGCCAACAAGTGCAATTCCCCCGCGCGCACCTCGATTTGAGGGCGTGTTGCTTGAGGAACGGCGGCGAGAATTGATTTTGCATCGACAGGCCGGGTCATCGCCGAACCTCCATAAGTTCAGCATTGAAGTCCTTCGCGCGCGCAGGGAAGATCACCCGTGCCGCGAGATGGCGACTGGCAAAAGCCTTGCGCGCCTCCTCGGCGCCCTTGAGCCCCGCCTCATCAGCGTCACCACCGACGATCACGCGAGACACCAACTGCGGGAATTGCATCTTGGCCATGTTGCCGGCACCCGCTGCGACCCACACAGCCCGTCCATGCTCTTGCTGGATTGTCAGGCCGTCCTCCAGCCCTTCACACACGACCAACTCGTTCGCAGCTGGTGCCAACCGGATCGCGCCGCCAGATACTTGGCCTAGTGACAGCTTGGGCTTGGCGACCTTCGCTTTTCCCAGGCCATCCGTTGCAAGATATGTCCGCTGTATCCCGCAAAGTCGGTTGTCGGGTCCGGTGATGACTGCAACGAGGCAAGGGCGCTGAGGACCTCGGCGGCCATACTTCAGCTGCGCGAAGCGAATGGTTCCAGGTATCGCCACGTCCAGCCCCCTTGATCGCAGATAGGTTTCAACCAGAGTGCCGGGTGCAGGGGAAGCGGCGCGCCAAATGGCTCGCGCCTCTTCGATCCGCTCCTCTTTCGGTCGCTGGGGCTTATCGATTGGGGCGAGGGAGACGGTCGGCATGTCCCCTGCGGTGAGCATCGATGCGGCGCGGCGAAAATCAACGCGGTGCAACTCGCGCACGAAATCGATAACGTCGCCGCCCTTGCCGCATCCGAAGCAATACCAGCGATGCCCGCCCTTGTAGATGTAGAGGCTTGGCGACCCGTCATTGTGGAACGGGCAGCACCCGCGCCATTCATTACCAGCGGTCTCCAACGGAATGACGGCGCCGACGACAGAAGGGAGAGGGTGAGCAGCGGCGATCATCGCCGTATCGACAAGAGCGTTCATGAGCGCGACCTTCCCACACGCACCCGGCGCGCTTCTACGGACGGTCGCGGGCTTGCGATCAGCCTTCCAATCCTGTATTTCGGTAGCCGATCCCCCGCCCGCCAGCAGAGATCATCGCCCGCCTTGTGCGGGCGTTTTCTATCAGGCGGCATCGGGCGCCTCCCACAGTTCGAGCGTCGGCTCAGGCGTCACGCCGGGCTGAAAGAACAGCCGGACAAGCTCATGATGTTCGCGGGCCAACTGGTTGGCGTCGATGGCATGTAGTCGGAAGCCGATCGCGCGATTGCCGAGAATGCCGGTGCGGATCACCTCGAAACCATGGTTGCCGGGGATGGCGCGGACGGTGATGGCGGGAGCGGTCATGCTGCCACCTTCGCTTGCATCCATTCTTCAACTTCGGCCGCGTTGTATGCTAGTCTGCGGTCGGTCAATTTAATTGGCTGGGGAAAGGTTTGAGCTGCGACCAAGCGATCAAGTGTGGATCGGCTGAGACTTGTCAGCTCGCAAACCTTCTTTGGGGTAAGAAACTGCGTTTGCATTGTCGCCTCCAATTGCGATGGGCGACATGGGGAATATGCAGACGAAGGATTTGAATCGCGGGCAGAAACTAAGGAGATTCTGGGAGCGCCGCTCTGACACTTATCAGCGAGCCACCGAGACGTTCATTTTCCTTGATCCAGGTGTCAAATCGGGCGCTCCATTCGATTTGCCGCTCTGCTTGCTGCAGTCGTTTTCTTAGACGCCGCAGATTGCGATCATCTGCGTAGGCAAGTTTGCCGGTAGCAATTTGGCGCAGTCGGTCCATTTCGATAGCAGGGCGTCCAACCTTTTCGGCGCGCTTTAGTGCACCTTTGCAGCGCTTTTGCATCTTCAGCGCTTCGGGTGGCCATGCCTGAAAAATCCCAGCATCTGGCATGTATCCGTAGGGATGCTTCACGCCGACAAACATTTCTGCCCATCGCCTGCTAATGCGAATTATACGAAACCGCTTCTTGGCCTTTCGACGCCCTACTTTAACGCATTGGCGCCCCAATCCATGAAGGGCGGTGCTGACGGCAGGGTCGATCGCTCCGCCCAGAATTGACGGTTCCGGCGGTGTCCAGTTGCAGAGCCATTTACCCGCCCGCAAAGCCATTCGTCCATCGACCCAGATGCCGACTGTGCCTGCTGCGGGCATTATTTCCCGCCCTCAGATCGCAAATGCAAAACGTTGGGTGCCTGCGCCCGCTGGATATCTGCAGCCCAAACATCCAAAGCATGACGCTTCTCAGGCGCATACGAGTGCAGGGCATAGACTTTGGCCGTGACGCCCTGGCGGGCATGGTTGAGCACCCGGCCTACGATTGTTTCGGATATGCCCAGCCGCACCATGTGCGTTGCCGCCGTTCGCCGCAGATCGTGCAACGTCCATTGCGCGAGAGGCTCGCCCGTTCCGGCAATGAACTGGTCCAGCATCGTCTTGGCTTTTGCGAACCCCTGAAAGTATGTCTCGCCATCGGTCGTGAACACATAGTCGCCCAGGCGCGGCAACGCGGCCAGAATAGCGAGGGCAGGGGTGGACAGGGGGACAAGGTGCGCGCGGTCGCTCTTGGTCTCGGCAGCGCCCAGCGTCCATGTCGCGGCCTCCAGATCAATGTCGCTCCATCGCATGCTGGCAACTTCGGTCCTGCGCTGGCCCGTCAGCATGAGTATGCGCAGGAAGTGGCCGAACGGATATCCCGACAAGTCCGACGCGATCCAGAGCCGCTTGACCTCATCCATGGTCAATACGCGATCACGTTCCGCCTCTGTCTTCGGTTTGGTAATACCCTCGACGGGCGAGGCGTCGATCCAGTCGCGGGACAGGGCATATCGAAATACGGTCTTGATGACGGTCAGCACGCGATTGGGTAGCACGCCGCCCTCGATGCCTTCCACCAGATCGCGCACATCGCCCCGCTTGATGGCTGCAATGCGCCGATCTCGCCAGTGTGGCAGCACGTGCATCTCAAGCCGGCGCCCCTGCAGCTTCCAGCTATCGTTGTTCGGCCTGGCGACTTTCTCGATCCACGCTTCCGCCACGTCCCCGAAAGTGCGTTCGAGCGAGTCTGTTGTACCCTCGCGTTCCAGCGCTTCAATCATCTTCTCGGCCGCTTTCCGAGCCGCTGCGAGACTGGTAGCCGGATAATTGCCGATCTTCTTATTGATGACCTTTGCACCAACACGCCGGCGCAGGGTCCATGTTTTCTTGCCGCCGGCGCCGACACGGAGGCGCAAGCCCGTCACCTTGTGATCGGAGTACTCGTCCTGCCCGATAGCTGGAGGTTTGATTGCCGCAATCTTCGTATCGGTCAGCATCTGGATCGTTCAGCCACTATTGCACTGCCCCTTTGTCTTGCCGCGCTGGGTGGATATGGCCATCGGCCAGCGCATAGGCGCCGCCCGCCGTTTCGAACCGGGCCATCCAGTTGGAGGCGCCGAATGTGATCGGGGTTGCCAAGTCAGGCCCTCCCCATCGTTGATGAGCCGCAGGCTCGTGCAAGCTCACGCTCCCACCATACAAGACGATCCGGTGCAATTGCACATTCCAGAACGCAAGGGTTGCAATCGTGCCCGCACTGAGGGGTTCTAAGTACCACGCAATGCTCGCGCTTACTGGCCGCAAGTGGGGGGCGCGAGGCGATGCGCTCAGAAAATCGCTCTATCATCGACATCGCGTGCAGCGGGTAGTTGAACGCCTCAGCTTCGGATGCATCTGCCATCAGACCGTCTCCCCCACGCCGAGCAGTTGCGCTACCCGTGCTGCGATCCGGCGGTTCTTGTGGTCCTGCCCGAGGGAAGCTTGGGCCCAGGCCTTTCGCCGCACCTTATCGATGGCGTCGGGGGACAGTTCAAGAAGTGTGAAGCTTATAAAGGTCCCGACATCGTTTCGCGTCACTTCGGATTCGATCTCGCGCTGATCGAAATGGACGACGTTCTCAGGCTGAATGCCAAACTGCCAGAGACTTAGCATTCCTTCGGCCGCGGCGCTCTCGATCTTCTTTTTGCGGCCTTTGTGGCGGATAGGGAACGCGATGATATTGGTGGCATCGCTCCATAGATTTGCTGTTGAAGGGCCCATCACGCCCTCCCCCGAACAGCAACGTACATCACGCCAGCATGGGTCATGGTGAAGGCGGCCTCGTACGCATCGAGATCGCGCTGCAGCCTCTTGATCAAGAACTCGCCCATTGCGATTTGCACGGGGCTTGTAGAGGTTTCAAGGACATTGCGCACATGCTCAAGATGCGCTCGCAAATGCTCTGCATCCTCGGTTGACACAGATGTTGCGCAGGCGGAATCCGCCTGTAGGGACAAGTCAGCCATATCGATCTCCTGGTGATCGGTTGCGGTTAGGAACGGAGATGAGGTTGCCGCCTCGCTTCGTTCCGTCTGTTACCTAATGGGCTTCAGGTAACGAAATAGGTAACATCATGTGAGGTTGTATGCAACGCATGAAACGTATGAACGACTATAAACCTGAGAAATGCGTCTGTTGACGACCGATGGTAAAGGCTCGGTGAGCCTTCTAAGCTTGGGGTCGCAGGTTCGAACCCTGCCGGGCGCGCCATTTCCGGGCAAAGGTGGGCACCATGGATCTGGGGCTGTTCGCGGCGGCCAGAACGGCATGTTCCAGGGCCTTCTTCGAACCTCTGATCATGATTTGCTCGCCGCTCACTCGCACTTCATCGACGAGCAGGCGCACATAGCCCTGCCGCAGCGCGGGATCGCCGCTGCGCAGACTGGTGCTCAGAAGTGAGGCGAATCGTTCGACGGTGTCCGTCGTAATCCGGCGCTGTTCTTTCGCCAGTTGCCGTTCCAGCAAGGCGATGTCGGCGGCGAGTATCTCGAGGCGCTGACGCTGACGGGTCTGGCGCTCGGCAAAGCCGGTGTCTGCGGGTGATGCGAGGCCCTGCTCGACGAGCTCGTAGAGCCGGTTGATCGCGCCTTCAGTGTTTGTCTTTTCCGCTCGGAGGAGTGTCAGGTCCTGGCGCCGCTTGGCATTCGATGCATCGCTATGATCGAGAAAGGCAGAGAGAAGGTCTGTCAGCCGTTCGGGCTGGAGAAGCCGGCGCTCCAAAGCATCGAGGACAGTTGCGTCAAGTTTCTCCATGCGAATGGACTGACCCGGGCAAGCGGTTTCACCGCGGGTAGTGCGGCGCGAGCAGGCGTAATAGCGATATTGCCCGGATTTGCCGGTGCGGATGGTGAGCGCGCCTCCACAGTGCTCGCAGCCGCACTTGGCAAGGCCAATCAGTAAGGTAGGGCCGGACACCACCCGCGGCGGCATGCGGCGGGGATTACGCTCGGCCAGTCTTGCCTGCACCGCAAGGAAATCTTCCTCGCTGACGATGGTCGGCACCGTCATGGCGACCCACTCCTCACGCGGTCGGTGCTCGCCGGTGCGCGAGTTGGTCTGGTTGAAATGATGCAGCCCCATGTAGGTCGTGCGGCGCAGGACAGCATCGACATTGGAGGTATGGAACACCTTGCCGCGATAAGCATAGCCGCGTTCATTGAGCCACGAGACGATCTTCTTGGCCCCCATCGCACCGGATTGGCCATCGCCCTTCAGGTAAAGATCGAAGATCTTGCGTACGATAGGCGCTTCGCTCTCATCGATCGCCAGCTTCTTCTTGTCCTTGTCGCGGCGGCGTTCAACGACCACGGTTTGATACCCCAGCGGCGGTCTTGCGACATTCCAGAAGCCGTCGCGGGCATTGGCTGCCATCGAGCGGCGGACGTGCTTGGCATTTTCCTGGCTTTGGTATTCGTCGAACTTATTGAGGATCGAGCGGATGAGATCGGCCATATGACCTTCACCCACATCCTGGGTGATTGAGATGAGTTCGACCTTCGATTTCTGCAACTGGCGCCGGTAGCGTTCAAATTCGAACTGATCGCGGAAGAACCGGCTGAAGCTGTGAATGATGATCACGTCGAAGGGACGGTCGGCGCTAGTCGCCGCTTCGATCATGGCGCGAAACACCGGCCGGTTGTCGTCGGTCGCCGAAGCACCCGCTTCGCGGTAGATCTCGGTCATTTCAATCCCGCGCGAGGCACAGTGGCGCTCGATCGAGGCGATCTGATCGGCAAGGCTGGTTTCATGCTCGGCCTGTCGGCTCGTTGACACGCGCACGTAAGCGCAGGCGCGCTTTGCCGGTTCGGCCGCATCAGTGACCTGTTCTGCCAGAGCGTTCTCCATGATGCTTCCTCAATCGAACAGGGCCAGAATCTGAGCCCGGAGAAACTGATCGAGGAGCGCGATCTCCTCGTTCAAGACACTGATGTTACCTGGCAAATCCGTCTCGATCCAGTCGTCATTGGCGGGACTTGGCAACAGCGCCTGCAACCCTGGCAGCGCGAGAAGAGGAATAATTCCGCACAGCGGAACGGCCGTCTCGTCATTGGCGGCCGCATCCCTGCCATCCGTACCGGCGTATTGATCGTCTTGTCTGTTGACATTCCGGCCTCTGCTCATATCCCGTTCTCCTGCTCCGCTTCGCCACCGCAATGATGGCGTCAGGATAGGGCTGGACATGACGGACCTATCTGTTCAACAGGCTCCAGTTGGATGAGCGCCTGTCCAAAAGGAGGTGGGCAGGGCGGGCAAAGTTAGGGCGAACGTTTGCCTGGAAGCGCGACTTTTGAGCCTTCATTCACCAGTAGCTTCTTTGCGCTCGACCAACGGCAAGGTCTCAGTCCACAGGTGCATCAAAATGCATCAGTGCAAGAGGGGCTGGATCACGTCTTCGGCCCGCAAGCAGCCGTGGTTTTCTAAGGTATCCACCATGCATCAAAACCTACACGAAAAGTACGCGGGCGAGGCGGGGGGATAAGCGAGCTTTGAGGGGTGGTAGCGAGAGGCGACCCAGTCCGCCGTGGCGATCACGCTACAGCCAGCGGTGGGAATCTAGGCGAGAACCTTCCTTGCCGCTCACAAGACGTTATCAGCTTCCAGACAGCAATCATGACCAGGGCCGTGCTCAGATGTGCAGCAGCGTCGGCTTTTGCGGACGTGTACGAACCCGCTGCGCGGGAGTGACGCCTGGCCCCACGTCGGCCATCGATCTGATGCCGCACCATGATTGAGCCCCGCTAAGGGTAGGCAGACCATCGCGACTCCTTTTAACCAAGGAGTCGAACGATGATCGAGATTATTTCCGACCTTCCAGTCAGTTCGTTGCGTCAGCGCATGATCGACGAGATGAACATGCGCCGGTTCGCGCGTAAGACCCAGATCGACTATGTTCGCCACGTCGAGCGCTTTGCCTATTATCTCGGACGCCCTCCCGACACAGCGACACCGGAGGATCTGCGTCAGTTCCAGATTGATCAGCAAGACGCAGGCGTCGGTCTGCCGACGATGAACAGCATTGTATCAGCGCTGCGCTTCCTCTTCACACGCACACTCGATCGGCCCGATCTCGCCCGCAGGCTTTACTTCGTTAAACACCCTCGATCGTTGCCCACCGTCCTTAGTCCCGATGAGGTTGCGCGCCTGCTCGGCGCGACCACCTCGCTCAAGCATCAGGCGGCATTATCGGTGGCCTATGGCGCGGGCCTGCGCGTGTCCGAGGTGACGATGCTCAAGGTGCGCGATATCGACAGTGAGCGTATGCTGCTCCGCGTCGAACGCGGCAAAGGCGGACGATATCGTAACGCGATCCTGCCGGCTGATCTGCTGATCCTGTTGCGCGAGTGGTGGAAGATCGGGCGGCAGCAGGGCGTCATGCATGCCGATGGCTGGCTGTTCCCCGGACAGCACTATCTCAAGCCGATCAGCACGCGTCATCTCTACCGGATCGTCGCGGAGGCGGCACACGCTGCCGGGATCGCGAAGAAAGTCGGTCCACACACCTTGCGACACAGCTTTGCTACCCATCTGTTGGAGGATGGCGTAAACATCCGGGTGATCCAGGCATTGCTGGGACACGAGAAGCTGGAGACCACGGCCTTCTACACCAAGGTTGCAACCCGAACTGCGCGGGCGGTCATCAGTCCGCTCGACAAGCTGGCCTTGCTCCCGGCGCCCCAGCCACAGGTGTCGCCAGACGGCTGAGGCGTGCGCGCCGACCACGAGGTCGCCGACATCTTCCGCGCCGCCGGGCCACCTGTCGGACGGCCCATGCCGGACATCTGAGCCTGACACAGCTCAAAGTGATGACGGCGATCGAGAACTGCCGCACCGCTGCCCTGGGCGGTCATGTCGAGGCCTGCGAAGACTGCGGGCATTGGCGGATCGCCTATAACAGCTGCCGCAACCGGCACTGCCCCAAGTGCCAGGGCGCGGCCGCGCGCACCTGGCTGGCGGAACGCGAGGCCGATCTGTTGCCGGTCGGCTACTTCCACGTCGTCTTCACGCTGCCGGCGCAGATCGCGGCGATCGCCTTCCACAACAAGGCACTGCTCTACGACCTGCTGTTCCGTGCCGCTTCCGAGACCATGCTGACGATCGCGGCCGATCCCAGGCATCTCGGCGCGCGCATCGGCATCACTGCTGTGCTTCATACATGGGGGTCGTCGATGACGCATCACCCACATGTGCACATGGTCGTGCCAGGTGGGGGCATCGCGCCAGGCGGGGAACGATGGATATCCTCGCGTCCCGCCTTCCTCCTGCCGGTCCGGGTTCTGGGCAAGCTGTTCCGCCGGCTGTTCCTGACCCGGCTGACCCAGCTCTACGATACCGGGAAGCTCGCCTTCTTCGGACCGCTCGCGTCGCTGAGCGAACGCCGGGCGTTCCTGCGTCACATCGCTCCCGTCCGTAAGAAGCGCTGGGTCGTCTATGCCAAACCGCCGTTCGCAGGACCGGAAGCGGTGCTGGCTTATCTGTCGCGCTATACGCATCGGGTCGCGATATCGAACAGGCGGATCCTTGCCTTCAATGGGTCCGACGTCACCCTGCGCTACAAGGATTACCGCAAGGATGGGGCAGATCGCGAGCGCATCATGACTATCCCCGCTGACGAGTTTATCCGGCGGTTTCTGACCCATGTCCTGCCGCGCGGCTTCCATCGGATCCGGCATTATGGCGCTGCTCGCCGGCGCCAGTCGCAAGGCCAGCCTGGCCCTTGCTCGTGATCTGCTTCACGTCGCACCCGAGCCTGAAGAACCCAGCACCCAAGAGCCGGTGGACCTGCGCCCGACATGCCCATGCTGCGGCGGCCATATGATCATCATCGAGACCTTCAAGCGCTGGCGGCAACCGCGCGCGCCGCCTGTACCGGCCCTGCTGATCCGGGAACACGCGTCATGACCCGGCATGGCTCAAGCGTAATCCCTCCTGCAAGACCTGGCTTCGCGGGCTCGGCCCTGTCGCGCCGATCGCCATGTTCACTGGACAACGACGACCGTCTCCCGATCAACAACGCGCCGCAGACACGTCCAGTCGCCATTATGTTGCGCAGGTGGCGGCCAAATATCTGCAACACTTACCACAGCGTATCCGGCGCTTGGTCGTCCCGAAGCTGATATCCCCATAGCGCCTCTCTCGACGATCCGCGGGTCGTACATGTCAGGGTTTACGTACGCCTGCCGGCGCCCGAAACATGGGATAATCGCGGGAGCGAGTCGTCCTGACGCCCGGTGGGTGTAGTAGCAGGTGACTGTTCCCCGATAGGATGAAGATACGGGCTCACGATAGATACCGGGCCCAAGCATCCATGGAGGAACAGTCGTGGCAAAGTATATCGGACTCGACGTGTCGATGAAAGAGACCGCGGTCTCGATCCGGTGTGAAGGCAAGCGAATATGGCGCGGCAAATGCGCCTCCGATCCCAAGATCATTGCCCAGCTCGTGCGCAAGCGTGCGCCCGGGGTCGAACGGATCGTTTTCGAGACTGGTCCGCTCTCCGTGTGGTTCTGGCATGCGCTAACAGCCGAAGGGCTACCGGCGATTTGCATTGATGCGCGACATGCGGCCAAGGCGCTCGACATGGCACCCAATAAGACCGACGCGAATGACGCGGATGGATTAGCCCAGCTTGCCGAGATTGGCTATTTCAAGCAGGTACGGGTGAAGACCTTCGACAGCATGTTGACGCGCGCGCTGGTCGCGGCCCGCACGCGATTGGTACAGATCACGGTTGAGCTATCCAATCAGATCCGCGGCCTCATGAAGACCTTTGGTCTCGTTGTCCCCGCCGGTCGAGGAAGCGTCTTCGAGAAGAACGTCCGGGATCTATTGGCGGATGAGGCATCTCTGGCTCGGATCATTCTGACCCTTCTTGAAAGCTGGCGCAGCCTGCGTCAGCATGTGACTGAACTGAGCCGCCAGTTGATTAGTGAGGCGCGGCAAAGCCAAGACTGTCAGATCCTGATGTCGATCCCAGGGGTCGGTAGCATCACTGCCACTTCGTTCATGGCGGCCATTGAAGATCCGGCAAACTTCAGGAAATCCCGGTCAGTGGGAGCCTGGCTCGGGCTGACGACCCGACGTTGTCAATCGGGTGAGATCGACTACGACGGCCATATTTCCCGACGCGGCGACAAGCATCTTCGCGGACTACTTTACGAGGCGGCTGTGACGATTCTCACCCGCAGCCAGGCCGATAGCGGTCTGCGAGAGTGGGGTCTGAAGCTCAGGGAACGGATTGGCTTCAAGCGCGCTGCGGTCGCCGTTGCCCGCAAGCTGGCCGTCATTATGCATACCATGCTCAAATCGGGCGAACTCTTCGACCCTGCCATAGGTGCAACAGCATGACTGTCCGCGTTTTGCTCATTTCTCCTTGGCGTTCATGATCTGAACGCCGGCGTCATGTCCCTGCCGGGGACGTGGGCCGAGCCATTCCGCTCGAAGGGTTGCACAGCTATTTAAGCTGAGTGCGCCCGAAACATTGGAAGGCTCTTCCCGCGAAGCCCATAATGCGTCGGCTTATGCCGACCGCGAAGACGACCCTGCTCCCGGCATACACCGATGGCGCCATGAAGCTGAACATCAACCAGGCGCAGAAAGGACTTGCTCTATGACGCGCGATTAGACGACCCTTCGACGATCCGGAACGGCAGCTTGTAGGCAACCAGAGCGCCTAGCTGCCATTCAACCACCGAAGTAGGCTGCGTGACTCATTGGTGGGGAATCCGGACGTCATTTTTGATTTCAATAACGCTAGAGAGATAACTCGCTCGGTTCGGAGCTAGAGATTGCCATTTCGGACTCTAAGGCTTGCGATTATTCGAATGGCAGAAAAATGCTATTATTACTTTGAAGAAGTGGCGAAGGCGGATCGGTGGCAGAAGTTCACATGCACAAATGCATCCGAAGCGGTCGCACTCCGCATCTCCACCAGTGCTTGTCACCGCTCAGGGGCAATGTTTCTGTTTATAACTTCGTTGGTTCAAGCATGCAGCCGCCACCGGCAAATTGCGGTGCACGGACACGGACAGTAAGTAGATTAATTGCGCGCAGCGAGGCATACGCGCTCAACAGGGTGGTCAGGAGCAGGTGGGACAGTGGCGTACGACGTATTGCAGAGGTTCCTGACCGCTCGTCTCTTCGATGTAAATGGCGACGATGCTCGCCTCGAGAAGCTGCGGGAGGCGGCAGAGGACCTAGCCAAGACGGTGAAGGCCTCGCCTCAGCGCACGGCCGCACTGACAATGGTCGCGATCGACGCGGACGTGGGCGTAGACGACCCATCTTGCTCGAAGTGGCGGCGATCCTCGAGAAGCGCTGGAACAGCTACGCCGGAGCTTTCGCCGATACCACGCTGCCAGTCGTCATGCGCGCCATCATCCTCGACGCGCTGGCCCGGTCGATCGGGAGCGAGCCCATTGCCGCGGCGATCGCCCTGACCGCTCGCACGTTCCTCCCGCGGCAAGGCTCGAAAGCCGACCAAGCCCTTTGGTCGGAGCTGCTTGATGACGCCGAGCGTCGGCTCGAAAGGCGCGCGCAGCGCGAATGGTCGTTCCCCTCGAGCGCCGATGGGAGGACGGAAACACCAACGCTCCCTCAGCTGCCCGCGATATCGCATACGACGATCAAGCGGGAATGGCTTGCCGAAAGAATTGCCGGAGCGGTCGGCCCCCATGCCGAGGGCGGAGCTGCGGTCGCGGGCGCCAATCCGAATTGGGCAAATGCCGGCGAACAGTGGAGCCACGACTTCACCAAAAGGATGACCAAAGCCATCGGTGAAGCTCTCGACACGATAGCCAAAAATAACTTCGACAGGCTCAACGCGCAGCTGACCGCCGCCTACCAAGCACAGCCGCTGGCCGCTTACGTCAACGAGGTAGCAGACGAGTTTGGGGCCCGGAGCCTCGGTCTGGAGCGGCGCTCGGCGCTGCTGTGGTGGAAGGAGGCGCGCTCTCGCCCACGCTTAGCACTAGCTACCGTTCACTCGAGCCAGCGCTCGCCGCCGCATGGATGGCATTGGACGCGCTGGACATCACCGGTCCCTTCGCGCCGCGGATGGCAGAGGCGTTCTTGGCCGAGACCGTATTGTCGCTCGACCCGTCGCGGTTTTCTGCCAAGGCTGCCTTGACCGACATTACTGCGATCTTGCTCGGCGACAGCGAGGCGCACCGCGTTCTTGCCGAGAAGCTCGCGGCAGTGCCGCGCGAACGGGGACGAACACCTCTCGCTTCGCTGCTCGGCCAAGGCATAGCTATCGATACGACGACCCTTGAGCAGCAGTTGGGCCTGCCTGGCGATTTTGCGATCTCCCCCGCCGATCTGGCGCTATGGCTTTACCGCGACATGCAAGCGGCGCGCGCCACCGGTGCGGCATCCAAGGGCAGGCGCAGGAGCTGACCGGAATGAAGAGCTGTCCCGACAGCCGATGCCACGTCCCCGACGTTCAATGCCGGATGGGCGAGGCTACGCCCGCCAAATGCAGTGTGTGGACAAATGGGCTCGCCAAGAGTGCAAGTAAGCAGGCGCCGGATCCGGCCGATGGCGCGACTACGCTGCTGCCCTGGACAGGAAGTGCAATGGGAACACGCGATCTGTCGTTTCTGACCGGCCGCGGGGAAGCGAAATTGATAGCGCTGATCGGCGCGCACAATGCCGGAAAGACAACGCTGCTCGCGTCGTGGTACCAGCAGCTCGGCCGCACCGGCGCCGTCGCCCATCGCCGATTCGCCGGTAGTTTCAGTCTCGAAGGCTGGGAGGCCGTTGCTCACGCCCTGCGATGGGACGGTGCCGCGCCTTCGTTCCCGCCGCACACGCCGTCGGGAGCGGGCCGAGCTCCCGGCATGCTGCGTCTTGCCCTTCGCGGCGACAACGGGCGACTGGAAGATTATATTTTTGCCGACTCACCGGGCGAATGGTTTGAGCGCTGGGCCGTTGACGTATCCGCACCGGATGCTGATGGAGCGCGGTGGCTCTCGGACCGCGCAGCCACGCTCGTCATCGTCGCGGATTGCGAGGCCCTTTCCGGTCCGAAACGCGGCACGGCGCGTTCGGCACTTTTAAACCTGCTAAGGCGAACCGCCGCGGAGCGGCGAAGCCGGCCTGTCGCATTGGTCTGGAGCAAGGCGGACGTGGCGATAGCGAATGCCATGCGAGAGACGATCCGCGAAGCCGCGCTCCGTGCCATACCCGACATCGCCGAATTTGAAGTCAGCATCAGCGACTTTTCCCGCGACGGGACTGAGATGACCGCGAACGAAACATTGACGGCATTGTTAGACTGGGCCTTACTTCCGCTCCCCAAGGGCTTCGAACCCGCACTGCCGCGAATAGAGTCCGACGACCCCTTTTTCCACGTCAGCTTTCCATCATGAAATCCTCCATCCTGCTTCTTGGCGAGTACAACGTCGGCAAAACTCACTTTGGCGGACAGTTGCTTGGCCGCCTGAACCGCGAGGACGGCGCTCTGCGCATGGTGGGACAGCCTGACTCCATCGATGCATTCGACGTCGTACTTCAAAACCTCAATGACGGACGCGCGGCGCCGCATACTTCCGCGGCGCACTATGCCGAGGCGCTGGCCCATTGCGCGTGCGAACGGCCCCTCGATTGAACTCGTCTGGCCCGATTACGGCGGCGAGCAGGTCAGCGCGATCCGAAACGACCGCCGCATGCCGCCCGAATGGCGAAAGCGCATCGAGGGGAGCCAAGGATGGATTGTCATGGTCCGCATCCACAACGCGCAAATCAGCGACGACATCTTTACCCGCCCTTTCGCAGGTATCCCCCCATCCGGCGGTAAGCCCGAGTCTTTCAAAATGTCGGATCAGGCCAAACTCACGGATTTTCTGCAGTGGCTGCTATTCATTCGAAAGACTGGCTCGCTCAAACTGATCGACAGCCCCAGCTTGCTTCTGCTGCTGTCCTGCTGGGACGAGCTTCCGGAAGCCCAGCAATCCGCCGCGCCATGGGACGTACTGCGCCTGAGAATGCCGATGGTCGCTGCCTTCGTGGAGGCGAACTGGTCGCCGCAAGCCCTGCATGTCCTCGGCTTGTCCGCCCTTGAGCGAAGTCTGTCCGAGGACATACAGGACGAAGACTATATCGAGAGAGGGCCGGAAAGCTTCGGATATGTCGTCGAGGCTGACGGAACGCATTCCGCCGATCTAACTCTCGCCCTCACTCCGTTTCTTTAGCTATGCCGCTCGTCGTCGGCCAGGCCGCCTATGGCGAGCGGCACAAAGGCCACGCGCTGCTCGGCGCGAGTCCTTCAGTCGGTTCATGCGCCGCCGCCGTCATCGCGCGGATGGACGTGCAGGGCACCATCCCGCCCGGCATTGAATGGGACGCCTACTGGAGCGGTTTCGCGGAAGCCGACTTTTACGTGCTTGCCCGCACGGCGCCGGACCTTGCGGCGGAACGCCCAGGAATGGTTCGTTCGCGGGCGCTATTCGTTCGCTTGGCCGATATCGCCGAACTCGACAGGATTGGACTAGCTCTTAACTGGCTGTCGGATAATTTCGACGTCGCCCAGCCATACGACGATATATATCTGGATCAGGATTCGGACGCAGGAGTCCCTCACCTTGGACTGGTGAAGGCCCTGACCGAAGGCGGCGCGCCCGCGGTGTGGACACAGGCAGACGGATTCGGAGAGGCTCTCAAGAGCCTTTGGTTTCATCTCTGGCCTGACGCGCGGGCCGCGCTCTCGTTCCGCCAGAGCTTTTCGCCGCACGACATCTCGGACAAGGGACCCCTGATCGCAACCACCCCACCGGCACTGACGCCGCGCTGGAGTGGCGCCAATATCGTTGGCAGCGGGACCGGTGCGCTTCGCCCAGCGGCCGCGCTTCTGGCTGGACACGAGGCGGGCGCGCGACTGTCAGCGCTGCGGACGGCGCTCAGCGCCCGCTTGCCCAAGATCTCCGACTTAGTTCAGTTGGAGGAGGTTTCGAACTGCCTCGAAGCGATCGCCGAACTCGGCGATGGCATAGCTGCGCTGCGTCTGATGGAGCGACTTTCTCCCGATCCGGCTATAGGCCGAGATGAGAAGCGCAGGCTGATTCAGCTTTGTATCGACGCATTCCCGGGGGCGGATGCGCAAGCGGTGCGCATGGCTCGAAACCTGCACCTCGCTGCCTTTCCAGACCGCAGTTCACTTTGGGCGGCCTTGTGCGCATGGTCAAAAGCCGCCTTGTGGCAAAGCGACGCCCCGGGGATACTGGCTGTACTCCAAGACGCGTTTGCTCCGGAAGGGCCAGTGGCCGAATGGCGAGATGCCGTTCTAAAAGGCACATCGCAGGCGCTTGAAGCGGCGTCAAAGACAGCCATTGCCGGGACGTGGGTTGTCCTAACCACCGAGCCAGAGATGCTCCGCCGCTTGCTCGGGATCGTCGGTCATAAATCGAAATTATCCCGGGTTCTGGCCAAGGCAGCACCGCAGTCGCTGCCGGAGACCGTCGCCGAAGTTCTGTGCCAGACATGCGCTGGTCATGCGCTCGTCGATCTTCACGCGGTTTGCTGCGCCGCCGCTTTTCTCCCGTCGCTGGCTGCGGCGCGACATATCGCGGACCTGCAATTCACCCCAGCAAGTCTCGCAACGAGCCTCAGCAAAGCGAGCGACAGAGACATCGTCGCAATCGCGCTCGAAAAAGAACGCGATGAGTTGTTTGGCATCGCAGCGCATAGATGCGCGGCAAAGCCACAACTTCTTGCATCTCTAGATGTGACGGATTCTGGCTGGCGACGGCTCTGGCGCGAGACTCTGGCCTTGGCGCCAGGCACTTGGTCCGCGCCACAACAGCCCGAGAGCAAGATGGCGGGTTTGCTAAGCGCACTGATGGATGCCGAATTCGTCGACGAGCCGCTGCTTAGCGCGCTCGCCGCTACTCCGCTCGCCGACCTGAGCTGCTATTCTCGCCGTGGCGATGTCTGGCCGCACCTGCCAAAGAGCTGCTTCGATCTGATTCTGGCTGCGACCGCGGAGGGCTGGATCGACAGGTTCATCGCCGAACCCAAGGATCAACTGCTCGAGCAAGGTCTCGCGGAGCAGATTACGCGCGCTGACCGGCGCGAGCGATTGTTGGACGGGCTGGCCACCCGGCCGGTCGGGGGCTGCCTTGCTTTCCGGATCTTCGCCGGGTGGGACGAGGGACAATTCCAGCATTGGATACGCGCGGTGCTCGCTAAGCGGCCGTCGCTCGATGTAGAAGAGGCCGAGGGCCTCGGCCGCGTTGTCGCCGCCCGCTCTTGGAACAGTTCTGCCAATGCGCTGGCGGGGTATGTTGCCGAGGGACGCGAAGACCTGCGGCCAGCGATGCAGTATTGCATCGAACTTGTCGGATGGCTGCTCCAATACCAGATCGACATGTTTTGGAATGCTTCGCCAGCGGACGCTAAGTGGCGCACGCTTGAGGAACTCGCAGTCCAACTCTACGGTATCGGACCAGGCGAGCATGGCTTGTGGGAGCGCGCGGGCGGAAAGAAGAGTGACATTCCCAACGCGCGGACCGGCGGCGACGCCTGGCGACAGGTCATTGGCGATATCCAGAATGGCAAGCGCAAGATCGATCCGCGCAAGTTGATCCAGACAATGGCCGACGACTATCCCGGTAACCGCACGCTTCAGAAGATGCGCTGGGACGGCTTTTACCGATGAGGCGGATTTGACTCAGTTCCTGAACGCGACCGCGGTCGTCATCGGCGTCCGCAACTACGCTTACCTTAAACCGGACTTACCTGCAGCGCGCAGCGATGCCGAGGATGTCGCTGCACTTCTGCGAGATCCATCGGCGTGCGGCTACGATCCGAACAAGGTCCACCTCCTGCGCGATTCCGAGGCGAGCGTTGCCGCTGTCGGGAAACTCTTGGGAGATCTAGCTCGGACGGTATTGCCTGATGAAAGTTTCTTGCTCTACTTTTCTGGTCACGGCCACCGAGCCCAAATACTGGGCAGGGAGCAAAGCTACCTGCTGATGGCGGACTCCAAAATTTCACGTCTGGAAAGCACGGCCTTGGGCGATGCCGAGCTGCTTTCTCGGCTTCGGGACATCCCCTCGCACCGTCAAGTGATGATCCTCGATGCATGCCACGCCGGCGGCGTCGGGACATTGAAAAACGGAGAAATCTACCAGATGCCGCTCGGTATTGCCAAATCCGCGGTTGATCGGCTCACCCACGGGACCGGTCTTGTGATACTGACTTCGTCTCGTGCCGATGAGGTCTCCGTGATTCCGGCGGGATGGCGCAACAGTCTCTTTACCGACAGTCTGATCCGGGCACTGCGCGGCGAGGCGCGGGACAAGGGCGACGGCACCATCGGCGTGTTCGATGCCTTCAGGTTTGTCGCGGACGATGTGCCAAGACATGCCAACCAGCATCCGGTGTTCAAGGCAGACGGGTTGGAGGCGGATTTTTCCATAGCCCGCCTCGGCGTCTCGCAAGCCAAAGCGAGCGCCGATCCGCCTGCCGGTAGCCTCGCGGAACTGTTCGCGCGTTTCTATCCGACGGGGCCGTTGCATTCGGAGATCTGGTCTCGCGCGGGCGGTGACGTATCGCGGCTCACGCTGACGGGCAATGGGCGGGCGCAATGGCATTCCGCTGTGGTGCTCTTGAATAACGGTGGCGGCGGGACAAGCATCGATCGTCTCTTAAGAGAGATCGCCAGCGACTTCCCAGACAATTTAGAGGTCAGAAACCTCCAGCGTTAGCGAGTGCCTCCTTTGCAGGGAGAGCGCCATCCAGAGCCTAGGCAGCGTGGTGCAGCGGCCCCCATACACTGCCTATCGCGTGAGAAGCGCTAACTTACCCTTGGGACCAAAGCACCTTGCGGGCGGATTTCGAAACAGCGACGGTCTTGGTCAACGGGCCGTTCTGCAGATTTACGATCGCGGTGTCCGGATTTTCCTCGACACCCGCAAGATCGGCAGCGGGCACCGCGTCCGCCCCAGCTATTCCAGCGTACTTCGCTTTGAGCTTGGCAAGCGAGGGCATGGTCACAACATTTAATCCTGCCTTGGCAAGGTTGTCCTTATAGCCGCTTTCGGGCCGCTGTCCGGTACCCGACTTAACGGCCTTCCATCCCGGCATCAAGCTCTCGGCGAGCGCCTCGCCCGTCGGATCGTTGGTACGTGTCGCCATAAAGGGACCTCCTATATTCATACTACCATCCTAACCCCAGGCATGTGAACTGTTTATAAATCTTGCGCTCGATCGCGATTTCCAGCGGATCGACGCGGTTGTGGGGCATGTCCCTTAGATAGGTGGCGCGCGCTCGAAATAAAGCTTCGGCAGGGTGCCGTCCCGCGACGATTTCCTCCCAGAAAGCTTTATGCATAGGCGCTCCGAAGAACCCTCCATCCGACCCCGGCGAGTAATGTACGCCCGTGCAGCCGATAAAGGCGCGCGCACCGCTGCGCAAGCAGGCGAGTGGAATCGACTCTTCGGGCGAGCGAGGCGCGATCTGAGCGTCGGGCCGATTGGCGCGTTGCAGAACGGTCAGCGCGCCCCAACAGCAACCAGCGAAGATAACATCGAGGCCTTGGGTAGGAAGCGCGCTCACGTTGATTGCCTCGACAACGCTGCGGTTCGCCAAGTCATCACCCCAGTAGCGCGCGCCGTCTCTATCGTCGCCATGCAGCATGAAATACATGCGCCGCTTGGCGGCCGCGCCGACTGGAATATGCGACACGTGGGTCGGCGAGCATTTGAGCGCCGGTTCATGGGCGATCTGGCTGAAGATGGCGTCGGCGAACGGTCGCGCGGCATTGCGAATGCCGAAGGCGCCGTCTGGTCCTTCGCCACTGGCCGCCAGCGCGCGCATCACGAGTTCCGCTGAACGGCCATCGGGGATGCGCGAAACCGGAATGTCGGCCATGCCGTCGCCGTTGATGTCACCCCAGCTATCGTCACTCCAGACGATAAAGTCGTCAGGATCAAGCGCCAGATCGGACGGCGTTATTCGCATCTTGAGGGCCGCGTCGAGGACGTCGACCCGTTGGGAGGGCAAGATGTCGTAGCCGCCAACAAGCACGACGCCGGCGTAATCGCCAAGTGCCAGCGCGGAGCGAGCCACCGCGACTGGATCGGCGCTGTCGCCGACATCGAGTAGCTTTGCTTCGCCCGAGATCAAAGCCAAGGCACGCTTGGCTTCGGCTTCACCGATATTGCTCGCTAAACCGCGCCCCGACGTTACGAACAGGAGTGGTGGCAGGCTTCGCCCTGCAGCCAACCGTAACGACGGATCGGACTGGCTAACAACGCCGGTGGCCGGCGAGTCTGCAGATAGGCTTTTGCGAACCTCGATCGTATTTGGTCCGATTTTGAGCTCATGACCAAGCGGCAATCGCACGACCACAACCTCGACGCGCTCATCGGTGATATTGGGCGTCGAGGGTGGTGGTGTGGGTGAGGGCGTTTGCCTTGGCGGGGGATTTGCCTGCGCGAGGCCGCTACTGCCGACGGCGCTCGCTTCTTCATCATCGCGCCTGCGGCGATTCCTTGAGAAGTCGTCGACGGTACCGCGGCTGAAGCGCACGCCATCATCAACCGTCAGATCGATCGATATCATGCCGTTGCGATCGGTGCGCAAAAACGAGATATCGTCCTCGATCTCGGCAAAGGCTGCGAGCACCGAGGGCTCGGGGTGAGAAGGGTCGTTGCTGCCGCCCGAATGCACGACCAACGGTGGTCGTCCGAGCATCTCCCAGAGCGCAGGGGTGATGCCGTTGTAACTTGAATGATGCGGCAGCTTAAGGCAGCGATAAGGCCCGGCTTCGACGACTTGGCGCAACAAGTCGGCCATATGGTCGTCGAGACCTCTGACTTCGTGCTCCGCGAACTGCATATCGCCCGTCAGCAGCACGCGATTGCCCGGCTCACCGATGACCAGCATGATGCTTTGGCAATTGAGCGCGGAGCCTTGACCGGCGCGATCGATCGCAAAGCTCGCGTCGCCGTTCGTAGTAGGAACGCCGCGATAGAGCCGCGCCGCCAACGCCGCCGGCTCGAGTTGATCGATGGCTGGCGCGCGCGCGAAGACGTCGCGCAGCACATCGGCGGCATCGTTGGAATAGCGCACGATCTGGTCGCGGCAGAGCTCGAGATGAGCGATGCTGGGCGCAATGACGTCGAAGCCGGTGCCGTCGAGCACTTCGTACAGCGGCTGCAGATCTTCGACAGCGCTGGTGCCCCACCGGAAAACAGGCACGTCATCTTGCTCGAGTTTCTCGACCATGGCGCGATAACGAGCGCCGAGCTTGACGACCCTATCAAGGAAAAGGGCGAGCTCGCGCTCGGTCAGGTCGCTGTGATCTTCTTCGGCGAGACCCGCGAGTGTGCGACGAAGGGCTGAGGCCGCGAGTGGATCTAGCCCTCCCGGCAGCGCTACAGCATCGCGGGCGCCTGGCGGAAAGCAATGCGATGGATCGCTTACGAGCGCAAATCGTGGAGTGACGATGCCTTGGGCGATCATCTCGGGAAGGCAGCCAATATGGTCGTTATGGCCGTGCGTTACGACGACTAGTGTCAAAGGGAACGGCGCCGGATGGCCGAACAGAGTCTCGAGCTGCTCAGGAACCGACGGAGTGTCGGCTTGGCCAGAAAGATCTCGCGGGTGCGCGCCATCGATGAGGATCGAGTGCTCGCCCGCTTGCACGAGCATGCAATCGCCGTACTTATCTTCGCCCATATCGAGAAAATGGACCGCAAGTCTCGGCTCGGCAGGGCGCGCGCGGCGCCTGCCTGTTGGTCTGCGAGCCATTAATCGTTCTCCTCTTGGCCCGATAAGATCCGGCCAGATCTTGCAAGCAATACAACCCTCATGCTCGAACCCCTTTGGCGAATGAACCGGACTTAGTTCGCTCTCCTATCGATAGTATTTCATGCCATCGCTGGGGTCAGTCCGCAGCAACGCGCAGATCGTCCATCTGCGACTCAACGCTGTGTCGTATGCAGTGCCTACGGCAGCTATGCTTTTGAAACACGCATACGTCGCACTGGTTCGCGCCGTTACAGTAGCAGACCTTGCGCGTTCCGTCAGGATAGTCGGTCACAGAGCAGGGTCCAACGAAGCCGGAGCGGCACTGGTTGATGAGGGCGTCGAACTGCGTCGCCTTCGCCGCATCCTGTTTACGGATCATCACCTGGACCGATTCCGGCAGCTCCTCGAACGGCTGGAAACCTGCGCGGATCGCATCGTCGTAAGTCGTCGGCGCTGATCGCTTGTCCGTCATAGGTTGCTCCTACTGCGGTGGTCTGGTCTGCAGGGCGTTGGCGACCGCTTGCCCGACTAGGTTTGCGAAGTGCTGGTCATCGAAGTCCTTCCTTGGGACCTTGTTGCCCTTATCGTCGGTGACGACTTTGCCCATCGGGATTGTGAGCTCGTCGGTCTTGATCTGCGAAGCCGCGAAGAGGTTGCCGCTCTGGTTGGCCGACAGCTCCACCATCTTCCAAGCGGGCGTAAGATTGCCCCCGGTCGTTACGATGAACTTCACCTGGTAGGTGAAGGTCGTATATGGTGACTCGCCATCTTTTCGCAGCAGCGCATCGGGCTGGAACGACATGTCCAGCCCCTTCATCAGGAAGTCGTCGATCTTGAGATCGCTAGCGAGATAAGGGCCGGTGTCGGTTTACAGTTCGTCGGATCCAAGGCGAGCTTCTTCAGATCCTCGAACGAGTAGTAGAAGCCGATCGTCTCAGTGCGGGTCGCGTCAGCCGACCACGTGAAACCGAGGCCCAGACTTCTGTTCTGGCCGGTCGTGACGTTGCCGTTCTTGGTGAACACGGTGACCGCGTTCTCGAGTGGTTTTGTAAGCGACAAGCTGGGGGAGAGGTTGTTATTGTTGTTGACCGAGAGCACTAGGCTCACCTTGGCGCCCCACTCACTCAGCCATGCAGCTCGGCGCTCGGGTGGCACGTTGCTGGCGTTGGCCTGGTCAAACTTTTCCGCCTTCGCTACCGCGTCGGCCAACTGGCACTGAATGTGAAAGATCAGATGCTGCTGGCTCAGCCACTGTTCCGGCGCGGTCTGGGACTTGCTCCGAAAGTCAGGCGTCATCGTCGCGCAGCCGCCAAGCCCGCTGCCGAGAACCGCAATCAGCCCTATCCGCATAAACCGACGATCCATAGATCCCCCTGGTCTGCGCCGAGTGTCGCACGCCCCGCAAATTATGTCTCGCGAAATGCGATCGCAAGCAAGTCTTTTTGCATCTGGTTCGACTATAGATATCGAGCTGCCGGAATTTCGGATGAAGAGGTCGCGGTTACTCTGCATATATTCGACGATCAGCACTACCTTAAAGAGCGTGAAGCCTCCGGCTTAACTTAGCACTACTTTGGCAGAAGTATGATTTTTGGGATTCCCTTGGCGCGAAATGCGTGATTCGTGGCGAGCCAGCTTTGACGGAGGCTGGCGATGGACGAGGATTGGCGAGCGGACTTGGATCGGTGGCTTGCCCCGTATCTGGAGGGGCTGGGTAA
>Ga0065704_10070243_pt1 | contig 50129 bp, 42 predicted proteins | sample SwiRhicommuniRL2_FD_59091 | JGI IMG/M metagenome (GOLD analysis project Ga0065704, IMG submission 59091) | Switchgrass rhizosphere bacterial communities from Rose Lake, Michigan, USA - RL2 v2 (version 2) | ecosystem: Host-associated > Plants > Roots > Rhizosphere > Soil | place: East Lansing, MI | reverse complement strand
AAGGCCACCAGCCTTCGCTGCGGTCACTTTGGCCCGATATGTTCGCCATTTTGGCGCCTCGGCGGCGCCATTTATGGGTTCACGACCTAAGGCGAGGCGGCGGGGGCAAGTCCCAACGCCTCGATCCATGCCGCTTGGTCTAAGTCCAGGGTCGCCCCCCGATCCTGTGTGCTGATAGGGTTGGGCGCCACGTGCCACAAGGCCCTGTTTGCCCGGTATCCGGGCGAACAGGGCCTTTTTGTTGCCTGGTATCTTGCGTTCGGGCCTTGTCGCAACGCTGGCCCATCGCGAGTTCGGCAGCCGGGTCGCCGGCCGTATCGAGAGTTTCACCGATGCGGCTGGCGATCCTTTTCCAATTGGCCTTTTCAGCCAACCCTTTGGCCAGGGCCTCAAGCCGTGCCGTGTTCCTTACGGATGATGATCTTGTTGATCTTGCCGCTGGGTAGCTTGGGCAGATCGCTGACGAAGACGATGCTTTTCGGGCACTTGTAACCGGCAATCAAGGTGCGGCAATGGGCAATGATCTCGGCCGCGTTTGCACTTGCGCCGTCGCGCAGCTGGACAACGGCCCGAACCGCCTCGCCCCATTTTTCGTCGGGAACGCCGATCACGGCGGCATTGGCGACAGCATCGTGCTGGTAGATGGCTTCCTCCACTTCGCGCGAATAGATGTTTTCGCCGCCCGAAACGATCATGTCCTTCTTGCGATCGACAAGATAGACGTAGCCGTCTTCGTCAAACTTGCCCATGTCGCCGGTGTGCAGCCAGCCGCCACGCAAGGTTTCGATCGAGGCACTGGTATTGTTCCAATAGCCCTTCATCGTGATCGGGCCACGTAGAAGAATCTCGCCGGGTTCATCGACGGCGCAATCATGTCCGTCGTCGTTGACGATGCGCACGAGGACGCCTGGAAACGGAATGCCGATCGACTGCAGGCGGCGGCGATCCCGGTCGTCGCCATCGGGAAGATGGGCTTCGATTGGCAGGACGATGCCCGAGCCTTCGGTCTGGCCGTACAGTTGCAGAAACACCGGGCCCAACTTGGCGAGACCGCGCCGCAGCAATGCTGTCGGCATGGCGGCAGCCGAATAGACGATCATCCGCAGACTGCTCACGTCGTAGTCATCGAACTTGGGATGATCGAGCAGCATCTGGATCATCGTGGGCGCCATATGGGTAATCGTGATCCGCTCTTCCTGGATGGTCCGCAGGATCAGTTCCGCGTCGAAATCACGATGGAGATAGATAGCCCCTGCGCGCCAGCTCTGGCCCAGCGACATGTCCTTGGCGCCGACATGGAACATCGGCATCATCAACAGGATGCGGTCGGAAGGGCCAGCCGCCATGAGCGAGCTGATCGAGTTGGCGCAGGCGACCTTGCCGCCGTGCGTCAGCATCACGCCCTTGGGTCGGCCGGTGGTTCCGCTGGTGTAGATGATGGAGCAGATGTCGGTCTCTTCGACGACGGCGGAGAACGAGGGATCGCCGGTCTGGAACACATCGTCGTAGCGCGTGGCCCATTCCGGCGGGTTGCCGATGCAAACGAAGTGTTCAACCGAGGACAGCGATGCACGAATGCTGTCGATCGTCGCGATGAATTCCTCTTCGAACACGAGAATGCGCGGCAGGCTGTCGTTGACGATGTAGGCGATTTCCGGGGCAGCGAACCGAAAGCTGATCGTTGCGGTGATGAACCCACCGACTTCGCTCGCGGCATAGACCTCGCAAATTTCGAGCCGGTTGCGGCTCATCACGGCGATACGTTCCTGTTTGGCAAGTCCAAGCTTGCTCCACGCCGAGGCGAGCTGCTTTCCCCGCGCGAGATAGTCTGCATGCGAAACGCGGGCTCCCTCGAATGCAAATGCGATGGAATCGGCATAGTTGCGGGCGTTGCCCTCGAGAATACTCGCGAGGGTGAAGGATGAACCGTTGCTCAAAGATCGTCTCCGATTGGCATAATATACGATTAGGTGTTGTTTGAGATCACGGAAGAAATAGCCCGTTTCATGACCATGACCAATATCTCTTCCCTTCTCCTTTCAGGAGTCGGCCAAATTCTAGGCCGGGAAAATGCGATGAAGACACATGGATGTTGGTGCCTTCGATCTCTTGGCGAAGAACATCCTTGGATCGCTTGGCCATGGCTGGATCGATATCCGACATGATGGCGAATTCACTGTCGACCAGTTCGAGCGGGCAATGAATGACATCGCCCAGCATCATGGCACGGTCTTCGCCGGATGAGATCACCGCGACGGAGCTGCCCGGCGTATGACCAGGCATGTGTCGCAGATCGACGCCAGGTGCGATCGTGCAATCGCGGTCCCACAACGCGATCTGGTTGTGGACCGGTTTCATTCGCTCTTTCGTCGGTTCGACGCCAAGCATCAGCTTGAAGGTGGTTTCGTCCGGAGCGGAGTCGCCCAGGAAGAAATCGGCGTCGGCCTCATGCGCCCAGATTTTCGCCTTGGGGAAGAATGGCCGGCCCCCACGGGCGACCCAACCCATGTGGTCGGGATGCAGGTGCGACAGCACGACATCGGTGATTTCCTCGGGCTGGACTCCTGCCCTTCTCAGGCTTTCCTCAAGCCAGCCGTGCTCCAGCTTCTGCACCCGCAGCATGTCGGTAAACCATTGCACCTGAGCTTCGGGCGCGCCCTTCGAACGAAAGAATTCTTCCACATCGGCCTGGATCATTTCCGGCTTCTGATGCTCGGCATGGCCGCATTGGCCGTCACTGCAGCCCGCTTCCGACGGACCCAGGCCAGCATCGAGCAGCACGACCTGGTTGCCGGTGCGCACAAGGAATGCACCAAGCTGCGCACTCATCTTGCCGTCGGGACGGATGTAGTTGCTATGAACGGCAGCTGCTTCGGGATCGAGATGCGGCAAGCCCGGGGCTGCGGGTGTTGTCCATTCTCCGTCGAGGATCTGGATGATTTCGAGGTCGCCGATTTTCATGGGGTATCCTTTCGATCAGGCAAGGAAACCTCAGCGACCGATCATGTGGTTGCCGGCGCCAGCCAGATGGGCCCCATCGACAGCGACTTCCGCGCCGTTCACGTAGGACGCATAATCCGAGAGCAGCCACGCCGCGACTTGCGCGTCTTCCCAGGGGCGGCCCATCCGACCCTGCGGGATTGTTTCGAGGATTGGCCCAAGCATGCCCTCGTACGCGGTCCTTTCGCGCTCGATGCCAAGGATGCCGCCGGTAATCAGCGTGTTCACGCGGATATTGTCCCGCGCATAAGTTGCCGCAGCAACCTTGGTCAGGCCGATGATCGCGGCTTGCGACGAAGAGGCATAGGGTGCGGGCGTGAAAGCACGGTGTGCCACGGTAGGCCCATTGTTGACGATCGCCCCGCCGCCGTTGGCGATCATGACCGGAATGGAATACTTGATTGTCAGGAAGCTGCCGTTGATCTTCACGTCGTGGACATATTTCCAGTCGTCGAACGAAACGTCGCACAGCGCGACCTTTTCCGTATCCACGCCCGCGTTGTTGAAGAGGCCGTCGATCCGGCCGAATTTCTCTACCGTTGCCTCGATCAGGCGTTTGACGGATTCTTCGTCGGTGATGTCGCATTCGATGCCCAGCGCCATTCCGCCGGCGCGCTCGATTTCCTGGACGATTGCTTCCACGATGGCGCCGCGACGTGCGCAGATGACCACAATGGCGCCTGCTTTGGCGAACCCAAAGGCCGCCGCTCGGCCAACGCCCTGGCTGGCGCCAGTGATGATGATTACCTTGTCTTGCAACGTGCCGGCCGGAACGATGGCCCTTTCATCTTCACGCATCGCTCTCTCCACGTGCTTTTATTGTTGTTCTATCGTCAGTCTCCTGCACGCAGTGTGCGCAGGAATGCGCGGCGTACGGGCGGCGCCAACGGCGCCAGGCCAAGCTGCGCGATTCCGGCAGGTCTTCGCGTGCAGACATCACCCAACTGCCCTCTCGGCGCCCAGTTGTCGCCTCAACCTCGCTGGCGCACCGGCCGCATGCAGCCGAAGGCCGCTTTCCAAGCCCTGTTGGACAAGCTTTCAAGGCGAAGAACCCGGACAGTTCCCAGCGGGTGCGCCGCGATGGTGCCGCAGCTCTTCACCCGCGAATGATGCTGTCAAGAAATCTATCTTCCGTCAATTAGAAAATCTCCTCGCGACGGCTCTCAGCGAGGGGTTGCCGCTTGACTTGCAGGGCGGCAAACTTTATCGGACGCTTGATAGAAAGAAACAGCGGTGTGGAGAAGTCTTGCCATGAAACCCTACGTCCTCAGCTGCGACTCTCACGTGGTCGAACCCCGTTCGCTCTGGGCCGAGAAGCTGCCGGCGGGCATGCGCGACAAAGCGCTGATCACGCGGAAGGACGAGAAGAATTTTTTCGTCGATGGTAATGGCAAAACGCTGCTCAAGATGCAGGTGGCCGATGGCGTTTCGGGCAACGAAAAGATCGGGCGCTATGAAATCGACCTGCGGATCAAGGACATGATTCGCGACGGTGTCGACGCCGAGGTGGTTTACCCCACCGTGGGTCTGATGACGTCGCGCCTGGGTGATCGCGACCTGGAAATTGCTTCCTGCGTTGTCTACAATGACTGGCTGCTGGAGCACTTCAAGGATCACCGTGACATCTTCGTCCCTGCGGCAATCCTGCCGATGTGCTCGATCGAAGACGCTACGGCCGAACTCAAGCGCTGTGCGGCGCTGGGTTTCCCCACCGCGATGATCCCGGGCCGCCTGCCGGGCGATACGCCTGCCTACAATTCCGATCAGTGGGACTCCCTGTGGGACGCTGCCGCCAGCAACGCCATGCCTCTGATCCTGCACGCAGGTACTGGTGGCGAAACCACGATGGAGCGCGGCAACGGCGCGGCGCTGATCAACTACATGCTGTCGGGTCGCGGGCCGATCGACGCGGTGGCCTATCTCGTGTCTTGCGGCGCCCTTGACCGGTTTCCCGCGTTGACGGTGGCCACGATGGAGTGCGGTTCGTCCTATCTCAACTATCTCGCCGAAGTTCTCGACGAGATCTATCCTGCCCATCTTCACTATGTTCGGCCCAAGCTGAGCCGGAAGCCGAGCGAGATCATTGCGCAGCAAGTCAAGGCAGCGTTTTCGCACGACAGGTCTGCAGTCGAAAGTCGCAGCGTTCTCGGGCATCAAACGCTGATGTTCGCGACCGACTATCCTCACCTGGAGGGGTCGTTCCCGTATTCGCGTGAAGTGATAGCCGAAAACTTCCGCGATATCGAAATTTCAGAAGCCGAAAAGGCCGATATACTTGGCTTGACTGCTGCCAAGCTGTTCAAGATTGCCAATCCGAAGGTGCTTACAGACGCGTGATTGGTCTTCCGCGGCGGTTCCACGGCTGAAAAAGCTGGGAGCCGCTGCTTTGTCGCCGTGGGATGAGGAGAGCGGGAAGTGGACGTAGCTGTCAAGCCGATCATGGGATCGGCCACCGATGAACGCGTTATGGCGCACGGCTGTATTCGCACTCCGCACAGTGTGATCAGTTACCCGGTCAGTTTTCGTGATGTTTATGTCGATGCCCAGTTCGGCAAGAAGATGTTCGAAAAGATGGGTGTGGATGCCGGTTCGATGGTGTTGTTTACCTCAGGATCGTCTGAATACGCCCACTTTTGGCCTTACGAAATTTCCGTCGCCAATCTGGCCGGGTGCGTGGCCATTGCCGAAAATTTCATTTTCGATGCCGGCCGCTCGGAAATGTTCATGCGCCGCTTGCCGATCAAGGTGGCGTTCGGCATCACCGATGCGATCCTCGACGGGATGGTGGCGCTCAAGCTGGACACTGCAAAGGCGTTCGCCCCGGCTGGAGTGATCTGTGCGCGCGAAGGCGCGGCCGATCGGCTGAAGGACCTTGGGTTCTCGCCATGGCGCATGGTCAACTTCGGGCCGTCATTCGGATTTGTGTCGCCCGAAGGCGAAACCTTCTACGACGATCAGGAATGGTTGCTCGAGGAAGCTGACAACGAAATATTGATCACCGCAGTCAATGCGCGCGCCTTGCCGCTCGTCCGGTTGCGCACCGGGGTCATGGGCTCGATCGATCAGAACGGCAGGTTCGCTCTCGCCTGAACAGGATTGGTGCCGCTCGCAATGGCCCGCCAGATTGCAACGATCCAGGCTTGCTGATCGACGTGCCGGGGCGGTGCGTCATGGATTTGCGTTCGATGCGACCGCGACCCTTTGGAGTACCTGATGTTTGACACCATTCGCCATCTGTCGCTCTACTCCGTGTTGGAGGAACATGTCCGCTCCTTCCCTGGCAAGGTTGCGCACGTTTGCGGCGGCCAGCGTCGCACGTATGCCGAACTCCTCGAACGTGTCGATCGGCTGATCAACGCGCTTGAAGACAACGGCGTCGTTGCTGGCGACAGGATACTTTGGCTTGGCCAGAATTCCGACCGCATCATCGAGTTGCTGATCGCCACATCGCAACTCGACGCCATGCTTTGTCCGTCCAACTGGCGGCAGAGCAAGTCCGAACTTGCCGAGCAGATTGACGATCTCGAACCCAAGATCATTTTCTGGCAGGATGAGGAAGTCGGCAGTGAAATTCGCGCCGGGCGCGAGCTTGCCACGTTCAAGGGCGGCAAGTGGCTGCTGCACGACGGCGATGGTGAGGATTCCTACGAACATCTCGTTGCTTCCGCCCGTCCTGATCGCAACGACCATCGCGAAGTCGATACGCGCGTGGGCAACCTCATCATCTACACTGCGGCGTTTGATGGGCGCCCCAACGGTGCCGTACTCAGCCAGAACACGATCTTGCTCGAGAATCTGGTGCTGGCCCCTACGCAGCGCATTTCCAACGAAACGGTGTTTCTGGGGGTGGGGCCGCTGTTCCATCTTGGCACGCTCATGCAATGCCTGACCGTGTATCACATGGGTGGCACCAACGTGTTTGTACGGCGCAGCGATGCCTTGTCCATCGCGGAGGCCATCCACGATCACAAATGCACGCGCACATGGCTGGTCAGCAAGACCATGGACGAGATCATTGCGCTCAACCATGATCGTCGGTTCGATTTGAGCAGCCTGCGATCCATCCCCTATGTCGAGGACTGGAACCGCATGGTGACGGTCGAGCCGGTGGAAACCCATGTCCCCGGCTATGGCCAGACCGAAGTGATGGGGCTGGCGGTTTTGCCGGACTACGGACGTCACGCAATCGGCATTTTCGGGCGACCGTCGCCCTTGGTGCAGATGCGCATCGTCGACGAAGAAGACCGCGACGTGGAGCCCGGCCAAGTGGGCGAAATCGTTTTCCGCGGTCCGACAGTGATGGTCGGGTATTGGCGCCGGCCCGAACTCAATGCCCAGCGGCACAGGAACGGCTGGCATCATACCAACGACCTGGGGCGACGCGAGGCCGATGGCAGTCTCACGTTCATCGGGCCCAAGGTCCAGATGATCAAGTCGGGTGTCGAAAACATCTATCCGGCCGAAGTGGAGTCATGCATCCGGCGGCATCCGGCGGTGCAGGATTGCGGAATCATCGGCGTACCCCATCCGCAATGGATTCAGACCGTCAAGGCGATCGTGGTGCTCAAGCCAGGCAGCCAGGCGAGCGCAACGGATATCATCGCGCACTGCCGCGAGCATATCGCATCCTACAAGAAGCCATCGAGCGTGGAATTTCGTGAGGATATGCCGCGTACCGCCACGGGCGCGATCGACTACAGGCTGCTCGACGAAATTTACGGCGGCGGCAACTACCCCGGCGGGCATACCCGCACCTCGTGAACATCTTTCGAATACATTCAGGCCAACAGGAAGAGCGCAAGAGTCATGGGAACCGAACGCAAATATTTCGCCCCTGAGATCGAGACCATGCCGCGCGATCAGATCGCGGCATTCCAGTTTCCTGCTCTTAAAAAAGTCATCGAGAATGCCTACGAAAAGGCTGGCCTGGTCCGCAAAAAGTGGAATGAGGCAGGCGTAAAGCCTTCGGATATCAATTCGTTGAGCGACTTCAGCCGCTTGGTGCCGTTCATTACCAAGGATGACATCCGCGATTATCGCGCCGAAACGGGCGACCCCTTCGGCGGCATTCTCTGCGTGCCCGTATCGGAACTGCGATCCATTTCGGGCAGTTCGGGCACCACCGGCGATCCCACCTTGCTGGCACGGCCCGATCTTCACGGACCACAAGCGGATTCGCGGTTCGATCGTTGCTTCTGGGATCTCGGGCTGCGGCCGGGTGAATATGCGGTCACGATCAATCCTACCATTCGCGGTTCGACGCTGGCGCCGTTGCTGCAATTCGGACTGACGCCGCTCGCGTTCGATCATACGCCTGCGGAAATTGGCCGCCTGGTCGAAACCTGCCGCACGTATCGTCCCACGGTGATCATGGCGCTCTCGACGCCGTTGTTGATGGGCCTCGAGCAGTTCGAGATCGATACGGGCATCGACCTCGCAGAAGTGTTTTCCAGTTGCAAGGCGGTTGTCTGGGGCGGAGAACCGCTTGGACCTCGTGGTCGATCGCTGACGGAACGCTGGAACATGAACATCATCGAGATCCTGTCGCTCGGTGACGCCACGATCACGTTGCAGGCTGCCAATCACACTGGTGCCTATGCCTGGGAAGATGAGGTTTTCGTCGAGCATATCGACCCGGCAACCGGGGAGCCTGTGGCAGACGGCGAACTGGGCGAACTGGTCGCAACGCCGCTTAACAACTTTATTGACCCGTTGATCCGCTTCCGCAGCGAGGACCTTGTATGGCTGACGCGCGAACAGTGTCCGTCCGGGCGCACGCATGCCCGTTTCATGGTCAAGGGCCGGGCAGGGGACCAGATCATTGTGGCGGGCAAGCCCCTGCTGCCGATCAGCATCTGGCCCACGATTGAATCGCAACCGGAATCCAAGGCCGGCCTGTTCCAGATCGTGAAGCCGCCCGCGCCGGAGGAATTTCTGCGGCTGCGCGTCGGCTATGCCGGCGAGCCGCAGCTTGATTCGCTCGAAAGCCGGCTCAAGGCGGAAATCCGGCGGCAGCTGGGGGTGGATGCGAAGCTCGAACTCGTGCCGAACGATGAATTGCTCAAGCTTGGCCCGCCGCACAAGATTCCGCGGGTCGTCAAGCTTTAAGCCATTGGCGCCACGGCATTCGTCAGCACTTTTGATTCTTGGACGTTTGTTTTCTCAGGGAGGTCTTTTTGGACGACAGTTCGATCCGCGCCGAATGGGCCTCAAGCCATGAGGGCGTACTCGTCGTCACGATCGACAACCCGCCCGCGAATGCGATGAAGCTCACGACGTTCCGCGAGCTTCGCGAATTATTCGTCAATGTGCGGGACGATTACGTCGATGCGCGGTGCATTGTCCTGACCGGCCACGGCAAGATTTTCTGCGCCGGCGCAGACACGCGCGAACTGTCCGCGCGGACAACCGAGATGCAACTTGCGCGGTCCGAAGTGTCACGGTCCTGCTTCGATGCGATCCGCCGTTGCGCCCTGCCGGTTGTGGGCGCCGTCAACGGTGCGGCCGTTGGCGCGGGTGTCGTCCTGGCGGCGAGCTGCGATATCGTACTGGCATCCGACAACGCGCACTTCTCGCTTACCGAAGTGCTTATTGGCGCTTTGGGCGGCACGCGACACACGGCCAGGCTCGTGCCCAACAAGTTGATGCGCTACATGGCTCTTACCGGCCAGCGAGTCAGCGCGCACGATGTCGAGCGGTTCGGCGGCATATTGCAGGTGACATCGCGCGAAGATCTGCTGGCGCGCGCGCTTGTGATTGCCGGCCAGATTGCGGCCCTGAGCCCTTATGGCGTGCAGATGATGAAAGAGTCCATCAATCTGACCGAAGACCTGCCGGTGACCGAGGGCTATCGCATCGAACAACTCTATACGACCATTGCGTCGAACCTGCCGGATGCTCAGGAAGCTGCGAGCGCTACGCGCGAAAAGCGCAAGCCGCAGTGGTCCGGCCAGACGATATCGCTGCACCGCACCAATAACCCGGAGCGCTAAGGGCAGGCCTTGCTGCAGCATGATAGTGCTGCCTGGTGTGTGGTTCGACAGGGCATGGCTGGTCCACCGATCTGCAGGCACGTTCGAGGGTAGGCGCACGGTTACCCCCCTGGCTCGCGGTGGCCGCACCTGCAAACCATCGGGCCATCACATATCGCCAGATCGTGAGCGTGAAAGCCTGGCCCGCCCGCCAACAGGCGGCGCAGGCGCTCGTTCACGCTTTCAATTGCTTTCAAGTTGGCCATCAATCAGATAGTTGATAATGGGGGCATCGGCAGCCGATCCAGCTGCCCGTCTGGCAAGCGATACGAGCAGTCTGAACAGGGTGAAACGTGATGAAAACAATGCTCAAAAAGCCGGTTGCGCCGGCAGCGAGCAAAGCGGCAAAGACAAAGCCGGCGCTGAAGAAAAGCGATGCTACCCGGTTGCGTGTGCTTGAGGTGACGGCCGACCTGTTCCGCCGTAACGGGTACCAGGCCACCTCCATGCGCGACATCGCCACGGCCGTTGGCATGAAGTCGGGAAGCCTGTATTACTATTATGCTTCGAAGGAAGCGCTTCTGGCGGCTATCCTGAATGACAATATCGACGCCCACATCGCAACGGTGAAAAGCGCCGTGGCGCAACTGCCAGAGGGTGCCACCGCTCGGGAAAAGTTCAACGTGGCGATCGTGGTGACGGCAAGGATCATCGCCGGATCGGGAGACATGGCGGTAGCGTCGGCGCAGACGCTCTCGCATCTGCAAGAGCCCGAATACTCAGAACAAGCCAGCCGCCGCCAAGCCTACAATCAGTTCTGGCGAGACCTCATCAATGAGGGCAAAAGAACCGGCGAGATCCGGGAGGACGTTTCCGATGCCATCGCATCGATGATCGTCGTCGGAGCGATGACTTTCATCGCCGAATGGTTCGATGAGACTCGCAGCACCATCGAGCAGATCGGCGAAACTTTTGCCTCCCTGTTGTTCGATGGATTGAGTTCCTGACATCAGGTCCAGTACAGGGACACGTAACAGCGGAATATTAGCTCTCTGATATTTGCCGCTCCCGGTCGCATGTGCGGCATCGGGCGTGCTTTGGCTTGCCAGCCGCAACCGACCAGCCCACCCATAGCGCGCGTTCGCTTGAACCGGTCCCGGTGCCATATTCCCGGCAGATTTCGCCATGCCGGGGCGTTGTGGAATTTATCCACGCTACTTGGTCAGCTTGAGCAGCCTTTGCGAACGCGATAACAAACCATCGCCCACCTTAGACGCCCCAGCCATGGCGACCGCGTTGCTGTGCAGGCGATGAGGATCGCAGCATCGTGAGAAAGGGCTTGCCAACCTTCGAACGGTCGTTAGGTAGGACTGATGGATTCTCGGTACCGCGGACGCTTCAATTCCATTCGGAACGCTGCGTGCTTGCATATGCCGCATGGATGGCAGGGGAGATGCTGTGAGCTGGAGTCATCAGGACAAGTGCGCCATCGTGGGCGTCGGTGCCACAGATTACTATTTGCGCGGCAAGAGTTGGCCTCGAACGCTCAACGACATGGCGGGGGAAGCAATCCTCAACGCGTGCGCCGACGCCGGCATCAGTGTCAAGGACATAGACGGCTTCGCCTATTATGCCGGCGCTAGCGCAGGATATGTCGACAAATTCGACAGCGGCTCGCTCATGGAAACCCTGGGCATGTCCCAAGTTTCCTTCACGGCGTCGCTCACGTCAGGCGGTGGCGGCGTGGCCGGATCGGTTGGCCTGGCCACCGCCGGTCTCATGAACGAGGATTGCCGCTATGCCGTGACGGTCATGGCGGTACAGCAGGTGCCGGATGCGCGCCTCGGCAAGATTTTTGCATCGATGAAGCCCGATCCGGAAAACAGCTTCATGCAGCCGTCCGGCCTGATCGGTCCCGGCCACCTGATGAGTGTGCTCGCGCGGCGGCACATGCATCTCTACGGCTCAACCGAAGACGCCTTTGCCGAGATCGTCATGGCGTCCCGCCAGCATGCGCTCAACCGCCCGAAGGCGATCCGTCGTACGCCGCTCAGCAAGGAGGACTATCTTGCATCGGTTATGCTGGCTGATCCGCTGCGGCGGCTCGACTTCTGCCTGGAAACCGATGGCGCCATTGCGGTCATCACCACGACGGCAGACCGCGCGAAGGATTGCCGCCACAAGCCAGCCTTCATCCATGCCTGCGCCCACGGCGCCTCGCGCGCATGGGGCCGCGCATTTGGCTGGATGGGGATGCCCGATCCGGAATTTTCGAGCTCGGGCCACCAGTTCGTGGCTGACCGGATATGGGCGCAATCCGGCTTGCGTGCGGCCGACATGGACGTGGCGCTGATCTATGACCACTTCAGTTCCATGGTGCTCGCCCAGCTGGAAGACTATGGCTTCTGCGAGCGCGGCGAAGGCAACGACTACGTCTTGTCTGGCAAGCTGCGCTACGATCCGGCAACCGGAAAGGGTGTCAATGGCGGGGTGCCCGTCAACCCGCACGGCGGACAATTGAGCGAAGCCTACATTATTGGCATGACCCATATCCTTGAAGCGGTAGAGCAGCTTCGTGGCACGGCCATCAACCAGGTGGCGGATTGCGAATTCGCGCTGGTGACCGGTGGCCCGGCCCCTATTCCGATCTCGAGCCTGATCCTGAGGAGCGCCTGATGTCCACTTCCATTGCCTATGGCCCTGCGCGCCTGCTGCCTGGTGAGCGCATCCATATCTCGACCAACCCGGATACTGAACCGTTTTGGGAGGCCGCCAAGCAGCATCGCCTGACGGCGTGCCAGTGCGCTTCCTGCGGCCAGTTCCGCATGCCGCCAACGCCGTTCTGCCCCAATTGCTCGAGCAAGGAGCGCAACTGGCCAACCCTGCCTGGCACGGGTGAGGTGTTCAGCTACGCCATTTGCAACCGACATCCTGCGACGGGCGAAGAGTTCGTCTATGTGCCCGTCGTCGTCCAACTGGATCAGGCTGGCGGTGTCCGCCTGGTGGGCAACCTAACCGGGTGCGATGCCGAGGATATTGAGATCGGGATGAAAGTGACGGTCGAGTGGACCGACATTTGCGATGGCTGGGTTATCCCGAATTTCCGTGTAGTCTAGGGGGCAGCGATGGCAATCGACACGTCGATCGGCAAAGTCGTGATCACGGGCGCCGGTGGTGGCATCGGCCTGGGTCTGACGCGCGAATTTGCCCGGCGCGGCTTCAGCGTCGTGGCGCTGCTGCGCAATGTCGCCAAGCGCGCCGAGTTGGACCAGGCCCTTGATGGCCTTGAAGATCGGGTCGATGTGCAGCAACTCGACGTGCGAAATGCCGGCGCATTCACGATGCCTGATGACGTGGGCATCCTGGTGAACAACGCCGGCATTCGCTACGATTATCTTCCTGCCGAAGAAATCGATATGGCGGAATGGCGCGAGTACTTCGATGTCAATTTCTTTGGAATGGTCGAGCTTTGCCGCTTGGCCATTCCCGCCATGCGTCGAGCCGGTCGCGGCGTCATATGCAATATCAATTCGAGTTCGCTGTTCTTTCCCTTGCCGTTCCTCGCGCCGTATCGCGCCACCAAGGGGGCAATGGCGGCATATGGCGAAACACTGCGTAGCGAATTGGCTCCCTTCGGCATTCGGGTCACCGAGATATTTCCCGGTCCGGTGCACACGTCGCTATCGGCCGGTGGTATCTTGCACCACACTGCCGTTGCGGCAAGCTATCCGCCGTATCAACCCATGGCTGAACGGCAGAGTGAAAATCAGAAAGCAGCCAACCTGCCGATCCTGAGCGTGGAGCAAGTTGCCCCGCCGATGGTAGATCATATCTTGAATCCAGATGGTCCGATGCGCGACGGCACATGTGACATGTCACGGCGGGGCATGGAGCGCTGGCGGGCGGGGCAGGGCGGCGAGCCGATGATTGCTTCATACATCGACATGTTGCTCAACAAACCCTGAGATTCGATCTATTCAAACTATCGATTGACGGAATCGGCGCGAGGCTCTCAGGTCTCAGTGTCCGGTGTGGCAGTTGCAACCGATATCAAGGAACAGCACATGACCGACGCGGTTGTCGTTTCAACGGCGCGCACACCCCTTGCGAAAGCGTTTCGCGGCGCATTCAACAATACCCACAGCGCAACGATGGGGGGACATGCGATCCGGCATGCCGTCGCGCGGGCTGGCATTGATCCTGCCGAAGTGGACGATGTGATCTTTGGCTGTGCCGTTCCTGAAGGCGATGGCGGAAATAACATTGCACGGCATTCGGGCCTGGTGGGCGGCGTCCCGCTGTCGGCCGGCGGCGTGACGATTGCGCGTGCATGCAGCTCTGGGATTCAGGCAGCGAGCTTTGCGGCACAGCGCATCATTGTCGATCGCGTTCCTGTCGTGGTTGCCGGCGGCGTCGAATCCGTCAGCATGGTCGCGCCGACCCCGCATGTTCCCAAGGCCGGACGCGCGCCCTGGATCCGCGAGCATCAGCCGGGCATGTTGCTGTCGATGAACGAGACGGCGGAAGTCGTGGCGGAACGGTACGGCATTAGCCGCGAAGTTCAGGACGCCTACGCCTATTCCAGCCAGATGCGAACGGCGCGGGCGCAGGAGGCGGGCCTGTTCGACCAGGAAATCGTTCCGCTCGCCACCCGCAAGCTGGTGATCGACAAGGCCACTGGGGAAGCCACCGAGCACGATACGCTGCTGGAGCAGGACGAGGCGAACCGGCCGGATACGACGCTCGATAGCCTGGCCAAGCTCAAGCCGGTCGTGCGCGAGAACGGCACGATCACGGCCGGCAACGCAAGCCAGTTGGCCGATGGCGCCTCGGCATCCGTGCTGATGAACGGTTCGCTGGCCGCGCAGCGGGGGTTGCCGGTCCTGGGCCTCTATCGCGGCTTTGCCGTTGCCGGCCTGGAGCCCGACGAGATGGGGATCGGCCCGGTCTATGCCATCCCCAAGCTGCTCAAGCAGCATGGCCTGGGGATCGAGGATATCGACCTGTGGGAACTGAACGAGGCCTATGCGTGCCAGGTGGTCTATTGCCGTGATCGGCTGGGGCTGCCCAACGATCGCCTCAACGTTAATGGCGGAGCAATCTCGATCGGGCATCCTTTCGGCATGTCGGGCGCGCGCCAACTGGGCCACGTCCTGATCGAGGGCAAGCGCCGCAACGCGAAATACGTTGTGGTCACGATGTGCATTGCCGGTGGAATGGGCGCAGCCTCGCTTTATGAAATCGTATGAGCGGCCAGAGAGGACCGCGCCGTTCAACGGGTAAGGAATGCGGTCATGAGTCTTCACGGAGAATACGATCCGAACAACGTGTTCGCCAAGATCCTTCGTGGGGATCTGCCGTGCCATCGTGTCTATGAAGACGATGCCATCCTGGCATTTCTGGACGCCTTTCCCCAGTCGCCCGGCCATACGCTGATCATTCCCAAACATGGTCGGGCACGAAATCTCCTCGAGCTCGACGATAGCGCCATTGCCCCTGTGTTTCGCTGCGCGAAGCGGCTGATGGGCGTGATCGTGACGGAGTTGCAGCCCGTGGGCGTGCAGATGCTGCAATTCAATGGGGGCGACGGTGGGCAATCGGTGTTCCACCTTCACGTGCATCTGGTGCCCCGATGGAAAGGCCAGCCACTGGGCTTGCACGGCCAGACGCCCGGCAACCCACAGGAACTGGCCGCAATTGCAGAAAGGCTGCGCCGCCGCGTGGCCGCCATGGCTCCTGCATGGGAAGGACCGGCATGAACGCGCCCCCGCAATATCCGTTGGCGAGACAATCGGCCGGCGCCGCTCCCCTGCGGCGCCCGCAGTCGATCCGCAGGACAACCTCCATCGACACGACTTGGCCAGATGGACCGGGCAAACCATCGCTGTTGGTGGCTTCGGCGCGCGACATCTTCACCTCTTCGGGCGGTGCGCAACCGAACGTCCTGGGGCAGGCAAGCTATCGCATGGTTGTTTCACCCAGGCGGGAAATTCTCGAAATTTCCGCGACTCCCGAAGTCGCCGAGATTGGCCAGCTCGTCGGTGTACGGGCGGGCGGCGAAAGCAGGCGCCAGATCGCGGCCATCATTGGCGACCGGTCCGGATCACCGCTTTATCAGATCCTCGACGATTTTGCCGGTGCCAGCCTCGTATCGCAATGGATATGGTCGCAATGGCTGGAGGATTGGGAAGCCTTTGCGAAAAGCGCGGCGCGAGATTCCAATGCCGGGCGCAAAGGCAAGATGCAGGATATCTGTACCGGCTTTGCGGCAGGATCTTCCGCGCTTGGCGACGATGGCGATCCTGAGGTTTCCTTTCAGGATCAGGCGCGCGTGGGACCGCTCGAGAATGCTGAGGATCCAGCAGGCTGGCATGCCATGCCCGCCCAGAGTGGACCGGCCATGCGGCGTGCGCGGCGAATTGATCTCTGGCGCGATGGCGACTTGCTGATCGTCGATGCCGGATTTCAGGATAGCGGATGCGTCCCATCGGGCGGTCGCCGCGGGGTGCATGAATACCGGGTCCATGCCGAAATCGACGCCCGAACTGGCGTGGTCGTGACGCTGCAGGCCTTGCCGCTGATACTTCCTTTCCCGGAATGCCCCGGCGCATCGGTGAAAGCTGCCCGCATGGTTGGCAGGAAAGTGGAGGATTTCCGTGACAGCGTGCTGGAAGTGCTGCCCGGAACGATGGGCTGCACGCATCTTAACGATGTCTTGAGGGCCCTTGCCGACGTGCCCGCGCTTGCGCGGCACATGGAGCCTGCAGAACGCCCTTGAGGACAGGTGGCTGATATCCCGCCTGCGCGCTTATACAAAACCTAACAATCACTAGATTTGTGGTTAGACTGTCGTAGAGTGGATAAGCCCACATGGCTCGGATGATGGGCCAGCAAGGAAAATGGGCGATGATGAGTAGGAGACGATCTTGAACCTGGAACTGGCGCCAGAGCAGGTCATGCTGCGGGACAGCATGGAGCGATTGCTGCAGCGGGATTCGACCTCTGCCCGCATCCGTGCTGCTGAACCCCTGGGCTTCGATGCCGCGCTTTGGGCTGAACTGGTCGCGCTGGGCCTTCCGCTGTTGCGCGTTCCTGATGGAGCAGGCGGCGCCGGCATGAGCTTGCTCGACGCCGTGCTCGTGGCGGAAATGATGGGGCGTTACCTGGCCTCGGCGCCGTTGATCGAGACCATCGTTGCCAACCAGATCCTGGCTCGCACGAATCCCGAGCTTGCAGCACCTTTCTTGGCTGACGTGGCCGAGGGCACCAAGATCATCACTGTCGCGCTGCACCCGGTGCAGCCAGGTGTGTCGCAGTTGGTGCCGGCTGGCGCCATTGCCGACAACATCATCTGCTTTGACCACGAGGCCGTCTATCTGGTGGAGGCGGGTGAAGAGGGCAAGGCCCCTGCCAACACCGGCACGATGCCCGTAGCGGCCATGTCGATCGATTTGGCTGGCGCCACGGTGCTCGGGAAAGGCCCCGAAGCATTGGCCATTGTCGCGGCCGGTCTGGATGAATGGAAGCTGCTGGTAGCCGCCTGTGTTGCCGCGATCGGCAGCAAGGCGTTGTCCGAAGCGGCCGACTATGCCCGTGAGCGTAAGGCGTTCGGCCAACTTATCGGTAGCTACCAGGGGCTTGCACATCCCCTGGCAGATTCCGCTACCGACATCGAAGGTGCCGAACTGCTGTGTTGGCGCGCGGCGACGGAACCCAATGACAGTGATCGCTCCGCATGTATTGCGGCGGCCTCCTGGTGGTCGGCCCGGTCGGTGGCAACGGCGACGGTCCGTGCGATGCGCACCCTGGGCGGTTACGGCATGTCGATGGAGTACGACGCGCAGCTCTATTTTCGCCGCAGCCGTGCCTGGTCTCTGTTGACCGGAGACCCGGCCGGCGAGTTGCAGATCCTGGGCGAACGTTTGTGGGCCGGGCGGCAGGATCCTGCTCCCGACCGTGGCGAAAGCGAGATCACGTTTGAATTCGGGCAGGCAGCCGACGCATTCGGGGCGGAAGCGAGGGCCTTCTTTGCCGAGCGCATGACGCCCGAAATGCGCGTCTTTGCCCATGAAACCGATGACGGCAACCACCCCTTCAATGCGGAATTGGCAGCGGCGGGCTATCTCTATGCCGACTGGCCGGAACAGTATGGCGGTGGTGGACGCACGCCTTATGAGATGGGCGCACTGAACGCGGTCTACACCGAATTCGCCTGGCCGAAGATTCCGGGCACCGTCACGCACATGGTCGGCAAGATCCTCATGCATTTTGCCAACGCAGATGTGCAGGCAGAAGTTCTTCCGCGCCTTGCCTCAGGCAAATCCTATGCTGCCTTGGGATATTCGGAACCGTCGTGCGGGTCCGATATCTTTGCTGCTGCCACGCGCGCGGTTCAGGACGGCGACGACTGGATCATCAACGGCCAGAAGATGTTTACCAGCCAGGGGCATTTGGCCGACTATGTCTTGCTGATCGCCCGGACCGATCCCGACCTGCCCAAGCATGCCGGCTTGACCCTTTTTCTCGTACCCACCGCGATCCCCGGATTCGAGGTGCACGAGATCAAGACTCTGGGTGGCGAACGTACGAACGTTACCTATTACGACAACATGCGCGTACCCGATCGCTATCGGATCGGAGAGGTCAACGGCGGCACCAAGGTCCTTGGCACGGCGCTGAAGCTTGAGCAGGGCGGCGGTGAATTTTTCGTCAGCGCGCTGCGCATCATGCTTCGGCACGCGGAAGAATGGGGTGCTACGGCTGGGCAGGACGGCATCAGGCCGTTTGACTCTGCGGCAGTGCGCGCCCGCGTTGCTTCGGTGCATGTGCACATGCTGGTGGCCGACGTTCTCGACAAGCGGTGTCAGTGGGCTTTCGTGACCAACGCGCCAGGAAAATATTTTGGCCCGATGGCCAAGCTGTTTGCTTCCGAAGCCTTGGTTTCCTGCTCGACGGACCTTGTCGACCTCGCGGCGCCTTGGTCGCTGCTACAAAGTCACGACGACCTTGGCGTCATAGAGCTGGAAAGCCGCAAGGCCATCCAGGCAACCATTTACGGCGGTACCAGCGAAGTGCAGCGCAGCATTGTGGCTGAGTCAGCACTCAAGCTGCCGCGTACCCGCAGTTAGAGGAGGGGCAAGCATGGAACCCGATCTCCTGAAGATTGAGCACGGTCAAGTACTCGAAGTCGTACTGAACAGGCCGCATAAATACAACGCGATGAACCGCGCCATAGCGGACGGACTCAATAGTGCAGTTGCGGAATTGCGTGATCGGCGCGATCTGCGGGTGCTGCTGATCCGCGCCAATGGGAAGTATTTTTCCGCCGGGGCGGATCTTACCGATATCACCCGGCCCGATGCACAAGGAAGCTCTTCGGCAGACCGCAGCTGGTATCGCCAGGGCAGCGGCAGCTTTCACCCCATGTTCGATGAAATGGAGGCTGTCGAGAAGCCGATTGTCGTGGCGCATCAAGGCCCGTGCTTTGGCGGGGCTTTCGAAATGTCGCTATCGTGCGATTTCCGGCTGGGGGCGGCTTCGGCAACATATCGGATGCCGGAAATCGACATCGGCTGCCTGCCCGGTTCGGGTGGCACCAGCCGGTTGACCCGTTTGATCGGACCACACTGGGCGCGTTGGTTCGTTCTGGCTGGCCAGACGGCCACGGCTGAACAGGCACTGCGGATGGGTCTGCTTCATGATGTATACCCGGACGAGGAGTTCGGCGCCAAAGTCATGGCGTTTTGCGCCAAGCTGGCCGCGCTCCCCCCCGAAGCGGTGGCGCTGTCCAAGCTGACCATCGAATTGACCGCCGATCTCGACAGGCAACAGGCGCGCAATGTCGAGCGTCTCTCAAACAGTATTCTGTTCCTGGGTGACGAACACAAGGACCTGATCGCGGCGATGATACAGCGCCTCTCGAAGAAGTCTTGAGTATTCTGAAGAGGAAATCGACATGAACCAACTGACCGAATTCTGGCCCAAGAACCGGGTGCTGTCCAAGGGCGATTGGACGCCGCCGGCTGGCACGCGTTTCATCTCTGCTGACGATCACCTGATGGAGGTTGAGCATCTTTGGGAGGATCGTCTCAAAGGTGCCGACAAGGATCGCGCCCCCAAGTACTGGCAGGATGAAAAGGGCATCTTCCACCTCGAAGTCGATGGTGTTTCGTACAACACGCCCGGTTTCGATCTGTCGTTCCCCGAAGGTCGTCCCGGCTTCTGGGACACGGAAAAGCGTATCGAGGACATGGACGCCGAAGGCATCGATGCCTCGATCACATTCCACTCGCGCGCAGCGTCGTTGATCCGCATGCAGGACAAGGAACTGTGGTTCAAGTGCATCGACGTGTTCAACGAATGGATGGCCGAATGGCGGATGGCGGCACCCAACCGTCTTTTCCCGGTTGCCTATCTGCCCACGTTCTACAAGCCCGAGATGACCCGCGACTACATGCAGAAGGTCAAGGATCTGGGCTTCAAGGCCGTTGAGATTCCGATGTCGCCGCGCGGTGTGCGCTATAACGGCAAGGAAATGCTTCCGATGTGGGAGGCGATCGCGGAAGCAGGGATGCCGCTGTCGATCCACATCGGCGTGACGATCGAGTATTCGGGCACCGGTGCGCTTGGGATCAACCTAAACCGCAATCTCCAGCCCTTCAACGCCTTGTTCGGTCAGCTGGTGTTTTCCGGTCTGTTCGATCGCTTCCCCGACCTCAAGATCATCTTCACCGAGGGCGGCGCAAGCTGGGTGGCTCCGGCCATCACCGGCGCGGACAAGGTCTACCGTGACTATATCTCGGCCCTGACGCCGCGGATCGAGCACAAGCCCAGCTACTACTGGCACAAGAACTGCTGGACCACGTTCATGGACGACCCGGTTGCCCTCGACCTGATCGACTGGATCGGCGAAGACAAGATGATGTGGTCGATCGATTACCCCCACCCCGAAGGCGTGTTCGGTGAATCGATGAAGATTGCCAAGCAGATCTACGACAAGGCCGGCGAAGAACGCTTCAAGAAGATCGTGGGCGGAAACGCCGCGAAGCTTTGGGGAATCTGATTTCGCGGAAAATTACTGCGGTCGGGGGCCGTCACCGCGATGGTGGCGGCCCTCGTCGTTTTGCCGATCCAGCAAAAAGCACAATGACGAGGAGGATGCCAAGATGAACAGGGTGGCCGTTGTCACCGGTTCCGGAAGCGGACTGGGAGAGGCAACATGTTCGGCTCTGGAAGCCGATGGTGATCGCGTGATCCGCGTCGATCTTGTCAACAGCGACGTCGATGCCGATCTGTCCACTCCCGAAGGCCGGAAAGACGCGATTGCCAGGATCGCGGCTTGCGCTGGGGAACGGATAGATGCGCTGGTTACATGGGCTGGCGGTGGCGGCGCGACAGTCGATCTGTTGCGCGTCAACTATTTCGGCACGGTGGATATGGCCGAAGGCCTGCTTCCCCTGCTGGCGAAATCGTCTGCCCCGCGCGTGCTCGTGACAAGCTCCCGGATGGCGCTCGAGCCTTGCGACGAGACGCTGGTGGCCTTGCTGCTGGCGCACCGGGAGGATGAGATCGTTGCCAATTACGGCGATGAGATCACCTCGCTTTCGTATTATGTGGCGGCCAAGACGGCCATAGGGCGGTGGATGCGCCGCAACGCCGTGGCGCCGAAGTGGAACGAGCCAGGTATCCGCATCAACGCGCTGGCCCCCGGTTTCATCGAAACCCAGCGCACGCGCACCGGTATGCTCGATCCGCAAACAGCCGCATGGATGCTGTCGATGCATCCCCAAGCCGAGGACGTGCGCTCGCAAGCCGAAGAGATCGGCACGCTGGCGCGCTTTCTGGTGTCAGAGGAAAACAGTCTGCTGATCGGCCAATGCCTCTTTGCCGATCGCGGAACCGAAGCAATTTTGCGCGGCGAGAAGGTCTGGTAGGCTGGGCAGGTGCGCGGCAGCCCGTGCCGCGCACCTGTATCCACCGCCTACTTGCCGACAGGTCCCATCAGCATCCCGGCAACGATGTTGCGCTGAACTTCGTTGGCGCCAGCATAGATCGTCGATGGCCGGGCAATCATGTAGATCTTGCGCAGATCCAGCTCCACACCGACAACGCCGACTGGCTCATGAAAACCGGCGTCTTCTCCGGCAACACGCAGCAATTCGTCCGACACCCGCTGGAACAGTTCGGTTGCCAGCACTTTCATCAGGCTGAGAGCGGCATTGTCGATCTCGCCGCGAATGGCGGCATCGGCGACTTGGGAATGCAGTGCGGCAAGGTCCTCTATATCGCAATAGAGCTGCGCCACGCGATCGGCCTGCCCCTGGTCATCGCCCAGTGCGATGCCGTCGACCAGTTGTTCCAGCACTTCAAAAGCCTGTCGTGACAAAGTCGGCGCACCGTTGGCGATCCGCTCGTCGCCCAGCAGCGCCTTGGCCACTGTCCAGCCCTGGTTGAGTTCTCCAACCAGATTTTCGCGCGGCACGCGTACGTTGTCGAAGAAAATCTCGCAGAGTTCGTCTTCGCCGGCCAGGTTCATGATCGGCCGAACGGCCAGCCCCGGAGTGTCCATGTCTGCCAGGACAAAGCTGATGCCCGCCTGCTTCTTGACGTCCTTGTTGGTGCGAACCAGCACGAAGATACGGTCTGCACAGGCGGCGAGCGTGGTCCAGATCTTCTGGCCATTGATGACGAATTCGTCGCCCTCGATCGACGCGCTGGTCCGCAAGCTGGCTAAGTCGGACCCTGCATTGGGCTCCGAATAGCCCTGGCACCACAGGTCCTCCCCACGCAGGATCGGACCCAGATAGCGATCGCGCTGCTCCTGCGTTCCGTATTTCATCAGGACAGGAGCAAGAAGCAGCGCGCCGCTGTCCAGCACGCGCGCGCATTTGTGCCGCTCCATCTCTTGATGCACGATCAGCTGCTTTTCGAGGCTGAGGCCCAGCCCGCCATATTCCTTGGGCCACGCCGGCGCACGCCATCCTGCCTCGTAGGTCATGCGATGCCAGCGTCGTTCGTCATCGCCCATCAGGCGATAGATGATCGGGACCCGCCACTCATCCGGATAATTGGCTTCTAGCCACGCGCGCCAGCGACTGCGGAATTCGTCATGCGGCAACAGGTTCAGATCTTCAGACATTGAGATCCCTTTCGCGGCGGTGAGCTTCCAGGGCCTTGCGCCGGTGGCTTGTCGCGTTGCCCAGCCATGTCGACCAACGGAGCGCCGTGTGAACGTAAAGACCGACGTCCGCCTCGTCGGTGTAGCCGAATGCGCCATGATACTGGATGGCCCACCGGCCCATATCCTGAGCCACCTGCGAACATCGCGCCTTGGCTGCGTGCAGGGTAGGGCTCCAGGTTGCACCGCCAGCCAGATTCTTTGCCGCCCGGCGCCAACTGGCCCCGGAAAGCTCGATTTCACTGAACAGGTCGACCATGCGGTGGCGCAGCGCCTGGAAATCCGACAGGTTGGAACCGAATTGCGAGCGCTGGCGCATATAGTCGAGTGTCCGGTGCCAAAGTGCGCTCGCAAGTCCTTCGAGCTGCGCGCTCAAAGCAACCGTGCCACGCGCCAGGGCCAGATCCAGCGCTGCATCTGCTCCCGCTCCGCGCAGGATGACGGCATCCTTGTTCACCGCCACGCCCTGGAAATCGATGTCGGCGCCGATGGTGCCATCGGTCAGTCGGTGAGGGGTCGCAACCAGGCCAGGGGCCGCAGCATCGACGATGACGACAACAGTGTCTGCGCCATCCCGAGCCGCCACCAGCAGCGCGGTCTGGTCATGCCAGGCGGGAACATAGCGTTTGGCGCCCCGCAGAAGGCCGTTGTCCAACTGCACCGTAAACGTGGGCAGACCGATCGTCGCGCGTTGCTCCTGCCAAGCCAGCGTGACGCTGCATACGCCACTCGCCAGCGAGCGGGCCAGTTCGAGTGCCGCCGGCACCTGGCTCGCAGCCAACAGGGTTGCCGCGATTACGGCCGAGGAAACGAATGGCTCGGGCGCAATGGCGCGACCCAGTTCCTCGGCGAGCGTCAGTGCGCCTTCGAACGCCAGTTCCGATCCACCCGCAGCTTCGGGCAGCAGGATGCCGGCCCAGCCCAGTTCACCCATCTGGGCCCAGGTTGCCGGATCGAATCCGCCTTCGCTGGCCCGCACTGCGCGAAAATGGGCAGGTCCACCTTCTGCCCCAAGGACATGCAGTGCGCTTTCCCGCAGCATCTGCTGCAGTTCGTCGTCGGTTCGCCAGCCCATGTCAGCACGCCATCTGCATGCCGCCATTGGCGGAGATGCGCTGACCGGTGATGAAAGACGCGGCGTCGGAGAGAAGGAAGCACACCGGCTTGGCAGCTTCCTGAGCCGAACTCCACCGGCCGAGCGGAATGCGCGACAGATAGGTATCGGCGAACTTCTCGCTGCGGACCACTTCGGTCATCGGCGTGACGACCACGCCGAACGCCACGCAGTTGGCGCGGATGTTGTACTTGGCCCATTCGCGCGCCGTCGACATCGTCATGCCCAGGATGCCCGCCTTGGCCGTCGCATAGTTGACCTGGCCGATGGTCCCTTGCACGCCCGCATCCGACGAGATGTTGACAATCGCCCCGGGGTTGGCGTCCCCGGCCTTGGCACGGCTGATCATGTGCTTGCCAACGGCTTGGGAGCACAGGAATGCGCCGGTCAGATGGACGTTGAGGACCTGGTTCCACTGGTCGATGGTCATCTTGTCGATCATCGAGGGCCGCGTGAAACCGGCATTGTTGACCAGACCATGCACCGCGCCGAACCTCTCTACCGTGCGGTCGACAAGATTCTGGACTTCATCGGGCTCGGCGATATTGGCCGCGACGCCGAGATAGCGATCCGCGGGAAAATCGGCCGCGATCGTTTGAAGCGTTTCGGCATTCATGTCGGCAACCACCGCGTTCCCGCCCAAGGCGATGACGAGGTCGGCAATGGCACGGCCGATGCCTTGGCCTGCACCGGTGACGATGATCGTTCGGCCGGCCAGCGACATGGGATTGGCGTTTGCTGTTTCTGGCATCTGTTGTCGTATCCTTGGTTTGGCGAACCGCAATGCTGCGGCTAAATTCAAAAGACGGCGGCCATCGTCCGGCGTGATGCAAGGCTGTCGACGGGGCGCCTTGCGGTTCTAGAGAACATCGCAGGCCCGCAGCGCGCCGCGCTGCTCGGCGGCGTAGCCCAACTCGTCGAGGATCTCGTCGGTATGCTCGCCCACATGGGGAGGAGGAAGGCGATAGTCGGGTGGCGTTGCCGAAAGACGATAGGGTGACGCTACCGTTCGCACCGGACCATCCTGCGATTCCAGGGTGACGAACAACTTGCGGGCGACCGCATGCTCGTCCTGTTCCAGGTCGCTCATGTCGTTGATCGGGCCGGCCGAAATCGTCTCCTTGTTGAGGATATCGATCCATTCGGCCCTGGTCTTGCGACAGATTACGGCAGACACGGCGTCCTTCAGCGCCACCCGGTTGCGGACACGGTCGCTGTTGCGACGAAAGCGTGTGTCATCAAGCCATTCCGGGTGGCCCAACGCCTTGGCCAGTCGCTCGAACTCACGGTCGTTGAACGTTGCCACGATCACGTGGCCATCGGATGCTGCGAACACGCCATAAGGCGCAGCACTGGGGTGGTCGTTGCCAGTGCGTCCCAGCACAGCGCCTGCGTTGAGCCATGAAGACGACGTGTTCAGCAGCGATGCTACGGCAGAGTCGAACAGGGAAATGTCGATATGCTGGCCTTCGCCCGTCCGGTGACGGGCCTCGAGTGCCGCAGTCAGCGCAATCGCAGCGTTCATACCGGCCAACGTGTCTGCAACGGGGACCCCGATGCGCATGGGTCCTGCGCCTGGCTGATCGTCGGGGATACCGGTGACCGCCATCAGGCCACCCATGCCTTGCACCAGGTAATCATATCCCGATCGCCCGCTATAGGGGCCGGTCTGGCCAAATCCGGTGATCGAGCAATAGATGAGGCGGGGATTGACGGCCCGCAGATCGGCATAGCCCAAGCCATAGCGGCCAAGGGTACCGGTTCGATAATTCTCGATCAGGATATCAGACTGGCTGGCCAGCCGCCGGATCACTTCCTGCCCCTCAGGCCTGGCAAAGTCGACCGCCAACGAGCGCTTGTTGCGGTTTACCGCCAGGAAGTAGGTGGAATCTCCTGTCGATCCTTCGCCGGGTTCGCGAAACCAGGGTGGAGCAACGCGGCGGCTGTCATCACCTTCGCCCGGTTTTTCGATCTTGATCACGTCGGCACCGAGATCGCCCAGAATCTGGCCGCACAGCGGACCGGCGACCACCCGGGTCATGTCGACGACCTTGAGACCAGAGAGCGGGCCAGTGGAAGGTTGGGACATCTAAGATCTCTCCGATTTGCCATTCACAGCGTTATCGACGCGATGCTGGCGTCACTACGGTGGATCATTGCTGCACTTCAGAAATCAGCTTTGTGATGGCCCTCACTGTCGCTGCCACCATTACCGCACGACATTCTTCGAATAGAAGATCGGCAGATCGAGTTGGCCATAGATACCGGGGGCTGCATCGCAAATCCGGCCAATGGCATTGATCGGATGAAGCGCCGTGATGGCGCAGCCATCGTACAGGTTCATCGCCATTTCCGTGTGGAAACTGGGCGACCCGGTGACGGTGATCTGATAGCCGCCGTCAGCATTGTGGAGCGGCTGTTCGAAGTGGGGGCCGGCATCGCGGTGCACCCGCTCGATCTTGCGATAGATGACCAGCGGCTTCCCCTTGTACATCCCGGTCATTGTCCAGCGGATCGCCGCGGTCTTGCCGGCCTTGATCGTGCCGAACGCCGCCTCGAAATCATGATCCAGAGCCGCAGTTTCCCAACTGCCGACGATTTCATCCAACTGTACGCCCAGATAGGCTCCGATGGCCCACAGCGTGCTTTCGTGCCATGCGCGACCGGTATCGCCGACATACATCTCTGGCTGAAAGTCCAACGGCATGTTGAAGCCGTACAAGGCCATGGAATCGACACCGGCATATTTGCTGAGATCGCAAACTTCGGCAACGTTGACGCTGTCGATCTGCCCAGCGCCCGACAACAGCGAAAACAGGTGGCCGATGGTCATGAAGCCAGGGTCCGTGCCTCCACAGAAAATCGATGATCCGCCTTTTTGACATGCGGCCGCGATCGGATCGACGAATTGCGGGCGGCCATAGCGCGGGGCGATGAGATCCATCAGTGCCGGCGTGACGCAATCCGTGCCGGCCTCCAGAAACGGAAGTACATCGGCGATGCACTCGGCCTCGCGATCGGCATAGTTGCTTTGATAGACCAGGCAGTCTGCCTTGAGCGCCAGGAGTTGCTCGACATTGTCGGTGGCGATAACGCCTGTCTTCTGTCCGGTCCCGGCGATATCGCCCGCATCGCGGCCGACCTTGCCGGGAGACCAGGCGTGAAGCCCTGACAGCTCATATTCGGGATGGTCGATCAGTTGCCGCAGGCCCGGCATTCCGATCGGCCCAGTTCCCCAAACGATTACGCGCTTTCTGGTCATCCTCAGCTCCCACGTGCATTGACCAGTTGCGCCGGTGCTCATTTTTGATGCTTGGCCGCGCAAGGCCTGTTTCATCTGTCGATCGTAGTTTCTCGTTCAATTCCGGCTGTGCGGGCGGCAGAAATCATGCCGTGGTTGACGGCATCAGCGGCCGCTGCCTTGCACGCCCCGAAATGGCACGTCGGAAAGCGCGCCGGAAAAACCGCCATCCACCAGAATGTCGGTGCCCGAAATGAACGACGCCTTGGAAGAAACAAGGAACGCCACCACGTCGGCGATTTCCTCCATCGTGCCCTGGCGCTTGATGGGCGACATCTCGAACAGCTTGCGCTTGGCCGGATTGTCGTCGAATTCCTTATCGCCCATGGGCGTGACAATGATGCCGGGCGAAAGGGAAACGATGCGCGCGTCGCGTGCGCACCATTCGCTGGCAAGGCGCCGCGCCAGCATGATCAACCCGAATTTCGACAATTGGTACGCCGCGTTGGCATCGGCGGTTGCATTCTGCAGCGCGGGTCGCAGGCGGTCGGGCAAGTCGGGGGCGTTCGCGCTTTCGCGCAAGATCGCCAGCACGTTATCGTCGAACGCGCAGACGTGCGCACCCAACGAAGCAATCAGCACTGCTGCCGCTCCAGGCACGGCATGCGGCAGAAGTGCCTCCGTCACCAGGGCGGGGCCCAGCAGATTGACGCGAAGAATCCTGTCGAAATCCCCCATTGTCGGGGAAAGACCGGCAACATGCGCAAGAACCCGCAGCCCGCCCCGCTCCGCCACCAGATCAGCAAGCGAGTGAACTGAAGCATGCGAAGTCACGTCGCAATGGGCCGCATCTATCTGCGCGCCCTCTGCCCGGATCGCGTCCGCCACGGCAATGGCGCGCTGCAGGTCTATATCGACCAGCAACACCCGATAATCGGCGGCAAGCGTGCGCGCGATGACCGCGCCCATCCCCCCGGCACCGACGACAACAGCTAATGGCATCGTATCCATTGTGCACTCTTCCGCTCGTGGTGGTTGTTCCGCCCTGTCGTCGTCTGGCTCAGGCTGAAACCTGGCCCTTGCGCAGGTTGTACTTTTCCACTGGCAGCGAGGTTTCGATGCTGGCGCGGCCATCCTCGAAAGTCAGGCCAAGCTCATCGAGCAGGGGTTGCAGCTTTTCCTGCGCCCAGGCCTTCTTCAGGAATGTCGTTTCGCTTGGCAGGTTGCTGTCGAGACGCGGCTTGTAATCGCGCAGCACCAGCTTGGAGACAAGGCCGAGATGCAGTTCCGTCACACCGTCCGCCGCGCCTTCGTGCAGGGCAGAGGCCAGATAGTGGCCGAACCGCATGATGTTGGACAAGCCATGCGATCCGTGAAGGTGCACTGCCCGCACGACGACATCCTCGGCAATTTTGGCCATCGCGGCCTTGACGGCGCTGATCATCTTGCGGCCTTCGGCACCGTGCTCCATTTGCTGGTCGAAAAGCCACGCGGTATAGAGCACGAGCAAGCGGTACTGGGTCCACTCGATATAGCTCTGGGCGATCGTGTGCTGCACGGCCTGCTTGGTGGCAATCGGCTTCCCGCCGGAAAACCGGCTGACAGCGCGTTCCGCCATCATGTCGATCAGGTGCTTGACCAGGCCGATGTTGCGCTGGGCATGGTGAAGCCGACCGCCGCCTAGGCGCGATTGGGCGACCTTGAAGCCTTCGCCAACCGGCCCCAGACGGGCCGAATCCGGCACGCGGACATCATTGAACCGGATCCAGGGATGGCCGCCGGCGTTGGGCGCATCGGTCCAGAAGCCGATATCGCGCACGATCTCGAACCCCGGCGCATCGCGCGGAACGATAAACATGGTCGCGCGCTCGTAGGGCGGTGCTTCCGGGGCCGATGCGGCCATCACGATGATGAAAGAGGCGTTGCGCGCGTTGGACGAAAACCACTTGTCGCCGGTGATGATCCAGTCGTCGCCATCCCGGCGTGCCACGCACTGCAGGTTCGTCGGGTCCGATCCCCCTTGCGGCTCGGTCATGGCAAAAGTGGAGAAAATGGTGCCATCCATAAGCGGCTGGAGATACTTCTCCTTCTGCTCGTCGGTGCCGAACATCGCGAGGATTTCGGAATTTCCGGTGTCTGGACCCTGGCAGCCGAAGATGACCGACCCGAATGCCGAAAGGCCAAGCATTTCGTTCATGTAGGTCAGCTTGACGGCGCCGAAGCCATGCCCGCCCAAGTGCGGCGGCAGGTGCGCTGCAAACAGGCCCTGCGCCTTCACTTCTTCCTGAAGGCGAACGATAATCTTGCGCAAAGCGGTGTTGCTGGTGTCGAACGGTGCGTCAAAATCGTAGTCGTAGATATATTCGAGCGGGCGGACCTTGTTTTCGACAAAGTCCTTCATCCAGTCCAGCTTGGCTTGGAATTCGCTATCGATGCTGAAGTCTACCATATTCCGCCCAATCCGCATGTCGCGCCTTTGGCTGGCGCTTGTTCAGTGATGGCCTGCAACGCGATCCGGCGCTGGCCGAACCGACTCTGCATTTTTTCTATCGTTCGCTAGGTCGATATATAATTGTGCCGGGGCAGGCAAGCGATGAAGTTGCCTGGCGCAGGGCAGATATCGCAGTCACGGATACGAAGGCGGCACTTGCGCTCCGTGCTGGCAACGGGCGTTGGACTGGGTGCAGTTGTCCGCCCGGGCGCGAACGGGTGCGCCCGGCAGCTAGGTATGACACCCGTCACCGCACTGGAGAGCGGGTGACGGGTGGGACCTGCTTAGGCGGTGGCCGGCTCGGCGCGGCCTTTGGGCGTCCAATTGGCATCGACTTCTGCCTCGATCGAGCGCCACCGCTTGGGAATCGGCAAGGTATGCGGCCGGTACCACGGCGAAAACACCTTCACGAGGTTCCACACGATATTCTTCATCGTCGAGCGTGCCACGGTCTTTTCGCGCAGCTCGGACTGCTTGCGCTCTTGCGGTGTCATACTTTCGCGATCTTTTTCAAGCAGGTAGTTCCTGACCAACGCGCAATATTTCTTGAAGCAAGAGAGTTGGTACAAGAAGGCATAAATCCTCATGAAGTACCCGCCGTGGATATGTTTGAACGTGTCGTAGCAAACGTGGCGGTGCTCGAATTCTTCCAGCAAATGCCACCGGTACATCATCTCGATATTCGGATCGGCGTCGACGAGAAATTCATCAAGGCTGTCGCCGCACCAAGCCATCGCGCTTGCTGGGCCAAGCGTTTCGAAGCCTTCGCAATAGGCAACGAGGAACGCCAACGATTTTGTCTCGAAAAGACTGTTGTAGTGATCCTCGATTTCGCGCTCTATCTCGGGGATTTTGTCATACCCGTCACGGACGAGAATGGCATTCATCTGGTCATGTACTGCATAGTGACACGATTCCTGGCGAATAAAGGTCGTAATGTCCTTGCGCAGTGCAACGGAAGCCGCATCGTCCCCCGTGATTTCCTTTCGGGCGCGGGCCATGACGCGATTGAGAAAGCGCTCAAGCGGAGGAATACCGACCGATGCAGCGTTCTGCGTTTGCGCGAATTCTGGCACCTTCGCCCAAATTGTGTGAGACTGCGAGAAATCGAATTTGGGTTGTCTTACACGCATCTGATATCTCCTGGTTCTGATCTCGTCGACAATCCTGAGGCATTCAACGATGAAGGCGGAAATAGGCTGTGATTTCTTCGGCAAAGACGTCTGGCTGTTCCCATGCCGGGAAATGCCCACCCACGCTTTGCTGGCTCCAGTAAGCGATCTGGGGATAGGCGCGCTCCACCCAACGTCTCGACGCATTGAAGAGATCGCCGGGAAACTGGGTGATGCCGGTGGGCAATTCGACCAGAGTTGTCTGGTCGGGCGCGCTATTTTCCCAATAAAACTGGGCAGATGAAGCCGCTGTTCCAGTCAGCCAATAGAGCGTGATATTGTCCAGCATTTCATCGATGCTCAGGGGCATGCTGTCCAGGCCGGTTCTGTCTGTCCAATCGAGCAGCTTTTCATAGATCCACGCCGCCTGGCCTATCGGGCTGTCATGCAGTCCATATGCCAGGGTCTGGGGCCGGGTGGCCTGCTGCTTGGCATAGCCGCTGCCGACTTCCTGGTAAAACTGTGCCTTGCCCAGCATCCCCTGCTCTTCCGGGGTCAGGGTGGCCATGTCTTCCGGCAGGGGAGGAACGAAGGCCAGATTGAGGTGGATGGCGGCGCAGCCAGGCGCTTTGGTCTGGCCCAGCGCGCGGGTCACCACGCTTCCCCAGTCACCGCCTTGGGCAAACCACCGCGTATAGCCGAGCCGACGCATCAGTTCGGCCCAGGCCGAGGCCGTCCTTTTTGCTGTCCAGCCGGTTTCCTTCGGCTTTTGGGAAAAGCCATAGCCCGGCAACGAGGGCAGCACGAGATGAAAGGCGTCTGCGCGGTCGCGCCCGTGGCGGGCGGGATCGGTGAGTGGGCCTGCAACCTTGATGAATTCAAGGACCGACCCAGGCCAGCCGTGCGTCATGATCAGGGGAATGGCGTCTCGTTCGGGTGAGCGAATGTGCAGGAAATGGATCTGCAAGCCGTCGATCGTGGTGCGAAACTGGCCCAAGCCGTTCAAGGTGCTTTCGCAGCGCCGCCAGTCGTAATCCGTGGCCCAATAGGCGCACAGGTCGCGCATCGCTTCGAGCGGCACGCCCTGGCTGCCGTCGGCGACCGTTTCCTTCTGTGGCCACCGGGCATTGGCCAGCCTTTGCCGCAGATCGTCCAGTTCGCTCTGGGGGACTGACAGATGGAATGGCTCGATCGCATCCGACATTTCGGCACCCTCTCTTGCGGGCTTGCCGCCCGTTGGCATTTGCGGCCGGTAGAGCATCGCTCTGGTAGGGTCTGGGCCCTATTCCGCATGGTGTACCATAAAATGGAACACATGCGGATATGTATCCCAATTCCAAAAAAAGAAAAGCCCCCCTATACCAATGGGCATGCACTGCTTCGCGATCGAGACCTGGACATGAGCGCACTCCAACCGCCTGACAGCATTGTTGATGGCCCTGGCGATCGGGCCAGCAGAGATCGTGATTTCTTTGATGCGGTGCAGCGCGCGGTCGACGAGAAGGGGCTCGATCGCGTGAGCCAAGACGACATGATTCGCTATTCCGGCATCCCACGCACCACGCTCTATCGCCGTTATGGCAACAGGGACGCGATCCTCACCGCTTTCGTCCTGGACCGCACCGCCGCAGACCTCGCCGCATGCAAGAGGCTCGCTACCGGCGAAGGTTCGCTGAGCGATCGCTTCGAGAACATCCTGGTCTTTGCCATCATGGCCGCGCATCGCCATGGCTGGCTGCAGCGAGAGCTCAATGCATCCAACAGCATTCTGGACGTTCTGGCCAATGCGTTCGAATTGTCGTCAGAGCAGACGTTGGTGCCCATATTGGCGCAGGCCAAGGAATCGGGGGCCTGTCGTTGTCCGGCGCCGTTGGACGAACTGCGCCGTTGGCTGATGGACCAGATATTCAATCTCAGCCGGCAGCACTATGCGTCAGAGGAGGAAGCGCGGCGGGTCGTCAGAACCTACGTCTTGCCTGTTCTCGCGCTTGAGCCGGTCAGCACTGCAGCAGTCGACAAGATTGATTTTATCTACCGGCACATCAAAGGCTTATGCAGCAAGAACGGCGACCCTGCCAGATAGTTCGGGCGTCAATCCTTATACGGAGATGGCCTGCGGCATTTGTGCGAGGGTGATGCGTGACTGCCAATTGGCAAACATCCGCCGCACCCCGCCTTGGCGTGCCCATCCGATCCCACGAACTCACCAGCGTGATGCCGATGCGTCACGCCCGTTGAATCGTGCCGCTGGGCTACGCGTGAGATGCATTTTGACCAATCGATAGATAAAAAACGTGCAATTTGATCCTGGTCAAAGTGCCTGGCAAACATTGCCCGTCATATCCGGGCAAGATCAAACGCGAGAGCGAGATTGCCATGACCCAAGACCTTCGACCATTCGTTTTCAGCTGCGATGCCCATATCGCAGAGCCTTCCGACCTGTTTACCGAGCGGATGCCAAAGCATCTGTCGCAGTTCGCGATTACGCTTTCGACCGAGGGTAACCGACGAATCTATCGCGTTGGCGATCGCGTCATCATGCGCTTCCTGCCGGATTTCCCGGCACACAAAACCGGCAAGACCGACGATGAATTCTACGCGCAGTCCAGCAGTGTGGTGGATACCAAGCGCCGTGGCTTTCGCGACATGGCCTTGCGCGCGGCCGACATGGACCGCGACGGCGTGGATGCCGAGTTGTGCTTTCCCACTGTCGGCCTGCTGATCGCCCGGATCGGGGATCGCGAAGGTGAGCGCGCGGCCGCGCAAGTCTGGAACGACTGGGCCTGGGACTATACCGAGCCAATGCGTGACCGGTTGATCCCTTCGGCGGTTATTCCTTCCCATGATTTCGATGATGCCTTGGCTGAATGCAAGCGCGCGGCCGACATGGGGTTTGCCGCGTTCAGCCTGTTCGAAGGGCTTAACAACTACAACGATCCGCGCTGGGACCCGATTTTCGCGTTTGCCGGTGACGCCGGCATTCCGTTCGCTTTCCACACCGGTTTCGGCGACATTCCCTTGCGGCCCCTGAACGGACCTGGCGGCGCCGTGTACAACTACACCCGCCAGATGAACGACTCCATCGATATCATCACCCAGCTCGTTGCCGGTGGCGTGCTCGACCGTAATCCAACTGCCCACATCGTCTTTGCCGAGCACAGCGCCGGCTGGCTGTGGAGTCTGGCAGAGAGGATGGACGAGGTCTATGTCGGTCACGCCAACAGCGTGGAGCCCAAGCTGGCGCGGATGCCCAGCCAGATCGTGCACGATCAGGTCCATTGTTCGTTTCAGAACGATACGGACTCGGCCATGGCGATCCGGCACGGCATCGGCACCGCGGCGCTGATGTTTGCAACCGACTATCCGCATTCCGAAGGAACATTCCCGTTCACCGCCGACGTCATCGGGCGGCTGCGGGCCAACAATCCTGGCGTAACGCCTGAAGAGCTGGCCGACATGCTGGGTGGCAATGCCGCGCGGCTGTTCACCCGCGCGAACCTGGCAACCCGGTTTGAAACCCGGCGCGCGCAATTCATCGCATCCCAGCACATTGCCACCTGACGGCCCACGGGGAACGGCTCTCACACCCCACCCTGCATCTGGAGAACGCACCATGGCTATCGAGGAACTGCTCCGTCCCATCCCGCCCGAGCGGACTGTGCCCCAGGAAAAATGGATGCCGCCCAGCGGCGTTCGCATCATCTCGACCGATGACCACAATCTTGAGGCATTGCATCTTTGGGAAGAGCGTTTGCCAGCCAAATGGCAGGGCCGGGCTCCCAAGCTATACCGCGACGAGCAGGGCATCCTGCGGTTCGAAGCGGAAGGCCGGTCGTTGATCCCGCGCGGTGTGGACGAGGGCGTCTCATCGGGTCTGCCGGGCTATTGGGATCTCGACGAGAAGATCGCATCGATGGACGCGGAAGGCATTGACATCAGCTTCCTGTTCCATGGCGTGACCCAGGGCCTCAACACACTGGAGGACAAGGATCTCTATTGGGCGTGTATCGACGCCTACAACGAATGGCTCATCTCTTATGTCGGCGCGCATCGGGACCGGCTGGTGCCCATTGCCATTCTGCCCGCATTTCTCAAGCCCGAAGCAGCCCGCGACTATGTCGCCAAGATCCAGCAGCTGGGCTACAAGGCCTTGCAGATGCCGGCCTTTCCCCGAGGCGTTCGCTACAACAGCCGCAGCATGGACCCGCTCTGGTCGGCGATCGAGGACTCCGGCATTCCGCTCATGTTCCACGTTGGCCCATACGTCGAATTCGTCGGCAATGGCTCGGTCGGCGCCAACATCACCCGCAATCTGGCGCCCTATCGCGGGCTCCTGGGCGCGCTGACGTTTTCGGGCGTTTTCGATCGCCACCCCGAACTGAAAGTCGTGTTCTGCGAGGGCGGTGCAACCTGGGTGGCGCAGGCGATTGCCGACATGGACTATGTCGTCAAGACCTACCATACCGAACTCAAGCCAAAGCTGGGCCTGATGCCTTCGGAATACTGGTATCGGCAGTGCTACGCCTCATTCATTGCCGACGCAGCGGCGCTCCGGCTGGTCGACATCATTGGCGAGGACAACATCATGTGGGGTGCCGATTATCCGCATGCAGAAGGAACGTGGGGATACACCAACGAGATGCTGCAGGGCATGTACCAGCAACTCGGCCCCACTGCGGGGGCCAAATTCCTGAGCGGAAATGCCGCAAAGCTCTGGAAACTGTAATTGACTACGCGGCGTGAACAAATTCCGTGGCGCTGCCGAATTTGTTCACGCCGGCTGAGCGGGCGATGCCTCCATCCTGTACGAGGAGGCCGTCCCCGCCTTCATGCCACACCGTGTGGACGGTCTGATTTTCAGTGGAGTTCACCGGCCTTCAGGGTAGTTTGCAGGCCGGATGCGCCAACGCTCACCGTCGTGATCGGGACTTGGACCATCTTGGTTGCGGTGATGACCATGACGGTCTGGCCGCGAACGCTATCGACAACACCGATCTTGCGGCCATTGGCATCCCGAATGATTTCCCCACTCTTGGGGGCCACGGTGGCGGCGGTGGTCTGTGTTGCTGGTGCTTCGTCGGCCGCGAATGCGGGCACGGCGGCACCGAGCGAAAGGGCAGTCATCAAAGCAATGAAGTTGCGTGGCATAATAACTATTCCAAACGAGTTATTGTAGAACAGGACGGTTACTTTGTGCCGTATCAGTTGCAGTGGGTACGTCAACTGCCTCTGGCGCGGTGCAGAAATTCACTTTTGCGCGTTCTCACGCTGCCGCAAGCGGACAGAGAATGCCGATTTACGGGCTTGCGCGCCTTCATTCGTGCATCCGGTGCGAGGCGGACTTAGGCAAGATGTTCCAAGTTGTTGCTCAATTATCAGAAATGAAGAATCTGCACGTCCCGTCACTGCCGATGGCGAAAGCGGGGAACGTGCCGGAATCACCTTCGGAAAACGTCGGGCATCGTGCCGCCGATACGGTCGAGCATACTTTTCAACCATTGGCCTTCCCACGGCTCGAACGGCGCCAGCAGAGTGGCCTCCTGATCTTTCCCAATGGCGAGCAGGCGAACCATGGTTTGGCGTCCCTCGGCGGTCAGCCGGAGATGGTCATCGGCGCCATCATGGGGTTCAATCAGGCCACGTCGCGTCAAGATGTCGACATTGCCGGGATCGAACGTTCGGTCGTAAGGTTGTCCGTGCCGATTGATGTCCTGGGCCGGCATCGGTTTCGCACCGAGTGCGGCCAGGGCGAAATAGTCATCAAGGCTAAGCTCCAGCCGGTCGAGCTCTTGCCAGACCTCGCGATAAAACGCAAAATAGGCGCGCGCCAAAAGAAAGCCCAGCGATGAATCCATGAATTCCGCCGCCTGCTCCGCTGCGGCAAGGGCCGAATATTTTCCGCGGTGAAACAGCAACGGCTTCTTTTCGAAATGGTCGAATTCGACCACCTCGCCAACGATGATGTCGTGATCGCCGCCTTCATACCGATACGCCGTACGGCACTTGAAGCGTGCCGCGCAGCCCGGCAGCAGTGGTACGCCACCCGGCCCGCGCTCCAAGTCGATTGCCTGGAACTTGTCTTCGCCGCGCCGGGCAAACCGGTTGGACAAATCCTCCTGGTCCGACGCCAGGATATGGACCGCGAAATACTCCGCCGCAGCAAATGCCGGCTGGCTGAGCGCGCTCTTGCCGATGCTCCACAACACCATGGGGGGATCAAGCGAGACAGAATTGAAACTGTTGGCGGTCATGCCCACGTCGGAACCATCGGCTGCCCTCGTGGTAACGATCGTCACACCTGTCGCGAAAGACCCGAGCGCCGCTCGAAAATCACCTGCATTCATCGTCTTTCCCATCACATTCTATGCGTTGCTTCAAGGCATGCCGATGATCGGCCGTGCCCGGCACGGCCGTTGTCCTGCGGCGTCGCCCGGCCTGGCTGTTGCTGCTTATTCCCAGCTGTATTCGACCATGCCATCGCCAAAGGCGGCATCGCGCTTGCGCAAAGCGTCCTTGAGGCCGAGTTCCTCGATCGACTGGCGAAACTGCATGCGGCCGGCCGAGAGGTGGCCGCGCGCATCGATTTCGCTGGCCAGGCGCTGCAGGGTCTTCATGCCCATCAGTTCCAGGCCCAGGTTCACCACGCGCTTGTTGCAGGCAAGCAGGTCGGGCGACACTGCGGCGATCCGCTTGGCCAACGCTTCGACATGGGCATCGAGCTTTGCCAGCGGCACCGACTCGAGTGCGAGCCCGAGGCGCGCCGCGTCGGTGCCCCGCAAAAGGTCACCCGTCAGCAGCATGCGCTTCGCCCATTGCGGGCCCATATGATAGAGCCACATGTGCGATGGCGGCGAACCTTGCGCGCGAACCGGGGGGTATCCGATCCGGGCATCGCTTGCCACGACGACAAGGTCGGCCAACATCGCGATGTCGGTGCCGTTGGCAATGCAATTGCCGTGGATCTTGGCAATCACCGGCTTGTGCATCTCGAACATGACCAGGCGCAACTCGTTCATCCGCTGCAGTTGCCAGGTATCGTCATCCAAGGTCGCTGTGGCGCTGCGATATTCCGATGGCGGTTTGGTCGCCATGTCCTGCTGTTCCTTGATCGGACTGGATTGGCCGCCGGTCAGATCCCATCCCGAACAGAAATCCCGGCCATTGCCGCTCAGGACGATGCAATGGACGCTGGTCAGATCGTCTGCCTCGAGCAAGGCATCGCGAATTTCCTGCAGCCCCTGCCAATTCAGGGCATTGCGCTTTTCGGGCCGGTTCAGCGTGATCCACGCGATACGATCGCGCACTTCGAACGAGATTGTTTCGGTTGTTTTGAGCCACTTTGCCATGGGACGCTCTTTCTCTCAGCGAATTGGGGACCACGCCGTGGGCGTGAGCAGGCGGTTGCGTTGGTGCACGGGCGCCGGGCACCGCGCCGCGAAATCGAGCCACTGTGCATCCTTCCACAAGGCGGCCCGCCGTGCGGCACGGTCATTCAGGTCTGAAAAGCCCCAAAGATGGACAACCTCGTTCAGGTCGGAGCCCACTTCGGTACGGAAATAACCGATAAGATTGCCCAGAACCCGCGTGGCGATGAACACGCCCTCGCTTTCGTAGATTTCCAGGAAGCGCGCCATGTCGGCGGGCGCGAAGGCATAGTTGCGTTCCTCGACGATCATGCTCAGAATCCCTTGAACACGGGGGCACGCTTTTCCTTGAAGGCCTGGATCGCTTCCTTCGAATCCTCTGTCTGGAAGCAACGCATGATGTTGCGGGCTTCCTGATCAAGATAGGCGTCCATGTTGAACTCCTCTGCAGCGACCAGGTTGGCCTTGATATAGCGCATCGCGATCGGCGGACCGTCCGCCAGCCGACGCGCGAAGGCGGTCGTTTCGGCCAGGAGGTCCGCGTCGGCGAAAACCTTGCTAACCAAGCCTATGCGCAAGGCTTCGTCCGCGTCGATCTTGTCGGACAGCATCAGGATTTCGCGCGCTTTGGTGGGGCCAACCAATTGCTGAAGATAATAGGCACAGCCCAGGTCGCCCGAGGCGCCGATCCGGCTGAAGGCCGAGTTGAAGAATGCCGTCTGCGATGCAAAGCGGAAATCGCAGGCGACCGCCATCGACAGGCCGGCGCCGGCGGCCGGGCCGCGAACCATGGCGATCGTGGGCTTTCCCATCGTGTGCAGCAATGTCGCGATTTGGGCATTGCTCTTGATACGCAGGCTGCGCTGTTCCATTCCGCTCATGATCGGGTCGTTTGCCCACTTGGCCGACACTTTGTCTTCGGGATCGAGCACGCCAAGCTTGCTGACGTCGGCTCCTGCGCAAAATGCCTCGCCTTCGCCGGTCAGGATCACCACGCGCACGCCCGGATCGGCGGCTGCATCGCGCAATTCCCGTTGCAGCCCTGCCCCCATGGGTTGGCTCAGGGCGTTGCGCACCGCGGGATTGTTCAGTCGAATGGTAAGGATGCCTGCGTTCAGGCTGGTCAGGATCGGTGACGTCATTTTCTCTGCTCGTTCCTCTCTCTCCGCGCCGATTTATCCGAGCCTACATCGACCGCGCGTCACAAGCACGGATGCGCACCATAAATCAGCCGGCTGGGCTTGCCGTTCGAAACCCATCGCACGCCTGCCGACTTTAGTCTATCAAGCGTTCGCTAGGCAATCATCATCGTTCGATTTCGAAACGATCGGCCGGCATCGACCGTGTGCCAAGGCAGGGGAGAACAGATGGACGTTCTGGGTGTGCCGCAGCCGGCCTTCATGCAAGACGACGACCTGCAGCTTTTTTCCGAGGCTGTCGAAAAGTTCTATCGCAAGCATGCTCCGCCCGAGCGTTGCGCAAAGTGGCGCGAGCAGGGGCATGTCGATCGCGCGTTGTGGGAGCAGGCTGCGCAAGCCGGCTTTCTGTGCGCGTCCACGCCGGTCGAGTATGGCGGCAGCGGCGGCGATTACCGCCACGAAACCATCCTTTCGACCAAGGCGATCAGCCTTGGTGTGGATGGTTTTGCGATCGCCTTGCACAACAATATCGTGGCACCTTACATCCTGGCCTATGGCACGCCGGAACAGAAGCGGCGCTGGCTGCCCCGAATGGCGGATGGGACGCTGATCGCAGCGATTGCGATGACCGAACCCGGAACCGGTTCGGACCTGGCCGCGATCAAGACCACGGCGCACGCCGTGGGCCACGAATACGTTATCAACGGTGCCAAGACCTTTATTTCCAACGGCCAACTCGCCAATCTCGTATGCGTGGTGGCCAAGACAGATCCGGCCGCAGGTGCGCGGGGCATATCGTTGTTGATAGTGGAAACCGACGAAGCCGACGGCTTTCGACGGGGTCGCAACCTCGACAAGATCGGCTGCGAGGCGCAGGACACGTCGGAGCTTTTCTTCGACGATGTCAGGGTCCCCGCGACCAATCTGCTTGGTCTCGCCGAAGGACAGGGCTTTCGCCAACTCAGCGCCGAACTGGCCAAGGAACGCCTGACGATCGCCTGGCAGGCAGTGGCCGCGATGGAGTGCGCTCTGGAGGAAACGATCCCCTATGTGAAGCAGCGCGAGGTTTTCGGGCAGAAGCTGATCGCGTTTCAGAACACCCAGTTCAAGCTGGCCGAATGCAAGACCACGGCCGTCCTTGCCAAAGTGTTCTGCAACCACTGCACGGGCCTTTTGCTCGACGGCCGGCTCGATGCCGATACCGCCGCGATGGCAAAATACTGGGCAACGGAAGCACAAGGCAAGGTGATCGACGAATGCCTGCAGTTGTTCGGCGGTTATGGCTACATGAACGAATATCCCATCGCCCGCCTCTATCGCGATGCCCGGATATCGCGGATATTCGGGGGCACGAACGAAATCATGAAGATGCTGATCGCACGATCGCTTTGACGGCGACCGTTGCCGAACAAAGATCGGGCCGGGAAAGCTGACGCCCCCCGGCCCGGTCGGTTTAAAAATGGAACCAGTTGGTTCAATAAAACGTGCTGCCCTCCGCAGCCATCTTGCGCAGCAGCCGGCCTGGGCGGAACCGTTCGCCATGGCGGTCGGCCAAGCCGTCGCACTCTTCCACGAACTTGGCGATGCCGACTTGCTCGATCAACGAGATCGGCCCCCCGGTCCAGCGCGGGAAGGCGAAGCCCAAGGTCGCGCCGACATCGGCCTCGCGCGGATCGGCAATGACGCCTTCCTCGATGCACTTGGCCGCTTCGAGCGACATGCGATACAAGATCCGCTTCTTGAGTTCATCTTTCACGGCGTCGCTGAACGCATCGGTCAAGGTCGGCGCGGCGAGATCAGCCAGGCCCGGCCACAGCGTACGAGACTTGCCGTCCTCGGCATAATCATAGAAGCCCTTGCCGTTGCGGCGGCCATGGCGCCCGTGCTGTTCCACCATGAAGTTCAGCACCGTGTCGCTGGCAGTGGGGACATAAGCGTCGCCCAGGTCGCGTTTGGTCTGTGCGAGCACATGGTAAGGCAGTTCCAGCCCGATGGCATCGGGCAGCGACAAGGGGCCGACCGGCATGCCGGTCATGAGCCCAATGTTCTCGACAATGGTCGGGGCAATGCCTTCCACCAGCATTTCACACGGTTCGTCGAGATAGCGCGTGATTGTTCGCGAAGTATAGAAGCCGCGCGAGTCTTTGACCGAGATCGGTGTTTTGCGAATGGCCGCGATATAATCATAGGCCGCAGCCAGCGTGGCATCGGCCGTGCGCTCGCCACGAATGATCTCGACCAGGTCCATCCGCTCCACCGGCGAGAAGAAATGCAGCCCGATGAAGTTTTCAGGCCGGACAGACGCCTGGGCCAGGCCGGTGATGGGCAGCGTGGATGTATTGGTCGCCATGATCGCATCGGGTGCAAGCTGTGCTTCGGCCAGGCGGGTGACCTGGGCCTTGACGTCCCGATCTTCGAACACCGCTTCGATCACGATGTCCGATCCGGCAACATGGGCATAGTCGGTGGTGGGCAGAATGCGGGCAAGGATGCCGTCGGCCTTGTCCTGGCTCATCTTGCCGCGCGATACCTGCTTGGTCAGGTACTTGGCCGTATAGGCCTTGCCCCGATCGGCCGCTTCCTGCGTCTGGTCGATCAGAACCGTCTCGATCCCCCGTTGCGCGTGGACGCAGGCAATGCCGGCCCCCATCAACCCGGCGCCCAGCACCGATGCCTTCTTGAACGTTCGGACGGGATGGCCCTGCGGACGGTTGACGCCGCTCTTGATTTCGCGCGGGGAGAGGAAAAGTGTACGGATCATTGCAAGCGCCTGGGGCGTGCGGAGCGTCCGTATGAATTCGCGTATCTCGATGCGCAGCCCGGTGTCGAAGGGGACCTGAATGCCTTCATAAAGCGCAGTGAGGATATTCGCCTGCGCGGGATAATTGCCGTACAGCTTCTGCCGGGACATGGCCACGTGCATGGCGATCGCCTCGCTGTTGGCCTGGACATAGGGGCCGCCGCCCGGGACCACGAACTTGGGCCTGTCCCACGGTTGCGCTGGGTCACGCGTTTCCAGCACCCAGGCGCGTGCATGATCAATCACTTGGCCTACCGGGACGATTGCATCGATCCAGCCGATCGCCAGCGCTTCGGCAGCGGTCTTGTTGACGCCCTGCAGCAGGATGGGAAGCGCCTCGCGAATGCCGACCAGGCGCGGCAGGCGCTGCGTGCCGCCACCGCCCGGCAGGAGGCCAAGGCCGCCTTCGGGCAGGCCGAGAACCACCTGCTCGCTGTCGGCCGCAACCCGGTAATGGCACGCCATGGCGATTTCCGCACCGCCGCCCAGGGCCATGCCCTCGATCGCACAGGCCACCGGCTTCCCGCACGTCTCGAGGCCGCGGAACACGGCGACATCCTTGTTCATGCGCGCGATATCGGCAGCGACCGTTTCGGCTTCCTTGCCGGCTTCGGGCGGGCCCGCAATGGTCTTGATGTCGGAAAGATCGCCGCCTGCACAGAAACTGCCCGGCTTGGCCGACGCCAGGATCACGCCCTTGATGGCCTCGTCGGACCGAATGCGTTCGACGATTTCGGAAAGTTCGACGATCGTCTCGGCACTGAGGGTGTTGACCTTCTTGCCGGCCATATCGAACGTGACGAGCGCAACGCCGTCGCTGTCTACTTCAACGCGCCAATGTTTCATGTGTCTGCCCTATCTCTGGAAACGGTCGTCAAACGCGCTGGACAAGTGCGGCGGTGCCCATGCCACCGCCGACACACATCGCCACGACGCCAAATTCCTTGCCGGTGCGTTCGAGTTCGTCGAGCACGGTCCCGACCAGCATGGCGCCCGTGGCACCCAGCGGGTGGCCCATCGCGATCGCGCCACCGTTGACGTTCATCTTTTCGTGCGGGATTTCGAGCTTGGCCATCATGCGCAGCACGACTGCGGCAAAGGCTTCGTTCAATTCGAAAAGGTCGACATCCGAAACGCTCATGCCCTGCGCGCGCAGCAGCTTCTCGACCACGGGGGTCGGCCCCGAGAGCATCAGCGAGGGATCCGATCCGATGGAAGCGGCGCCGCGCAGGATGCCGCGCGGTTTCAGGCCGGCACGTTCTCCTGCTTCGGCCGAGCCGATCAGCACGGCGGCAGCGCCATCGACAATGCCGGCCGAATTCCCGGCGTGATGGATGTGACGGAGCTTGTCGACCTGGGGGTAGCGCTGGCGTGCAATGCTGTCGAACAGCATTTCACCCATCTGGGCGAAGGCGGGTTTGAGCTTTCCGAGCGTTTCAACCGTGGTGTCGGCTCGCACATGCTCGTCGTGGGCGAGTGCCACAGTGCCCAACTGATCCTTCACCGGGATAATCGACCGACCGAAGCGGTTCTCGGCCCATGCCGTTGCCGCGCGGCGCTGGCTTTCTGCGGCATAGGCGTCAACATCGCTGCGCGAAAGCCCGTCCAGTGTTGCCAGAAGATCGGCGGCAACGCCCTGGGGCAGGGTATAGTTTTCGAACATCGATATTGGATCAGTACCGATGGCGCCGCCTTCGAGCCCCATTTGCACGCGGCTCATCGATGCAACACCGCCGCCGATCGTCATCTCCGCTTCACCGGAAACCACTTTGGCTGCCGCCGAATTGCACGCCTCCAGGCCGGATCCGCAAAAGCGGTTGACCTGAACACCGGCTACCCCAATGTCATAGCCGGCGCGCAGGATGGCGGTGCGGGTAATCACGCCACCCTGTTCGCCCACGGCATCGACGCAGCCGAAAATCACATCGTCCACTTGCGCCGTATCCAGCGCGTTGCGATCGCGCACCGCTTCGAGCATCTGCGAAGCGAGCGAAACCGCTGTGATGGGATGCAGGCCGCCGTCAGGCTTTCCGCGGCCACGCGGGCTGCGCACCGTATCGTAGATAAATGCCTGTCGCGTCATCGCAGTGATCTCCAGAAATTTATTTTTACCTAGCATTTGATTGAATATGAATGCAACCGCCGGTGACGGCGTCCTGACCTGTTTGGGCAGATCCGAGGATCAGGAATGGGAGAGCAGAGACCCAGAGCGCTTCTGCCGGCGTCGTCTGTTGTGCGCCGCTGCCGTGTTGAACGGAGAAAAATCGTTTTATTATAAGGTAATCGTAAAGCGATGATCGGTCTTCGTACCGTCTGCGAGCAATCTTGAGCATCGCGCGAAGCCCGACGATTTCACGTATATACTACATGTCGTCGCAGTCGTTTGCCGGGGGGGCGGCCGAGCAGGCCGCGTTGTCGAAGGACTCGTGCGCCGGGCTTGCTTGCCTGCTTGCCGCATTGCGCGCCGGGGCACCGGCTCATGAGATAGCGAAGTGTCCATCCTGTCCGGCCATGGGCAGTTCGCGTTCCCTGTGGGCGCGATGCCACCGGATGTAGCAGGTTGGATCGTGCAGGAAATGAAAGCGGGGCGTGCTTTCGCGCGACACAACGTGACGGTCAATCACGCCGCCTACATAGAGAGCAGGCGGGTAGCCCGAAAGCTACCCGCCTGACAGGTTTAGAAACGGAACTTCACATCCATGCCGAACGTGCGGGGATCGCCGTAGGCGTGGACGTCGTACCCGGAAAGGGCCATGACGTTGTTGCGATAGGCTGTGTACAGCCTGTTGCCAATGTTACGAACCCATACGCCAGCGCTGAACTTGCTGCCACCGATGTTGTTGTATTCGACGCGGCCATTGAACAGCGAATAGGCCGCGATAGCCGAATTCACGCCCTCGGTGGGCACGCCGAGACGGCGGCCGCGATAATACCAGTCGCCGCTCAGCACCACGGCTTCATCCGCGCCGGTCAACGGAACCGAATACGAGAAGTTAAGCCCGGCGGTATCCTTGGAGATATTGCCGAATTCCACACCGTTGAGATTGACGCCCGCGCCGATCACCGCGCAACCGTCAGGCTGCACCACTGCGAAGCTGTCGAACTTGCCCAGAGTGCGGTTGTAGAAGCCACCGACCCTGAGTTGGCGCGTAACGGAAGCATCCACCTCCAGTTCGAGGCCCTTGGGCGAGCCCTTGGCTGCGTTGATCACGTAAGTGGCAACGGAGCCGTTGCAGCGTGCCAGTTCCTGGAACTGCATGCTCTTGTACCAGCCGCGATACACGGCAAGGTTGGTACGGATAGCGGCATCACCGACATGAACGGTTGCCTTGCCACCGATTTCGAGGTCCGTCAGCTTTTCCGGCGCATAAGTCTGGAGCTCACGCGGCGCTTCTGCGGCAACCAGGTTCAAGCCGCCTGCCTTGTAGCTGTGGCGGCTCGCGACATAGAGCAGAACGTCGCGCGTCACCTGGTAGTCGAGACCGACTGTCCAGCTCCAATTGTGATAGGAGATGTCGTTGCGGACGGTCGGGACGGGGTCATAATTGCCGGTGCCGAAGTTATAGGCGCTGATATCGAGCACGCCGCTGCGCTTGTCCCAGGTATGGCGAACACCGGCGGTAAACTTGAGGCCTTCGATGCCGAGCGTGGAAAAGTTGTAGGTAGCCTGGGCGAACAGCGCCTTGGACGTATAGGTGTCCTTCGACCAACCCAGTGTGGCAGGGGCACCGAACAGATAGGCGTCCTGGAACGTATCTGTCTTTTCACGAGAGTAGAAGCCGCCGACGATCCACTTCAGCGTTGGGGTGTCTCCCGACAGCTGCAGTTCTTCGCTCACCCCATGCTGCTTCTTGTTCTGGATAACATCAACAATCGGGGTGTCGGCGCTCGTCTGTGAGAGGCTGAGTTTTGGAGTTTGTTTGAAGTAACCGAAGATGTTCTTGAGCGTGACGTTGCCGAAATCGTAGCTGGTCGTGTTGCTCGCGATATAGACATCGTTATCGTCGTTGTTGGGGCGGAACGAATAATCAATCGTGCGCGGGCCGAGTGCTTGCTGGCGGTCGAATTCGGTCTTGACCGCATTGGCAACGTCCGCGCCGGCCACGAAACTGACCAGTCCATAGCTGAAATCGGTAAAGATCAGCGGATTCTGGTGCTGGCGGCCGTGATAGTAGCTGAAATAGGTTTCATTGCGCAGCTGATCCGTCGGCGTTGCGACCAGCGAAACGCGCAGGACATCGTTGTTGCGGTCATTGCCGTCCGGCCCGGAAAGATTGCGTGTAAAGCCGTCGCGGCGTTCGATCTGGCCGGATACGCGCACGCCCAGCTTGCCCTGGATGAGTGGCACGTTCACGCCCGCGCCGATCTGGTAGTAGCTGTAGTTACCGATGGTGCCGTCAACGAAGCCCGAGACTGCGTCCGTATCTGCGATCTTGGGCGTGAAGACGACGGCGCCGCCCGTGCTGTTCTTGCCGAACAGCGTGCCTTGCGGGCCGCGAATGATCTGGACCGATTGCAGGTCGAACAGGCCGCCGGCAAATGCACGCGAGTTAACGGGAATGTCACCCAGATAGGTGACGACGGTATCATCAGACCCCTGTGCCGGGCTTTGGCCGCGCAGCTGGAACACGGGCGCAGTCGAGCCGCCCAATGGGTCACTGGTGACGACCAGGCTGGGCGTGTTGTACTGCAGATCGCGCGCGCCCGTAACACGGCGCTGCGCCAGAGCGTCCCCGCTTAGAACGGATACGGCCAGCGGAACTTTCTGAAGGTTTTCATTGGAGCGGCGCGCTGTCACGATGATGTCGGCCAGTTCGGGTGCGGTCTCCGCAGCGGGCTGGCTGGGGGCGGGGCTCTGCTGCTGCGCGAGCGCCGGCGAGGAGGCGATCAATGTACCGATCGAAACCGACGCGACGAGCGCGGCTGATTTAACGTAAGTTTTCATAAACTCTCCCTAAACTTATAAAGCCTTACCGCGTTGCAACGCGCAAGTTTTCGGCTGATTCCCCCAATGCGCTCTATCTCTAGCGCTAGTTAGACTTTTGCGCGAAATGGCGCCTAAACTCAAGCGCCCAAGAGCCCATCAGAATTACATGTATGATTGCTAACCACGGCATCACGGCAGAAACGACGAAGGACGCCGTAGATAACGGTCTGTTTGAGTTATTGTATTCCATTGCATGCGTATCATCAACGCAAGTGCAGCATCAAAAATGCTGCAGAAGCGCTGCCGGGAATACAAGGAAAGAGGTATCAAATAGGCGTCATTTAAGACGTCAATCTTGACTGTCAGTGGAATTTAGCGCCGGAGATTGGCGCCGGGTTTTCCGTCAATCTTGATCGAATGTTACCAGAACCTTGGCGCTCGATGGCTGCTTGGCCAGCTCGAACGCCTTGTCGAACTCCGAGAAGGGCATCGCGGCGGTTACATATGCATCGAGTTTGGCCGCATCGACGTTGGGTAGATCGGCCAGCGCGTCGCGGAGTTCCTGTTCGTAAGAGCCTGCTGTCGTAATCTCCATCTCGCGCGGGATGAGGTTGCGAAAGTTGACCGGCACGGGGTTGAAGTAGATCGCGCCAACCACCAGCTTGGACCGGAATTTGGCCATCTCGATGATCTGTTCGATGACGCCCGGCGCGGCAGAGAGATCGTAGAACACGTCGGTTCCCACAGTCGGCACGCCCTTGATCGGTGCCTCCAGGCCATGAAGTTGCGCCAGTCGCTCCTTGAGATCCTCCTTGGCAGGATTGATCACGGCATGCGCCCCCATCCGTTGCGCATGGCCGAGCCGCTCTTCGGCGATGTCCACCGCCACGATATGCTTTACGTTGCGGCGCGACAGCCAGAGCACGGCAGCCAGGCCGATTGGGCCGCAGCCAAAGACGACCGCTTTGGTCGAGGTGTCCGGGTTCGCCCGGTTTACCGTGTGCAGTCCAACCGCAAGCGGCTCGACCAGGGCGGCACGATGAAGGTCCAGATCGTCGGGCAACGCCAGCAGGGTCTTGCCGAGCACGGCTTCACGAACGACGATATGGCTTGCAAAGGCGCCATCGTGGATGCCAGCCCCGATGGTGCCGCCATCGCTTGCCGTCGGGCTGATGAGCACGCGCATACCGGGTGATACGGTGTCAACTTCGCTGCCGACCGATTCGACGATGCCGGTCGCTTCATGGCCAAGCGCCATCGGCAAGCCATCGGGCCGCACGGAGCCCCACTTCACGAAATGCAGATCGCTGCCGCAGATGCCGCAAGCCGATACCTTGACCAACGCGTCGCGGGGCCCGCAGGTGGGCATCGGCACATCGTCAATGGTGTAGCCACCGGGGTTGAGAACTCTGACTGCCTTCATGAAACATCCTCTGGAATCGATGCAGCTGCGTCGCTTGTGGCACACAACCTATTTTCGGTCTATCGCTCGCTCGAAATTTATATGGAGGACGGCCGTGACGCAATACAGGATGATTCAATACGGGGCTGGTGCTACCGGAAAATTTGCACTGCGGTCCATCCTCACCCACCCACAACTCGACCTTGTGGGCCTGGGCGTTCACAGCAGCCGGAACGAAGGCCGCGATGCCGGCACGATCTGCCGCATGCCAGATACCGGAATTCTGGCGACCACGGATGTAGAAAGACTTCTGGCCATGGAGGCGGACTGCGTCTTGTTCATGCCGTGGGACCCATATGCCGGCGACGTGCTTGAAACGGACGGCCATTCCGGAAAGCTGTTTGCGCTCCTTTGCCGCTTCCTGGAAAGCGGCAAGAATGTCATCGCCTCGGCGCCCAATTCGCTCGTCTATGTCCCGCGTCTTGGCGCTAAGGTGGTCGATCGCCTGGAAGATGCATGTCGCAAGGGCGGCAGCAGCTTTCTATATGCGGGCATCTCCCCCGGGTTTATCCCCGATCGGCTCGTGCTTGGCCTCACGCAGATGTCGGCCAGAATCGAGACGATCGTTGTGCGCGAGATCATGAATTATGCAGACTATGGCGACCGTGACACGATCATGGGGCTCTATGGCTTTGGGCAGGATCCGGCCGCGTTCGATTTTTCCGGCTTGCTCGGCAGTTTTTCGCGGGGCCTCGGCGGATCGGTCGCCATGGTGGCCGATGGCTTGAAGATCGCGCTGGACGAAGTGCGCATGGACATTGAACATGTCGTGGCTGACCGGGATTTCGAGATCGCCACCGGTATTGTGCGCCGGGGCACGATCGCGGCCGAACGGCTGAGTGCAACAGGCCTTGTCAATGGCCAAGCCCGCATTGTGGCGGAACATGTCACCCGCATCGCCAACGAGGTCGCACCCGAGTGGCCGGTGTTCGGCGACGGCGAGACCGAGGGGTACCAGATCGAAATACACGGCGCGCCGGCGATGAAGCTTGAACTGGAAGTGGGGGCTTTCGGGCGCAATCCCATGGCCGATGCGGGTTGGGCAGTGGGCGGGCACATCACCAACTCGGTAGTCGGCCTGTGCGAGGCGGCGCCGGGCATCCGCACGTTCATGGACCTGCCCCTGGCGGTGGGTGCCTATCGCATGTCTGCCTAGGAGCTCAAGCGCTGCCGGCCAGCACGCATGTGAGGACAGGCCTGGGAGACGCTATTCCTAGGCGGCGTGGACAAATTCCACAGCGCCACGGCTGGAGGCAAAAACCGCCAGTTCGAGGAGGCGAGGTGACGCAATAGTGGGCCTATTGCTAGCCGAGCCGACGCTGAGATGGCGG
>Ga0065704_10070242_pt1 | contig 50451 bp, 47 predicted proteins | sample SwiRhicommuniRL2_FD_59091 | JGI IMG/M metagenome (GOLD analysis project Ga0065704, IMG submission 59091) | Switchgrass rhizosphere bacterial communities from Rose Lake, Michigan, USA - RL2 v2 (version 2) | ecosystem: Host-associated > Plants > Roots > Rhizosphere > Soil | place: East Lansing, MI | reverse complement strand
GCGTCGCCCGCGCAGGCGGCAGCGCCGCTGTCTCGCCGCTGCGCCGAGCTGCGTCGCGTGCCGCCGAAAGCATGCGCTCCAGCTTCAATGCTGGCGGCAAGGCCGCATTCGAAGCCACGGGCGGTTCATCCACCATGGGCTCGACCGGTGGCGACGCCGCTGCCGACGGCGCCGCGCCCGCAAGCGCCGGAGGCCCGCCGGCTTGGGCGCAGCGGATGCGGCGCTCCCAACGCATGACCCACGCCGTCCAGGCCACGGCACACGCCGTCCGCTCCGGCGACGCCCATGGCGGCGGCTCTTCCGTCAACCTGTCCGAAGGCGATCGCTAATGTTCAAACGACCCTCCACCCACTACGGCAAAGCCCCCGAGCCGGAAACGCCGTATCAACGCGCCGCCCAGGTCTGGGACGAGCGCATCGGCGCCTCACGCGTGCAGGCCCGGAACTGGCGTCTCATGGCGTTCGGCTCCCTGATCCTCTCGGCCGGGTTCGCCACCGCGCTCGTCGTGCAGTCGGCGCGCGGAACCATCGTGCCGTGGGTGGTGCAGGTCGATCGGCTCGGTCAGGCGCAGGCGGTCGCACCCGCCGAGGCGGACTACCGTCCCACCGATCCGCAGATCGCTTTCCACCTGGCGCGCTTCATCGAGCAGGTCCGCAGCATTCCGGCCGACGCGATCATCGTGCGTCAGAACTGGCTTCGCGCCTACGACTTCACGACCGACCGCGGCGCGATGGCGCTGAACGACTATGCCCGCTCGAACGACCCGTTCACGAAGGTTGGCCGCCAGCAGGTCGCCGTCGACGTCTCCAGCGTCATCCGCGCCTCTCCGGACAGTTTCCGCGTCGCCTGGGTCGAGCGCCGCTACGAGAACGGCCAGCTCGCCGAGACCACGCGCTGGACCGCGATCCTGACGATCGTCGTGCAGGTCCCCCGCAACGCCGATCGGCTGAGGGCGAACCCGCTCGGCATCTACGTCAACGCCATCAACTGGTCACGGGAGCTTGGGCAATGAAGCCGTCTTTCCGTAAAGCCGGAAACCCGGCTTCACACATACTCGTATTCCCGGCTCTCCGCAGAGCCGCAATCCCGATGGTCCTGCTGGCGACGACCGCGCTCGCCGGCTGCGCCACCACCAACCCGCCGCCCGAGATCTCCTACGACAACGCGGCTCCCGCCGTGCAGACCGTCGATCCGCCAGCGCCGGTCACCGTGGTCGAGCTGCCCCGACCGCTCCCCCTGCCTGGCCAGTTGCAGCGCGTGGAGCCTTCGCGGCGCACGCCCGAGCCGACAGATCCGACCGCACGGGTGAACCAGGCTAATGCCGCAGCCCGCATTCAGCCGGTGCGCGACGGCTTCATCAATTCGATGCAGGTCTACCCGTTCACGGAAGGAGCGCTCTATCAGGTCTACACCGCCGTCGGGCAAATCACCGACATTGCGCTGCAGCCCGGCGAGCAGCTCGTCGGCTCCGGCCCTGTCGCCGCAGGCGACACGGTCCGCTGGATCATCGGCGACACCGAGAGCGGATCAGGGGCGACACGGCAGATCCACATCCTGGTGAAACCGACGCGGCCCGACCTGATGACGAACCTCGTCATCAACACCAACCTGCGCACCTACCACATGGAGCTTCGCTCCACCGAACGGACCTATATGGCCTCGGTCTCCTGGCAGTATCCGCAGGACCAGCTCATCGCGCTGCGCCGGCAGAACCAGCAGGCGGAAGCCGCGCAGCCGGTCGCATCCGGCGTCGACCTCGCCAACGTCAACTTCCGCTATGCGATCGAGGGTGACCGCGCGCCGTGGCGGCCGCTGCGCGCCTTCGACGATGGTCGCCAGGTCTTCATCGAATTCCCGCGCGGCATCGGTCAGGGCGAGATGCCGCCGCTCTTCGTCGTCGGCCCGGAGGGCAATACCTCCGAACTGGTAAACTATCGCGTCCGCGGGCACCACATGATCGTCGATCGGCTCTTCGCCGCCGCCGAGCTGCGCTTCGGTTCTGGTGATCGCCAGCGGCGCGTCCGCATCACCCGTACCGACGGGAGGCCGGCGTCGTGAGCGACAACCCGCCCCGGAATGAGGAAGTGCCGGACGACGCGCAGCCGCTGACCGGCGAACCGGCCAGCGCCGCGCCGATGCGGCTGCGCGCGGAGCCGCCGCGCGTGACCCGCTTGTCCCGAAAGGTTCTGGCTGGCGTCGGTCTGGTCGCCAGCGTCGGACTCGGCGGCGCGCTCATCTACGCGCTCCAGACCCGAGACGGTAGCCGTCCGAACGAGGAGCTCTATTCGACGGAGAACCGCTCGACCGCCGATGGGCTCGCCGGTCTTCCGCGCGATTACAGCGGCGTGCCGCGCCTGGGCCCGCCGTTGCCGGGCGATCTCGGTCGCCCCATCGTCAGCGCCCAGGACCGTGGACAGCCTGTGCCGACGCCAAATGTCGCCACGCCGAATCCCGGCATTAGTCCGGAGGAACAGCGCCGCCTTCAGGAGATCGAGACCGCACGGACCAGTCGGCTGTTTTCCGGGACCGAGACACGCGCTGGATCGGGATCCCCAGCACCTACTATCGCACCTCCGCCGGTGCCCGACCTGGCCAGCCTCGGTCTAACGCCTCCTCCCGCGACACCTTCAGCGCAGGATCGCCAGAACGCCTTCCTCAATGCGGCCGCCGATCGCCGCACCGTCGCCGCCGATCGGGTCGCGGCGCCAGCGTCGCCGAATATCCTGCAAGCGGGCGCCGTCATATCCGCGGCCCTGATCACCGGCATCCGGTCCGATCTTCCGGGCCAGATCACCGCCCAGGTCACCGAGAACATTTATGACAGCCCGACCGGCCGCATCCTTCTCGTCCCGCAGGGGACGCGTGTCATCGGCCAATACGACAACAACGTCCAGTTCGGCCAAAGCCGCGTCCTCCTGGTGTGGAACCGCCTGATCTTTCCGAATGGCCGGAGCATCGTGCTCGAGCGCCAGCCTGGCGCCGACGCCGAGGGCTATGCCGGCTTGCAGGACGGTGTCGACTATCACTGGTGGGATCTCGCCAAGGCGGCCGGGCTCTCGACCCTGCTCAGCGTCGGCGCCGAACTCGCCGCTAATGACGACGACCGGTTGATTCAGGCAATCCGCAACGGCGGTCAGGACACCATCAATGATGCGGGCCAACAGATCGTCCGGCGCCAGCTCAATATCGCCCCGACGCTCACGATCCGGCCAGGCTTCCCGGTGCGCGTGATCGTCACCCGCGACCTCGTGCTCGAACCCTACGGAGGCTCCTGATGGCAAAACTCAAGCTCGGCGCAATAACCGACGAAAAGCCCGTAAAAATCTCACTTGAACTGCCGGCCTCACTTCACCGCGACCTCAGCATCTATGCCGAAATCCTCGCTAGAGAGAGCGGACAGGCAATTGCCGATCCCGCTCGCCTTATTGTGCCGATGTTACAGCGGTTCATTGCGTCCGATCGGGGATTTGCGAAGGCCCGAAATTCGACCGGATGACGCACTTGGGCTCGTCCAGGTTATCCGCCCTAACGCAGCAAAACTGACCGGCGGCAGGACCTCTGGCGTATCGAGACAGCCTCCCGGGAACCCCCCGCTCTACCAAGCCCAGCTTGACCGCTTAGAGCGAATCGACTAACGATCGTTCGTTAGCTTTTTGCAGAAGGTTCTTATGATTTCAGTCCCAGTCGCACAACGTGAGTTCGCCGAGACCGGCATCCCGGGAGTGCGAGTTTGTGTGTGTTGGAAAGCGGATCACCACGTCGCGTATCTGACAGAATTCAAGGCCGGCGCGCGTTTTCCCGACCACGGCCACCACGGTTCCGAGCGCAGCATGCTGCTCGCAGGCCGCTTGCAGCTTGGCAGCCTCGACATGCTGCCGGGCGACTTCATGGAGATCGGCGCCGGCGAAAGTCACGCCGCCCACGCATTGGAGGATTCGGTGCTCTATACGCAGAGCCTTGCGGCGGATCTGGAGGGCTGATCCGATGGCAGTGAAACCGAGCGCCGAGAGCCGTAAGGAAAATCTCGCCGGCCTCGCGGCCGACAGGATGCAGCGGGACGGCTATTCGGCGCTCGGACTGCGCGAACTCGCTGCCGCTGCGGGCCTCAAGGCAGCAAGCCTTTATAGCCACTTCACCTCGAAGGATGAGATGGCGATCCGGGCACTAGCCAGCTACGAGGCACGCCAAACAGCCGAACTCGAGCAGTTGATGTCGCTGACAAGAGGTGCGGATCGCCTCTACGGCTATATTAGCATGATCGCGCAAACCTTGCTGTCCAAGGATCGATCCTGCCTCGCCTTGGTGTTGGCGGTGGAGCGCAAGGCGGTCGTTCCAGAATTGCTTGAGCGCGTCGTGGCCTTTGCGGACCGCAACGCTGCTTGGCTGGCTCGAGCTTGGCAAGCAGGACAAGCCGACGGATCGATCCGTAGCGACATCGCAGCGGACACGGCCGGCAGTCTTCTTTTCAATGGTGTCGAAGGCGCGATAGCCTTTTCGCTGGTCCGCTGCGACGCACCGCAGTGGTTCATTGGCCAGGCAGACCAGCTACTGCAGGCGCTCGGCGTGACGCCACGATAGGGCTAGCCGCTGTTCAGATCGACGCGGCGAGTTCCGCTGCCGCCCGCTTGGCCTCGGCGCGGGCAGCCGCGTCGATATCCGATCCGAACAGCAGTTGCTCGAGGACAATCGTATGTACGTCCTGGATGCCGATGAACTTCAGCCACATCGTCATGTAGGACTTCTGATAGTCGAACTCGGCTTCCGGCGTGTCCGAGCCGGTAGCGTAGTTTATGCCGCGCGAGCAGACGAGCAACGCCTTCCCGCCGGCCATGCCGCGAAACCCGTTTTCATCGAAGCGGAACAGGTAATCCTTCTGCGAGACCACATCGATGAGCATTTTTAGTCGGTAAGGGATCCCGAAATTCCACATGGGCACGCCGATAACGAGGAGGTCCGCATCCCTAAATCGCTGGGCGAGAGGGGCGATCTCCGCCCAGGCAGACTCTTGTCGTGCCTTCAGAGCCGTTCCGGAGAGATGGGCGTATTTGGCATTCATGATCTCTTCGTCGAATTCCGGAATGGCTGCGGACCAAACATCGAGGACGTCTATCTCGGCCTCCGGATAGCGATCGGCGACAGCCGAGATGAAGGCTTCGGAGACGTCCCGAGACGCGGAGATGTCGGTTCGGGGCGAGCCGACAATATGGAGGATCTTGCGCATTGTGGGCCTCGTGAGAGTGGAGAACATCCAACGATACTCGCCATAAACCTTGGACACAAGCTACTCGTGTGCTAGGTTTGTGGCGGTGAAACGGAGTCCTTGTGTGCGGCCCATGTGTCCTGAGATACCGATCCAATGAAAAGAGACATGGAAGCTTGGCCGGAGCGCATCGATGAGCAGCTCTGCTTTGCTGTTTATACGCTCTCGCATGCCTTCACGCGTCGGTATCGCACCGCGCTGCGCGATACGGGCCTGACCTACCCGCGCCATTTGGTCCTGATGGCGCTCACGCGGCTTGGCCATCCAACGGCCACGGCGCTGGCGACCGAGCTTGCTATGGATTTCGGGACGCTGACCCCGATGCTTAAGCAACTGGAGCGCGACCAGATCATCATGCGCGAAAGAACTGACAGCGATGAGCGGGTTGTTCGAATAAGGCTGACACCCGCGGGAAAGGACCTGGCCGAGCGGGCGCAGCGCGCGGTAGCTGGCGTAGTAGGCGCTACAGGTCGATCTCTCGACGAACTGGACGGGATCGTAGCCGAGCTTCTGGCCATTCGGCGCAACCTGGAGAATGCGGAAGTCGAGCAGTCAGATTGACTCCGAGGTACGCGGGCGCGGAACGCACCCTGCGGCACCAAAGGGAGGCAAGCGGCAGGAAACTCGCCCTTCACAACTGACCGATGGTCATTACATATGACCAATGGTCAATTATGGAGCGTGCGAAGATGACGACGGCACCGAAGCTTGCGCTCATTACCGGTGGTTCCAGCGGTCTAGGCGTAGCGATCGCCGGGGAGCTGGCCAGGCGAGGTTATGACCTTGTCCTTACCGCGAGGTCAGAACCGCAAATGCGGAAAGTCGCGGCGCAGCTCTCGGCCGAGACTGGCGTCACCGTGCATATTGAGCCGCTCGATTTGGGTTGCCCGGGCGCTGCGGCTGAATTGATCGGGCGGCTCGACTGGCAAGGCCTCGCTCCCGATGTGCTGGTCAACAACGCCGGATTCGGAATGAGCGAGCGCTTTACAGAACATTCGCCGGAACGGCTGACGGAGATGTTGACCCTTAACATCCTTGCTCTCACCGAACTAACGCACATCCTGGGCCGACGGATGATGGCTAAGGGCGCCGGCCATATCCTTCTAGTGGCGAGCCTCGCCGCTTATGCCCCGTCGCCAATGCTGGCGGCATATGCAGCATCCAAGGCATACATCCTGTCGCTCGGGGAAGCATTGAATATCGAGATGGGACCGAAGGTGGGCGTCACCGTGCTTTCGCCGGGTTTGATGGATACCGGCTTCAATGCCTCTGCTGGGTACGAGACCGAGGGTATGTTGAAGAGATTAGTTCGTCCGACATCAATGGTGGCCAGGACCGGCATCGATGCGATGTTCCTCGGAAAGGCTAGTGTCGTGGCAGGCCGCCTGAACCGAATGCTCGTGCTTATTGGGGGGCTGATGCCGCGGAGCCTCGTACTCCGCAGCTTACGCCGCTCACGGGCAAGGGCCTGACGTCGTGGTCGCTAAGAGAGCCTATGATGCCACCGCAAAGGAGGCCCGGCGGCAAGGGATCCTCGATGCGGCCGACAAGCTGTTCGGGGAGGAAGAGCAGTTGCCAAACGTCGGTCGGGTCGCCGACGCTGCGGGATTGGCTAAGGGAACGGTCTACCTCTACTTCCGGACCAAAGAGGAGATATTCGCCTTCCTGCTACTCGACGGCTGGAGCCGCGTGATCGAGACTGCGACGCGAGCACTTACCGCCGAGACTTCGCCAGCAAAAGCTGTCGCAGCATTCATTTCGGCTTTTGCACAAGCGCTGGACAACGAGAGCAACCTGCTTCGGTTAGACGCACTCGGAAAGGGTGTGCTCGAGGAGAACATGACGTCCGAGGCGCTCCTTGCCTTCAAGTCGCAGTTCCACAATCGGCTGGAGGAAGCCGGCGCATTCTTTGAAAGGACTCTGCACCTCGCTCCAGGCCGAGGAGCGCAGTTGTTGACCCGCACACACGCCCTGACACGCGGAATGTGGCAGTCCTTCGGGTCAGGTCGCGCTCGTCAAGCTGCCGAAGCGACCGGCGCCACCGCCTTTCAGACAGAGCTGCGAGAGGCGCTGATCGAATATTGGCGAGGCGCAATGCAACTCACCGAGCCATGAAAGGCGTCCCGCCCATGAGCTTCTGCTGAAAGTCGGCTCACGCCGCCGACTGAAGGCGGGTCTTCGCGGCCTTCATGTCGCGCGCCGGGGGCAGTCCGAACATCCGGCCATATTCGCGGGTGAATTGCGGGACGCTCTCATAACCCACCGCGTAGGCCGCATTGCTGATCATCTGACCTTCCGAAAGCATAAGCCGACGTGCCTCAATCAGCCGGAGTTGCTTCTGGAACTGTAGGGGTGAGAGCGAGGTCACGGCGCGGAAATGCTCGTGGAACGTCGATTGGCTCATTCCGGCGGCCGCCGCCAACTGTTCCACTCTCAGCGGCTTGGCCAGATTGTCACGGATGAGCGCGACGGCGCGGCCCACGCGCTGAACATGGCTTTCCGGGACGCCCAAGTTCCGGATTGCCCCTCCATGACGCCCGGACAATAGCCAGAAATGCAGCTCGCGGATGAGTTGCTTCTCCAGGATCGGGACGGATGCAGGGCGGTTGAGGAGACGGAGAAGGCGCAATGCAGCATCGGCAACTTCCGCCTCGGTGGGGTCGACGCGAACCGGAGTGCCGGCGAGGAACGGGGTTGGTCCCATTTCCACCACCAAGCCTTCAATCACCGCAGGGTCGAGATCGAAAACCAGCGAGAGATACGGCGCAGCGACGTTCGCCCGAGTAATTTGGCTGACGGTCGGTACATCGGCCGTGATCAGGAGCGACTCGCCCGCGCCGAAGTCGAACGTGTCGCTTCCCATCGTCACCCGCTTGGCGCCCTGCAGCACCAGAGCGACGAGAGGCTTTGATACAGCGTATTGCAGGGCGCTGGGAGTAGTCTGCCGGACAACCGTCACGCCTGAGAGTGGCGTAACGGCGATACCGTCGGCATCCGCATGTGCCTCCGCGTAGCGCTTGGCGGTCTCGAGCAAAGAATGGGTCATAAGCTCAGAATAATTCCCGCCGCTCCGACTGGCAATGCCACCAGAGGAATAGGCAAGAATACCGCAGGTATGAGCAAGCCGCCGTCTTGGTCCTTAATGCGCTCACACGCCTTTCAGCTTAAGCGGAATCGCCCGTCGGCTACATCGCTTGCTGAGGGCTGCGCCAACGATGTGACGACGAAGGCTGCGATTAGGCAACCCAGGGCCATGATGATCGAAACGGCGTTGAGCGACCATCCCGCCTCGAAGAGCAAGCCTGCGGCGATCGGGCCCGCAGCCGACCCCGCGCGGCCGACACCGATGACGAAGCCTGTGCCGGCCGCCCTGAGCTGCGAAGGGAATGACTGGGCGACAATCGAATAGAAGCCGGAATTTGCGCCGATAATGAAAAACCCCGCGGCTGCTGCGATTGCCGTCAGCGAAACAAGCTCCTGCGAGAACCGTCCGAATGTCCCGACCGCCGCTGCGCCGCAGACGAATGCGGCAATGACGACCGGTCGCACGCTCCAGACCTGCGAAAGCAGACTGATGACAATCGTGCCGATCAGGCCACCGATATGCGCCCAGACGAGGACACCCCCGGCGGCCGCCGGCGGATAATTCATATCCGCCACCAACTTCGGAATCCACTTCATCAGGAAATAGAGCGAGACCATGTACATGAAAAACGCAAGCGCGAGGAAAAGTGCGGCCCGGCGCACTTCCCTCGCAAGACCACTTACTCGTCCATGGCTTGGCAGCGGCCGTAAAGGGAGTTTGTCGATTGGCGAGCGCCCCTGGTCCAGCAATATTCGATTTAGTCTCTCAAGCGCGTTCTTCGGGTGACGCTCACAAAGGAAAGCCATCGATTCAGGGACGAACAGCAGCACTAGAGCAATAAGGATTGTGGTCGCAAAAGCGCCAACTTCGAAAGCTGTCTCCCATCGATAATTTTGAGCGAACAATTCCGAGACCAACGCGCCCCCCGCGATTGCCCCGAGTGAGAAGCCGCCGATCAGGACGGTGACAGACAGGCTGCGCCTCCGATCGTTAGCGAGTTCCGAGGCGATCGCGCTGCTGGTCGCGAGCAGGCCACCAACTCCGAGCCCGGTAAAGAAACGGGCCGCCGAAAGGTCAAGGACACTTCCCGCCCGCGACGCCCACCACATGCCTGTTGCCATGATCGCGAGGCAGGCAAGGATGGTCGGCTTGCGGCCGAAACGGTCCGCGAGCAGCCCGAGTAGGACGGAACCGATGCTCATGCCCACCAGATCCATCGCGAGCACAATGCCGAGGGTGGCGCGGTCGATCTGCCAGGCCTCCGCAATCCCAGGAGCAGCAAACGAAATCGCGTAGACATCGAAACCTTCGACGGCCGTACAGACCGTTAGAATTCCGATCGCCAGGATTTGGCGCGCATGCATCGGCTCACGCGCGATTTTTTCGCGGGGATCCTCATCCACCATCTCAGCAATCCCCCTTTGCTTCTCGACGGTGCCCGAAAGTTACTTGCTCGGATCAATGTCGCCCATTGTATTACCTGAGAGAGTTTTACCACGGTCGTCGAGAGTAAGAAATGGAGCTCCTCAGGATAGTTGCGGCGTCGCCGAGAGCACCACCGCTCTCGGCAACCGTCGTCAATCCAGAACAGCAAGTGCCGAAGCATCGAAACCGCGAAGGGACGCCGTATCGCCTAAACGGATCTTCCTCGCCCACTGCGGGTCGCCGAGCTGCGCGCGGCCGACGGCGATCAGATCGAACTCGTCCCGCTCCATCCGCTCGATAAGCCGCTCAAGGCCTACGGCGGTAGAATTCTCGCCGCCGAAAGCGCCAAGGAATTCGCCAGACAGGCCGACCGAACCCACGCTAATCGTCGTCGCACCGGTCAGCTTCTTCGCCCAGCCAGCGAAGTTGAGCCCTGCCTCGCCGTCAATGTTAGGGAATTCCGGCTCCCAAAAGCGCCGCTGCGAACAATGAAGAATGTCGGCGCCCGCGCTGACCAGAGGCTCAAGCCATTGTGCCATCTCGCCAGGTGACGTGGCGAGGCGCGCCCCATAATCCTGCGGCTTCCACTGGCTGAGCCGAAGGATGATCGGGAAATCCGGGCCGACGGCGGCGCGCACCGCAGCCACGACCTCGACCGCAAACCGCGATCGTTCCGAGATCGTCGCACCGCCATAGCGGTCGTCACGGCGGTTGGTGCCCGACCAGAAGAATTGGTCGATCAGATAGCCATGGGCGCCATGGAGCTCCACCACGTCGAAACCGAGCCGCTTGGCGTCCGCGGCTGCGCGCGCGAACGCGGCGATCGTGTCTGCGATATCGCGATCACTCATGGCGACACCGCGCGGGGCGTCCGGACCGGCGAGGCCCGAGGGACTTTCGACCGGGACGGTCGGTTCCCACCCGCTCATGCCCGGGGTCGAGCCGGTGTGCCAGATCTGCGGACCCATGCGACCGCCTGCAGCGTGAACCGCGTCGATAACCTGTTTCCAGCCGGCCAAGGCAGTCTCACCGTGAAAGAAGGGGATGCCAGGTTCGTTGCGCGAGGCCGGCCGGTCGATCACGGTCCCCTCGGACAGGATCAGGCCGGCGCCGCCCTCCGCCCGCCGGCGATAATAGGTCGCGTTCCTAGGCCCCGGCACGCCGTCGGGCGCGAAAAGACGGGTCATCGCGGGCATGACGATCCGGTTGGGCAGGGTCAGAGAACCAACCGAGAAGGGCTGGAACAGAATATCAGGGGAAAGCGCGGACATGGTGGCTCCGTTGTTGAGAGGGAGCACATAAGGTATATGATGGATACCTAGGATCAATTACGCACTTCAAATCGCCCAAGTATACTTGAGGAAACCATGCCCCCGGATGACCGCTTCACTTTCTCTGTGAATTGCCCCAGCCGCTTGCTGTTCGACCAGATCGCCGACAAATGGTCGATGATGGTGCTTACCGTCCTGGATGAAGGCCCGATGCGCTTCAACGGAATCAAGCGCCACCTTGAAGGCGTCACCCAGAAGGCGTTGACTCAATGTCTCCGCCGCCTCGAGCGAAATGGCCTAGTCGTTCGGCGGGTGCTCCCGCTCTCTCCTGTGGCCGTCGAATACGAGATCACGCCACTGGGTCGTTCGCTGCAACCGCCGTTCAAGGCACTGTACAAGTGGACGCTCGATCATCTCGATGCTGTCGAGGGCGCCCGCCGAAACTTCGACGCGCAGTTGGCCGGCCAGCCGGGAACGAGGGTCCCAGGCCAAACGGACTGAGTTCTAGCCCGCGCTTGGAACCCGGCATCGATCCGCTTCGGCGGCCATGGATGGGCTAGCGTTGTGGACGAATTAGCCTTGGCGTAGCAGCATGGGAGGCAATGAGCTCGTCAATCTTCTCGAGGAAGCTGTGGAGCACGGGCGAAGGGTTGTCCGCCCGGTATCCTGCCGCGATCTCGATCACTGGAGGATCGCCGGACAGCGGCCTGCTCACTACCGACCAGGGCATCAGAGGTTCGACATAGGCCGGCAGTAGAGTAACGCCGCGGGTGGATGCCACCAGGGAGATGCCGGTCGCGTATCCGCTGAGGAAATGAGTGGGCGAAACCTTCAGGCCCCGTTCGCTGAGGTATCGCTCAACGATCCCCCTCAAGACATGCGGCGTGTCACCATATCCGATGAATGTTTCCGGATCGAGTTCGCGGGGATCAATCTCCGACTTTGCGGCCAGAGGATGATCGCTTGGCAAGACCACGACGATCGGCTCGTGCGCGATGACCTTGTAGGTGACGTCGGGCTGCGGCTCGATGCGTGAGAACCCAAGGTCAATCTCCCCAAGCTGAACCGCCTGGCCAATGTCCGGAGAGAAGTCGCTCGATACCCTGAAGTCGATGTCTTTGAGTTGCCCGCTGAGCACGTTGGTTACGTGGGGTAGCCATTCGACCTCCTGCCCGGTCAGAAAGCCAACCCTGAAGCTGGCTTTGGTCGGCCTGACGGCGCGCCGCGCCGCGGCGACCGCCTCCGCTGCCTGGTGCAGCGACAATCGGGCGTGCTCGATAAACGCCTGTCCTGCAGGTGTGAGTTCGACCCCGCGTGAGCTGCGTTTCAATAGATCGGTGCCGACCTCCAGTTCGAGATCTCGCAGCTGTCGGCTCAATGACGGCTGCGCAGTGTGGAGCCGTCTCTCGGCCGCCATCTTGAGACTGCCTTCCTCGGCGACCGCCACCAGGTATCTGAGATGTCGCAGCTCCATTTTTTGGCTATGCCTCCGGGGTATATCCGAGGAATATACAAAGTAATTCCTCCGAGGTGAATACCTGCTATTTATTGATCATCGACCAGGGACATTTGCCAGCGAGGCATAGCCTGGGAATGAGCGACGGTATGCCGTCGCGTAGCGTCAAACTATGCGGAGCAGCAACGATGAAGGACACCGTGCACTCGTGCAGCGGGAAGACCGCGCTTGTCACCAGCGCCGCACGTGGAACGGGCCGGGCTGTTGCGGTGGCGCTCGGAAAGGCCGGTGCGCAGGTACTGGTGCATCATACGCGCTCCCCCGCTGCTGCCGACCAGACCGTCAGCGACATCCGCGCGAACGGCGGCAAGGCGATGGCGCTCGCGGTTGATCTATCGAGCCATGATGGTCCGCAGGAGCTCGCAACGCGAACCCGAACGATCATTGGCGACCGGCTCGATATCCTCGTTTTCAATGCCCGGCTCACGAAAACCGCCAGCGCCGAGCGCGCTACAGCCGAGGCGTTCGATGCCGAATTCGCGGCGAACGTTCGGGCGCCGCTCTTTCTCGTGCAGGAACTGCTTCCAGTTTTGAGCAGGGGATCGCGCTTCGTAGTTACGCTTGAGCCGCCACCGGCGCCCGAGCGAAATCCCGCCTCGAGCTCAGTGCAGGGCGGCCTCGAAAGCTTGGTGAACGAATTGGGGTCCTCGCTCCGCGATCGAGGCATTCGCGTGGACTCGGTCATGCCGGCCGGCACGGCGTACGCGGTGGCCGAGCAGCCGCTTGGCGAGGAGGACGCCATTCGGTCGGCGCGACCGGCCGAAATCGCCCGCACCGTGACAGCCTTGGTCTCAGGCGCGGCGTAGAAAACAGCGCCGCTGGAGGCGTCCTACACAGACAGGAAAGGGCTGGAAGTGCCATGCAGGAGAGCATCATCCGAGTTCCGGACAGCCAGCATCCGATCATTGTCGAACCGGTTGGAGATCATGTGATCGTGGTTGCGGGCGGTAAGGTTGTCGCTGACACGCTACGTGCCATCACGCTCAGAGAGGCCGACTTACCCCCGGTGCTCTACATCCCGCGTCGCGATGTCGACATGAGCACGCTGAAGCGCTCCGCAACCTCCCGTTACTGCCCCTACAAGGGGGAGGCATCCTATTTCAGTATCGCCGCGAATGCCCAGGAGACGCCTGACGGCGCGTGGATTTACGGTATGCCGCACTGGGCAGTCTGCGAAATCGAGGACCACGTGGCGTTCGATTCCGACCGGGTCGAACGCATCGACGTGCTCGCCCACTAATCGCCCAGGAAGGCTGACATCATGGACCTCATCAGCAGCCTCCAGTCCTTCGTAAGGGTCGCCGAGACGGGGTCCTTCTCGGCTGTCGCCGCCGAGCGCGGTGTCACCCAGCCCGCGATCTCGCGCCAAGTGACCGCGCTAGAGGAATATCTGTGCGCGCGACTCGTGCAACGTAGCACCCAGGCGGTCACGCTGACGGAGGAAGGGCGCAACCTTTTACTTCCGGCCCAGGAATTGATCGATGCGGCTGACGGCATTCGGCAACTGACCGGGCATTGGTCGCGCCAGCCGGTTGGGTCCGTGCGTCTAGCGTTGCCGGTCTCACTTGGCCTTTACTTCAGCGACCGTATTACGACGTTGCTCAGCGAGTTCGACGAACTCTCAGTTGATCTCGTGCTGCGCGACCGATGCGGCAATCTGATTGAGGATGGTCTCGATCTGGAGGTCTGTGTCGGTGAGCCGCAGGACGCATATCTCATCTGCCGCCGCGTCGGCTCGATGGCTGAAATGCTCGTCGCTTCGCCAGCCTATCTTGGGCGCAAGCCTGCGCCGGCGCGACCAACGGATCTCGAAAGCCATGATTGCATCGTCCATTCCCGCTCGGGCGTGGGACGGAGCTGGCAATTTCTCGACGGGGAGAATGCCGTGGGCTGCAACGTCTCCCCGCGTGGTCGATTTAGCGCGGACAATGCTGCCGCGGCCTATCGTGCCGCACTGGGTGGCCAGGGCATTGCTTGCCTCCCCGCCGTGCTGGTCTCCGACGACATCGCCGCCGGCCGGCTATGCCAGCTGCTTGCGGACCAACCGCTTCGACGTCACGCGATTTACATCACCTACGCATCCAGGCGGCGCCTGCCGCATCGCACTCGCGCGGTGATCGATTTCCTCGTTCGGTCATTCCAGACCGATCCCGAGATGCGCATCGCAGATTGAGCCGCCCCCAGCTATCGCCAACCCGTCGATCTGACCTCGGTCAAGATCGACGGGTGCGCCGTCGCGCGTGCACTTTTAACTCGGTTCGCCGCAAAAGCAGTTTGGGACTCGTCGCGAGGCTCGAGCTCATACCATCAGTATCGGCGGATATAAGACCAAGCTCAGTTCTACGACGCGCACGCGCGCCGTAGCTTTGCATCAAGATCAAACGATGCAGAGACAGGCGATGACCGCGACCTTCCATTCCCGACGACGGCAGCAGCCGCCCGATTACGAAGCCCCGCGCTGGTCCGCCCCCATTGCCAGCGCTGCCGCGGGTGGCTCGCCCCCCAGCCACCCGCGGTCACCCTTCAACGGTATGCAAGGAGGCCTGCCGTCATGTCGATCGACTTAACTCGCCGCAACACGCTCGCATTGAGCATCGGTGGCGCGCCCTTTCTCATCGACGCGCGGCTCCAGGCAGCTTTCGCATCGGTCTTTTTGAACGGAGACATGATCATGAGCACCATCACCACCCACGACGGAACGAGCATCTTTTACAAGGATTGGGGCCCGCGCGACGGCAAGCCGATCGTCTTCTCGCACGGTTGGCCGCTGTCCTCGGACGCCTGGGACGCACAGATGCTTTTCTTCGGGTCGAAGGGCTACCGCGTCATCGCCCATGATCGGCGCGGCCATGGCCGTTCCGGCCAGCCGTGGGACGGCAACAACATGGACCAATATGCCGACGACCTCGCCGAGCTGATCGAGAAGCTTGACCTGCGCGGCGCGACGCTGGTCGGGCATTCCACAGGCGGCGGTGAGGTCGCGCGTTACATCGTCCGGCATGGATCGCGGCGGGTCGCTAAGGTGGTGCTCGTCGGCGCGGTGCCACCGCTGATGCTCAAGACCCCGAGCAATCCGAACGGAACACCGATGGATGTCTTTGACTCCATCCGTGCCGGCGTCGCGACCAACCGCTCGCAATTCTATTACGACCTGACGATCCCATTCTATGGCTTCAACCGCGAAGGCGTGAAGCCAAATGAGGGCTTTCGCGAAAGCTTCAGGCTTCAGGGCCTCGCCGGCGGCATCAAGGGCCAATATGACTGCGTCCACGAGTTCTCGGAGGTCGACTACACCACCGATCTCAAGGCAATCGACAAGCCGACGCTGATCATTCACGGCGACGACGATCAGATCGTGCCACTGAAGGCGTCCGGCGAATTGTCCGCAAAGCTCGTGCGCGGCGCGTCCCTCAAGATCTACCCCGGCGGCTCGCACGGTCTCGCCCAAGTCGATGCCGAGCGGTTCAACGCCGATCTTCAGGGTTTTATCGAGACCTAAGGCGCGCCGACGCCGGCTGCGGAACGCCGTAGCTCCGCAGCCTAGCGCGGCGGCGTCGTCCGAAAACTCAAGAACGTCCACGCTTCCGGCAGCGCCAACCTGCCGGCGAGCCTCAGTCAACTCGTGTCTTGGCCATGGCCAGGCACCGCCCAGGAGTTTCGCCATGATGACCGACTTTAAACTGCTCATTGACGGCAAGGATCGCGACGGCTCGGCCGGAAAAAGCGACGCGGTCATCAACCCCGCGACCGGTGAAACGGTCTGCCGCGTAGCCTATGCCTCGGAGGCCGATCTTGAGGAAACGGTCGCAATTGCGGTCCGCGGCATGCGCGACTGGCAGGCTGTAGTGCCTTGGGAGCGTGGCCGCATCCTGAAGAGGGCAGCCGAGATATTGCGCCGGGATGGCGAGGCGGCGGCGCTCACGATGACCATCGAACAGGGAAAGCCGCTTGCCGAGGCGCGGATCGAGGTCGAACGCTCCGCCGACTTCCTGGAATGGGGTGGCGAGCAGGCGCGCCGTATCGCCGACCGAGTCTTGGCAGGCCGCACCCCGGGTAGCCGGATCGAAGTCCAGAGCTATCCCATCGGCGTCGTCGCCGCGTTCACGCCCTGGAACTTCCCGATGGCGCTGGCCGCGAAGAAGTTCGCCGGCGCGCTTGGCGCGGGCTGCGGAATAATCTGCAAGCCGTCGCAGGAGACACCGGGCTCGGTGCTGGTGATGGCCAAGGCGCTGCTCGAGGCGGGCGTCACACCGGGTGCTCTCGCGGTCATCTTCGGCGATGCCGGCCAGATTTCGGACTATCTCATCGCCGCCCCGGAAATCGCCAAGATCACCTTCACCGGCTCGATCCCGATCGGGAAGCGCCTTGCGGCGGCCGCTGCATCCCGGATCAAGCCTGTGACGATGGAGTTGGGCGGGCACGCGCCGGTGATCGTCTGCGCTGACGCGGATCCCGAATGGGCCGCCGAGATGCTCGTGCGCGCCAAATTCATGAATGCGGGCCAGATCTGCCTTTGCCCCACCCGCTTCTTCGTCGAGGAACCAGTTCGCGAGCGCTTCACCGCACGCTTCGTCGAGTTGGCAAGCTCGCTGCGCCTCGGGGACGGCACCCACTCCGAGACTCAGATGGGGCCGCTCGCCAATGCGCGCCGGCTCGAGGCGATCAGCGGCCTGGTCGAGAATGCCCGCATGGGCGGCGCTAAGATACTGACAGGCGGCAAACGTCATGGCGATCGAGGCTTCTTTTACGAGCCGACCGTACTCGTCGACGTCCCTGATGACGCTGCGATCCTGCACGAGGAGCCGTTCGGCCCGGTGGCGCCCATCCTGCCATTCACCGACGAGGCGGACATGCTCGCCCGGGCGAACGGCCTCGAGTTTGGGCTCGCCTCATACATCGTCACCAAAGACGTGCACCGAGAGCGGCGGCTGACCGCAGCGCTCGAATATGGCGTGGTCGGCGTCAACGGCATGGTCATGCACTATCCCGAAGCGCCGCTCGGCGGCTGGAAGGAGAGCGGCATCGACACCGAAGGCGGCATCGAGATCCTCGATCCGTACCTCCGCACCAAGCACGTCAGCATTGCGTAAGGCGAAGGACTCCGACGATGCTCGACGATCCCTCCTCACCTCTTTCGTTTGTCGCAGGTTCCGCGATCCTCACGAACGCCTGCGCGATCATGCAGAACGGGGCAACGGTTCGGTACAATCTCGCCATCACTCAGTGGCGCGACTTTCGGGCCTCGGTGATCGCGCGCGACGAGCGCCTCGCGCAGCAATACATCGACACCCAGGCAGCGCTAAGGTTCGCGGAAAAGCGCGTGCGCTTGCAGCTCCACGGCCTTGGCCTGCTCAACGCTGCGGTCGCCTTGTTCGCCGCGACGACGGTGATGGGCGTGAGTGGGGCGTTCCTCGTCCACGCGCAGATCCTGACCGCGACACCGGTCAACGTCGTCATGCTGATCGCCAGCGGCGCAGCTCTTTTCCTCCTTCTCGCAGCGACGATCACCTTCTTCCGCGAAGGCGGATGCGGCCGAGCACTGCTCGTGCTGCACCGCGACCCGGGCGAGCCCATCGCGAAAGAAATCGCAGGGAGTGCCAGCCATGCCGTCTGAACCAATCCATCCGCTCACGCTCATCGACTCTCCGCTGTTCGCCGCGAGCCTGGTGGACGCAGGCATGCGCAAGGTCTTCAACTTCCGGAGTTTCGTGCAACGCTGTGTCGAGTGCGAGGTCGCGCTGGCACGGGCCCAGTCTCGCCTCGGCGTTATCCCGCTGGAGGCCGCTGACGGGATCGCAGCGACGGCACAGCGCTTCAGTTTCGACCTGGATCGGCTGCGCCGCGATACCGAGATCGTGGGCTATCCGATCCTGCCGCTGGTCGAGCAGCTCGCGGAGGCCGCCGGCGATGCCGGGCGATATCTCCATTGGGGCGCGACGACCCAGGACATAATGGACACCGCGACCATCTTGCAGGTTCGCAGTGGCATCGAAGGCATTGAGTCGGTGCTCGACGACACGGTCGAAGCGCTCCGTCGCTTGGCCGCGCAGCACCGGGACACCCCGATGGCCGGACGCACGCATCTGCAGCATGCGCTGCCGATCACGTTCGGCTACAAAGCTGCCGTCTGGCTTTCGGCACTTGAGCGCCATCGCGAACGGCTTGAGCAGCTGAAGCCCCGCGTCCTCGTGGTCGAGTTCTCAGGTGCTTCCGGCACTCTGGCCTCTCTCGGCGACAAGGGCCTGTCCGTCCAGTCAGAGCTCGCCAAGGTTCTTGGTCTCGGCGTGCCTACAATCACTTGGCATTCCTCGCGCGACGGGTTGGCCGAGACGGTCCAGCTTCTGGGCTTGATCACTGGCAGCCTCGCCAAGATCGCCGTCGATGTCTCGATCATGATGACGACCGAGATCGGTGAGGTGGCGGAGCCGTTCGTGCGGCATCGCGGGGCGTCGAGCACGATGCCGCAGAAGCGCAATCCGATCTCCTGCGAGCTCATCATCGCCGCCGCGAAAATGGTTCGCCAACACGCAGGGCTGATGCTCGACGCAATGGCGCATGATTTCGAGCGCGCTACCGGACCGTGGCACATCGAATGGGCGGCCGTCCCCGAAAGCTTTGCGCTGACCTCCGGCGCGCTCGCGCAGGCCAGTTTCCTGCTCTCCGGGCTTGAGGTGCATCCCGACCGGATGCGCGACAACCTGGGGGTCTCGCGCGGCCTGATCGTGGCGGAAGCGGTCATGATGGGCTTGGCGCCGATCACGGGCCGGCAGTCGGCGCACGACCTCGTGTACGCCGGTTGCCGCGAGGCGGCCGAGACCGGCAAGTCGCTCTTCGACGTGCTGGCCAAGGTGCCCGAGGTTGCCGGACCGCTAGGTCTCGATCGGCTGCGATCACTGACCGACCCAGCCAATTATCTCGGGTCGGCGGGCGCGATGGTCGATCGCGTCCTCAACCACGGCCACGCCCCGCCATCGGAGAAATAGGCAAGAATGGCCGAGGAACCGGCAACACGGCTCCGGATCGGTCGACCATAGTGCGCATACCCCACCACCAACCAAAGGAGCTTTCGATGACCACCATTTCGATCGTTACCGGCGCCAATCGCGGTCTTGGCCGCAATACCGCCGTCAGCATCGCCCGCCACGGCGGCGACGTGATCTTCACCTATCGCAACGGCGCCGACCAGGCGCAGGCCGTCGTGGCCGAGATCGAGGCGCTCGGCCGCAAGGCAGTCGCGATCCAGCTCGACGTCTCCGACATCTCGGCCTTCGCCGGCTTCGCCGACAAGGTCCGCGCCACTCTGCAGTCTTGGGGCCGCGACACGTTCGACCATCTGGTCAACAACGCGGGCCATGGCGAGATGGTCGCCATCACCGAGACTACCGAGGCGCAGTTCGACCAGCTGTTCAACGTCCATGTGAAGGGCGTGTTCTTCCTGACTCAGACGCTGGTTCCGCTGATGGCCGATGGCGGCCGTATCGTGAACTTCTCGTCGGGTCTGACGCGGATCTCCTATCCGGGCTTCTCGGCCTATTCGGCGGCCAAGGGCGCAGTCGAGATCCTGACCCTCTACATGGCGAAGGAATTCGGCAGCCGCGGCATCACCGCCAACACGATCGCGCCCGGCGCGATCGAGACCGACTTCCTGGGCGGCGCCGTTCGCGACACGCCGGCCTATAACGAAGCGTTCGCCGCGATGATCGCGCTGGGCCGCGTCGGCCTGCCCGAGGACATCGGTCCGGCGGTCGCCAGCCTGCTCGGCCCGGACAATCGCTGGATCACCGCGCAGCGCATCGAAGTGTCGGGCGGTCAGAACATCTGATCCCCGGCCAACCGCCCGGAAATGTCCCAAACCGGGCCCGTCTTGAGGCCGCCGCACACTCGCGCACGACGCGGCGGCCTCACCCTTTTCACGGGAGTTGCGACCATGCCGAAGATTATCGTCCACGCCCCGGCCACCGCGTTTGATGCGACAACCCGCCAGGCGGTCGCTGCGGAGCTAACCGATTTTGCGCTCGACTGCGAAAAGCTCCCCAAGTCGCCTTTCGTCAAGAGCACGGTCTGGACCTATTTCAACGCCTACGGGGCCGACGCCGTCTTCATGGGCGCGACACAGGCAACGATGCCTGTCGTGAGCATCCAGATCTTCGTCATCGAAGGTGGACTCGACGCCGACGCGAAGAGGCGGCTCATCCCCGGCGTTACCGAAATCATCGGCCGCCACCTGGGCATCGCCGAACGGGTGCCTGTCTACATCGTCATCCAAGAAATCGCCGAGGCGAACTGGGGCATCTTCGGAAGTAACCCCGATCTCGCTGCGCTCAGGGCAACACCTCTCGACGCACCGGCAATGTGACAGCAGTCCGTCGCGACGCCGTCCCGGCGGACCCGGCAGCAACTGATGAGGAGAAAGCCATGCGTGTGGGTCTTGCCGGTATCGGCAAAATGGGCGCCGCGATCGCTGCCCGGCTGCACGAGACGGGCAGCGACGTAGTCGTCTGGAATCGCTCTCCCGAGAAGGCGATCGCTACCGGGCTGCCGGTTGCCGATAGCCCAGACCAGCTCGCCGGGCAGTGCGACATTATCCTGTCCTGCCTATTCGACGAGACCGCAGCGAATACCGTCTATCACGGGGCCGATGGTCTCGTGCATGGAGCCGATGGCAAGCTGTTCATTGAGATGAGCACGTTGCGCCCCGAGGTCCAACGATCGCTGGCCACCACCATCAAGAATGCCGGTGGCGCCTTCATCGAATGCCCAGTTGGCGGCACCACGGGTCCGGCGCGCGCGGGACAGCTGATCGGGCTGGTGGGCGGCGAGGTCGCAGATTTGGAACGCGCACGACCGATCCTTGAGAAGTTATGCCGTCGTATCGAGCATATGGGTCCGACCGGTAGTGGGGCGCTCGCCAAGCTGGCGATCAATCTTCCACTCGTTGTTTTCTGGCAGGCGCTCGGCGAGGCCTTCGCGCTCGCACGGCCGCTCGGAAAGGACCCCGAGTGGATGATCCAGTTGTTCACCGAGACCGCAGGCGGCGCGAACGTACTCAAGGTCAAAGCACCGGCAGTTGCGGCTGCCCTAGAGGGAAATCCCGACGTCGCTGCGACATTCGATATCGACTCGATGCGCAAGGATCTTCGGATGATGCGCAGCGAGGCGGCAGCCCTCGGCGTCGCACTACCTCTAGCCTCTCAGACGCTCGCCGTCTTCGATGAAGCCGCCGCGGTCGGCCTCGGCTCTCGGGACTGCGCCTATGCGCCTGCCTATTGGGCTTCGCGAACCGGCGACCGGACGCCACCGGACTGAACCGCGATGGTCGAGGCTCATACCGGCGGTATCGGCCGATATAACCCCGACCTCAATTCCGTGAGCGGCCCCGAAGTCTAATCTGCGGACAAAGGCAGATGGGACCAGAGGCGGGCCGCACCGACGCAGCACCTCACCAAGGTTCCCGACCACGGCTTGAGCCGGGGACCGACACTCTGCAACCGAAACGAAAGGCCCTCCCATGTGCCAGAATTGTAATGATCCCACCCATACGTCCGACATCGCAGATCAGAGCCGGCGCAATCTAATCCTGGCCGGCGCAGGCCTTGCGGCCGCTCCATTCCTCGCAGTTCCCGGGATCGGCGCCGCCGCCCAGAGCAGCGCAGGGCCTGCACCCACGGGTCCCTTTGAGACCCGCGCCTATGGCGCAGTGAGCAAGACGTCGCCGGTTCGTCCGCTTTCGATCAAGCGCCGCGCCGTCGGCCCGAATGACGTGCTCGTCGATGTCCATTACTGCGGCATCTGCCACTCCGACATTCATCAGGTCCGGGACGAGTGGAACGGCATCATGACGACGCAGTGGCCGAGCGTGCCCGGCCACGAGATGACCGGCGTGGTTCGCGCGATCGGCGCGAACGTCACCCGTTTCCAGGTCGGCGATACGTGCGGCGTCGGCTGCATGGTGAATTCGTGCGGTGAGTGCGCGAGCTGCACGGCCGGTCTCGAGCAGCACTGCCTGACGCCTTCCAAGCAGGTCTTCACCTACAATTCGCCGGACCCGATTCTTGGCGGCCACACCTATGGCGGCTGGGCCGACCAGATCGTGGTCCCTGAGAAGTTCGTGCTGAAGGTGCCACAAACCGTGGACCAAGCGGCGTTCGCGCCACTGCTGTGCGCAGGCGTCACGACCTTTTCGCCGATCCGGCGCTGGGACATCGAGTCAGGCACCAAGGTGGGCGTCGTCGGTCTGGGCGGACTCGGCCATATTGCGGTGAAACTTGCCGCGTCGCGCGGGGCCGAAGTCACGGTGTTCACGACAACCCCGGCCAAACTCGCCGAGGCGAAGCGTTTGGGGGCCAGCGACGCTGTTCTCTCAACCGACGAGGCGGCGATGCAGCGCCTTGCAGGCAAGCTCGACATCCTCCTTGTGACGATCCCCCAGAGCTATTCCGTCAACCCCTATCTCGGCGTGCTCAAGGTCGCCGGCACACTCGTCAACATCGGCAACATGATGAACATGAACGATGTGAACGGGGCGATGCTCGTGTTCGGGCGCAAGAATATCGGCTCCTCGTTGATCGGCGGTCTCGCTGAGACCCAGCAGACGATCGACTATTGCGCCACCCGAAACATCAAGCCCGAGATCGAACTGGTCCGCCCCGACCAGATCAACGAGGCGATGAACCGCGTGAAGGATAAGTCGGTCCGCTACCGGTTCGTGATCGACCTCCGGTCCGGTCGGGCCTGATCCAGCCATGTGAGCAGGCAGGGACCTGAGCCGGTCCCTGCCTGGTCCTCGCCCCAAACTGAAAACCACCCCAGCAGGAGAAGCGTGATGACCAAGGTTCTTATTGTTCTTTCCGCGGCCGACAAATGGACCCGCGCCGACGGCTCGATCTATGAATCGGGCGTATGGGCCCAAGAGTTCGTCGACCTCGACGAGGCGTTCGTGAAGGCAGGCTATCAGGTCGATCTGGCGAGCCCGGGCGGCGTTGTCCCGACGATGGACAAGAAAAGCCTCGACCCGAAGGTCGTTGGCGATGAAATCGCCGGCCAGATGCGCAGCTATCTCGCGGCGAATGCCGAGCGGATCGAGCACCCCCTCGTCCTCGCCGATATCGACACCAGCGTTTACGACGCAGTCGTGGTGCCGGGGGGACATGGTCCCGTCGAGGATCTGTACAAGGATCCGGACATGGGCCGTGTCCTCGTGGAGGCCGACGAACAGTCCAAGGTGATCGCCGCCGTGTGTCACGGCCCAGCCGCGCTTCTCGCCGCAACGAATGCCGATGGCCAGTGGCCGTTCGCCGGCCGCCGGATGACCTCGCTCACCGACGAGGAAGAGATCGAGTTCGGGACCGCCGATAACGCGCCCTGGCTGCTCGCGGACACGCTGCGGAAGAAGGGCGCCCATTTCGAGCAGGGGCCCAACTGGGGCACGTTCGTGGTCGCCGATGGCAACCTCATGACCGGCCAGAACCCGCAATCGTCCTCGAAACTGGCGGAAGCGGTAATCGGGGCGCTGAGCGCCAGTCATCCGAACGCGTCCCACGCTGCTTAGCGTCGCACCATGCGTAACGACGGCTCGAAAATTGAGGTCTCGGCAGCTTTATGTTCGATCTTCGCCACCTTCGATACGCTATAGCGGCCGCAGATCATGGAAGCTTTTATCGAGCGGCGAGAAGCCTCAACACCGAGCAGTCAACCGTTAGCCGCAACATCCTGAAGCTGGAGCGCTCCGTCGGCATGCCGATCTTCGAGCGCTCCCCCGCGGGCGTCACTTTGACGCTCGCGGGCAGTGCGTTCATTCGTGGCGCAAAACCATTGCTGGCCTCCGCCGATAAGCTGGTTGCGATGATGCGAGCCGCTGGCCAGGGACAAGCCGGTGGCCTCGTACTTGGACACAACACTTCGCTATCCGCTGGTAATCTTCGAGCCACAGTGATGAGTTGGCAGGAGACGTACCCAGAAGTTGACATCGAGTGCGTCGAAGGTGAGCGCGGTGCGTTGCTCGCAGGCCTCAATACGGGTGAGATCGACATTGCGATACTCATGGGCGCGACCGGCCATGAGGGGTTTCGCTGCGAACCGCTGTGGAGCGAGCGCTTGCATGTCGCCCTTCCTGCCTCCCATGAACTTGCAGGCCGCGAGGTGGTCCACTGGACGGATCTTCGAAGCGAGCGGTTCATCCTGCAGGCCGCTGATCCCGGTCCGGAAATAAGAGATATCCTCCTCGGCCGCGTGTCGCTCTCAGGCGCCACGCCTCACATCCGGATGAACCAGTCGAGCCGCGAAACTATCCTGAGCGTCCTCGGCGGCAACAGCATGATCAGTATTGTCTGCGAATGCGCGACAGGAGTCAGCTATCCTGATCTGGTCTATCGACCCGTGCACGGTGAACAAGGCCCCGCGCTAACAGCCTATTCGGCGTACTGGCGCGAAAGCAACGTGAACCCGGCTTTGCGCCGGCTCCTCCGTTTTATCAAATCGCGCTACGCCCTTACTTTTGACGTGTGATGATCGGTTCGCTGACGGACATCGCGCCCCCGTCCATCGCGAACGACGACGCCCTCCGCCGAGCATCATTGATTTCAGATTGATTTGAAGGATGGTGCGGGTGGTCGGAATCGAACCGACACTCCTTTCGGAACCGGATTTTGAATCCGGCGCGTCTACCAGTTTCACCACACCCGCACATTTGCCGCCGATTCTAGCCGACGCTCTCTGCACCTATACTGCACCTAGAGCGAAAACCGAACTTCGACAGCCACTTCTCCTTCACCCGTAACCCGCTCAAAACACGCCGTTTTCAACTCGTCGTGTTTTTCTGTGGATTGGTAGACAAACCACTTTTTGAAGTGAGTCGCGGGTTCCACCGGGCTGAAATTCCACTTCCGACGGTGCTTCAAACAAGAGCCGAAGGGGCTGCGGACGCTCCTAGACGACACCTGTCCTTTAAAACCACTCGTCCGATTTACACGCTATAGCCCGATATTACCGCACACGCTCACGTGGGGGCTTCAATGCGGAAAATCTATCGCCTTCTATCTCCACAAGAGCAAAGAAGTGGAGATACAATATGAGCGCTGTCCCGCATGTCGCCCGCAGGACAATTCGTCGGCAGCAGCTACGAGAGATCGTGCCGCTTGCCGACAGCACGATTTACGACATGGAGCAGCGAGGAGAGTTCCCGCAGCGCTTCTATCTCACCTCGCGTTGTGTCGTTTGGGACCTGGCAGAAGTCGAAGCCTGGCTTGACGCTCGACGGCGTGCCTCTCGGGCCAATACTATCGAACGCGCTCCAAGTCCCAACGTGAGATTGCGCCGCTCTCGGCCGGTTAAACACTAGGCTCGAGCTCAAGCAGCTGCATCGTGGCCGGGAGCAAGGTCGGCACATACTTTCGACCCGCGATCCAAGCGTCCACCAGGTTCGACCACTCCTGCATCATATGCCGGCGCTGATGCTCATACTCCGCCTTGTTGTAGACACCACGTGAGGACCGTCCGTCCTCATGCGCTAAGCACTTCTCGATCCAGTCGCTGTTGAAGCCGAGCTCGTTCAACAAAGTGGACCCGGTGCGTCGAAGGTCGTGAACAGTGAAGGGCTCAAGTGGCAGCCCCTCCTTTTTCGCTCTAACGACCACCGCGGTCGTGATCCGGTTGAACGTCGCCCGCGACATCGGCGCGTCAGCGTCATATCGCGACGGAAGGACGTAGCGCGAATTGCCTGCGCAGGTTTTCAGCGCGATGAAGATGTCGGCGGCCTGCTGCGACAGATAGACGTTGTGCGCCTTCGACCGCTTCATTCGCTCCTTGGGTATCGACCAGACCGCGTTCTCGAAATCGACTTCATCCCACGTCGCGTCTTGGAGTTCGCTTTTCCTGACCATCGTTAGGAGGAAGAGCTTCATTCCCAGCCGTATGGTTGGCAGCGTCGGCACATGCTCAAGCTGACCGAGCATGACGCGGATCTCCGCAGGCGTTAGAGACCGATCCTTCGCCACGAAGGTCGCGATGGACGCAGGCCCAACCTCATCCGCCGGATTGGCGACCTTCTCGCCATGCAGGATGGCGAATGCAAAGATCAGCTTCACGATATCCCGCACATGGACGGCCGTGGCTGGAGCCCCGCGCTCTTTCACTTTCCCGCACATCATGCGGAGATCGTCAGGCGTAATCTCTGTCAGGAGCCTGTTTCGGAATGTCGGCAGGATGTCGCGCTCATAGATCGAGCGGCGCATGGCGCGCGTGCTGTCCGCCATACGCGACTCCTGGAACCACTTCTCGCCGAACTCGCCGAACCGCTTCGCTTCCTTCAGTCGACGCTTGTCGTGCTGCTTCTCTTGAGCAGGCGACCGCCCCTCTGAAATGGCCCGCTTCGCATCGATTAGCTTCTCGCGAGCCCTGGCTAGCGAGAGGCCGTCAGGGCCATATCGACCGAGCGTCAGCGTCTCGCGCCGTCCGTTGAGTCGGTAGTCGTACCGGAACACGATGGCCCCTGATGGCTGGACCACAACGTACATACCGTCACGATCGCTCACCTTGTACAATTTTTTCTGTGGTTTCAGTGCCTTAATCGCCGTGTCGGTTAGCATGAGGACCTCCAAATCTGTCCAAAAACAGCAGAGAGGTGCCAATTATACCGTCAGGCTAAAACCGGGGTCGCTGGATGCGATTTTCTCCCGCCTATTTCGCTATTTACGGCCAAAAACCATACCGTCAGCAGCTCTCTTAGCCCTGACGGTATAGAGAAATCCCCGACCGAACAAGTTCCCCCATACCGTCCGCTATACCGTCAAATCGGTGCATTGCGCCTCGATAGACAGTGATAGACAGTGATAGCTTTATTCTTTGTTTTCAGTCGGTTATGGCGTACCAGAGCGTACAAACGGATGCTGCCGGAGGGGTAAGAATCATTCCCACTCGATCGTGCCGGGCGGCTTGGAGGTGTAGTCGTACACCACGCGGTTGATGCCCTTCACCTCGTTGATGATCCGCGTCGCGGTGCGGCTGAGGAATGCGGCGTCGAAGGGGTATATGTCCGCCGTCATGCCATCGGTCGAGGTGACCGCGCGCAGGCCGCAGACATTGTCGTAGGTGCGGCCGTCGCCCATCACGCCGACCGTCTTGACCGGCAGCAGCACCGCGAAAGCCTGCCAGATCGCGTCGTAGAGCCCGGCGTTGCGGATTTCCTCCAGGTAGATCGCGTCGGCCTTACGCAGGATGTCGCAGCGTTCGCGGCTGACTTCGCCGGGGATGCGGATGGCAAGGCCCGGGCCGGGGAACGGGTGCCGGCCGACGAAGATGTCCGGCAGGCCGAGTTCACGGCCCAGTTCGCGCACTTCGTCCTTGAACAATTCGCGCAGCGGCTCGACCAGCTTCATGTCCATCCGCTCGGGCAAACCGCCGACGTTGTGGTGGCTCTTGATCGTCACCGACGGTCCGCCGGTGAACGAGACGCTCTCGATCACGTCGGGATAGAGCGTGCCCTGCGCGAGGAAATCGGCGCCGCCGATCTTCTTCGCCTCGTCCTCGAACACGTCGATGAAGGTCTTGCCGATGAACTTGCGCTTCGCCTCGGGGTCGGTGACGCCTTCGAGACCCTTGAGGAACAGGGTAGAGGCATCGACGTGGACCAGCGGGATGTTGTAGTGGCCGCGGAACAGGCTGACGACCTGGTCGGCCTCCCCCATGCGCATCAGGCCGTGGTCGACGAAGACGCATGTGAGCTGGTCGCCGATCGCCTCGTGGATCAGCACGGCGGCAACCGCGGAATCGACGCCGCCGGACAGGCCGCAGATCACGCGGGCATCGCCCACCTGCGCGCGGATCTCGTCGATCTTGGTCTTGCGGAATTCCGCCATCGTCCAGTCGCCGGCCAGGCCGCAGACGTGGCGCACGAAGTTCTTCAGCAGCTTGCCGCCGTCGGGCGTGTGCACCACCTCGGGGTGGAACTGCATCGCGTAGATGCGCTTCTCGTCATTGGCGATCACCGCGAACGGCGCACCGGGACTGGAAGCGACCGGGCGGAAGCCATCCGCGAGCTGCGTCACCTTGTCGCCGTGACTCATCCACACCTGATGCTTCTCGCCGACTTCCCACAGGCCGTCGAACAGGGCGCAATCATCGGCGATGTCGATGAAGGCGCGGCCGAATTCGCCGCCGTCACCGCCGGTCACCTCGCCGCCCAGCTGGTGCATCAGCGACTGCTGGCCGTAGCAGATGCCGAGCATCGGAAGGCCGCTATCCAGAATGACATCGGGAATGCGCGGGCCGTTATCGTCAAGAACCGATGCAGGCGAGCCGGAAAGAATCACGCCCGCCGGCTTCATGCGGGCGAAGGCTTCTTCCGCCGCGTTGAACGGCGCGATCTCGGAATAGACGCCCGACTCGCGCACGCGCCGCGCGATCAGCTGCGTCACCTGGCTGCCGAAGTCGACGATCAGGATGGATTCGGAAGTCTGGATGCTCATGGCAGGCCCCTAATAGCGCGCGCGCGGGCTGTCCAGACGACAGCAAACGGCTGCCGAAGATTGGATGGGGTGGAAGCCTGAGTTGCAAAACATGCAAGCAATATTGTTGCTTTTGAATTTGTAGAAATTACGGACATCGCTATTTGGCGGGTCAGATCTTCCGGCGACGATAAGCGCCGGGCGCAAAACAAACAAAAAACACTTCGCAGGAGCATTACAATGACTATCGTCGAACGCACGTTCGGCCTTGCGGCGGCGCTTGGCGCCAGCACGCTGGCCTTCGCACTCACCCTCATCTGAGGCAGGTTGCGGGAAAAGCAATTCTACAGCTTCGGCTGAAAACAGATCGGGCGGCTCTCAAGCCGCCCTTTCTCTTTTTCAGCACGGCGAAAGTACAATTGCGTGGCACTCAATCAACTGGCCATTTACCGGCCCACGCTAGGGCAGTGTCGGTCAGGAGCAGGCGCTTAGCGCTTTGAGGAGGAGCCAGGCATGACACTTATGGAAAAGTCGTTCGGCGTAGCTGCCGCGTTCGGCGCATTTGCGCTGGCCTTTGTACTTACGCTCGCCTGATAGCTGGACCACCCGGCGGCAAAGGCAGGCAATCGATCGAAGGGCGGCCCAGGGCCGCCCTTTTTTCTGTCCTCAAGCCGGGCCAGCCATGAAAGGCCTCAGCCCGCCAGCGCCTTGACAAGATCGTATAGGTAATCGCGCGCGGTGTAGAGCGCTCTTGCCTCTACTCTTTCGTTGAGACCGTGCGTGCCATTGCCGTCGGGATCGGTCCAGACGCTGGGCACGCCGTAAACCGGGATGCCGACCGCGCCGATGTAGACACCGTCCGTCGCGCCGGTCGACATCGACGGGATGACCGGGACACCGGGGAAATACTTCGCCGCGACCTTCTCGACCGGACCGGTGATCCTCGGATCGAGCGGCGGCGACGACGCGATCGGCTTGTCCTTCACGCGCGGCTCTATCTTCACCCCCGGATCGCCGATCGCAGCCGCCAGCGCAGCCTGCGTTTCCTCGGCCGTGCGTCCCGGGAACATGCGGCAGTTGACGTTCGCCTCGGCGCGCTGCGGCAGGGCGTTGAGCGCGTGGCCGGCGTCAACCAGCGTGGCGACGCAGGTGGTGCGCAGCAACGAGTGAAGCATCTTGTCCTTGTCGACGATCGCCAGCGCGGCCTTGTCGGCGGGATCGGCCGCCAGCGCCTGCATCGCCGCCCCGGTCTCGCCGCCGCGCATCTTGCCCGCCTTGGTGAAATAGGCGCGCGTGGTTTCACTGAATTCCACCGGGAATTCATAGGCGCCCACTTTCAGCAGCGCCGTGGAAAGCTGGTAGATCGCGTTTTCCGGCACCGGCTGCGAGCTGTGGCCGCCGGGGTTCGCCGTTGTCAGCCGGAAATCCTGATAGGCTTTCTCGCCCACTTGCAGCGTCTGCACCAGCAGCTTGCCGTTGCCGTCGGTCTTGCCGCCGCCGCCTTCGTTGAGGGCGAATTCGGCATCGATCAGATCGCGCCTGTTCTGCGCCAGCCATTCGGCGCCGTTGAACGCGCCGCTGGTTTCCTCGCCGCAGGTCAGCGCCAGCTTGATCGTGCGCCTGGGCTTGTAGCCTGCCTTGGCGAAGCGCGCGAGCGTATCGACCCAGATCGAGGCCATCGCCTTGTCGTCCACCGCGCCGCGCGCATAGTAGTAACCGCCCTCCTCGACGAGCGTGAAGGGATCGCGCTCCCAGTCTTCCCGCTTGGCCTCCACCACGTCGATATGCGCGAGCAGCAGCAGCGGTTTCGCGCTGGCGTCGCTACCCGGATAGAGCGCGACGAGACCGCCATCCTTCGGATGCTCGGGGGTGCTGAAGGGAACCAGCTGATCGTCTTTCAGCCCCGCCGCCTTCAGCCGCGCCGCCATCCTGGCGGCGGCCTCCGTGCAGCTGCCGCTGGATAGGGTAGTGTTAGTCTCGATCAGTTCCTTGTAGAGCCCGAAGTATTCCTGCTGGTCCGGGCGAAGCTTCGGCATCGGAGCGGACGGTGCGGCCATGCTCGCCATGGACGTGGAAAGCAGCGCTCCGCACGCCGCGCCGAGTGCCATCTTCATTGCCCTTTTGCCCACCATGCGGCTCCTGCTGCCCTGTTTCTGCCGACGCTGAGTAGAACCGGAATGTCGAGTAAAGGCAACTGCCTGCCGCTCCCATGACCAGCCATGCTCCCGCTCGCCGCATAGCTTGTGGAAAAGCGCCGGTTCGAGGCCGGTTTTGCTTGGGTTTACCCCCCGCTGACCCTATATGCTCGCCATGGCTAGCGAACCCGAAACCACCAAGAACCAGAACGCCTACGGCGCCGATTCGATCAAGGTCCTGAAGGGCCTCGACGCCGTCCGCAAGCGCCCCGGCATGTACATCGGCGATACCGACGACGGTTCCGGGCTGCATCATATGGTGTTCGAGGTGTCGGACAACGCCATCGACGAAGCGCTGGCCGGGCACTGCGATCTCGTGCTGATCGAGCTGAACCCGGACGGTTCGGTTTCGGTGGAAGACAACGGCCGCGGCATCCCGGTCGACCTCCACAAGGAGGAAGGCGTCTCCGCCGCCGAGGTCATCATGACCCAGCTCCACGCGGGCGGCAAGTTCGAGAATACCAGCGACGACAATGCCTACAAGGTCTCGGGCGGTCTGCACGGTGTGGGCGTCTCGGTGGTCAACGCGCTGTCGGAATGGCTGGAACTGACGATCTGGCGCGACGGCAAGGAACACCGGATGCGCTTCGAGCATGGCGACGCCGTGGCGCCGCTGGCGGTAACCGGCGATGCCCCCAAGGTGGAGCAGAACCCCGACGAAGACGGCTTCAAGAAGGGCACGCGCGTCACCTTCCTCGCCTCGACCGATACGTTCAAGAACGTCACCGAGTTCGATTTCGACAAGCTGGAACACCGCTACCGCGAACTCGCCTTCCTCAATTCCGGCGTTCGCATCCTGCTGCGCGACAAGCGGCATGAGGAAGTGGCCGAGCATGACTTGTTCTACGAAGGCGGCATCGCTGCTTTCGTGCAGTTCCTCGACCGCAACAAGCAGGCGATGATGACCGACCCGATCGCCATCTCGGCGGAAAAGGACGGCATCGGCATCGACGTGGCGCTGGAATGGAACGATTCCTATTACGAAAACGTCCTGTGCTTCACCAACAACATTCCCCAGCGCGACGGCGGCACGCACCTGGCCGCTTTCCGCGCCGCGCTGACGCGCACGCTCAATGGCTATGCCGAGCGTTCCGGCCTGCTGAAGAAGGAAAAGGTCACGCTTTCGGGCGATGACATGCGCGAGGGCCTGACCGCGATCGTCTCGGTCAAGCTGCCCGATCCCAAGTTCTCCAGCCAGACCAAGGACAAGCTGGTCAGCTCCGAAGTGCGCCAGCCCCTGGAATCGCTGATGAGCGAGAAGATGACCGAGTGGCTGGAGGAAAATCCCGCCATCGCCAAATCCATTATCCTGAAAGTCATCGATGCCGCCGCCGCGCGCGAGGCGGCCCGCCGCGCGCGCGAACTCACCCGCCGCAAGGGCGCGATGGACATCGCCAGCCTGCCCGGCAAGCTGGCCGACTGCCAGGAGCGCGACCCTGCGCTGTGCGAACTGTTCCTCGTCGAGGGCGATTCCGCAGGCGGCTCCGCCAAGAGCGGGCGCGACCGCAAGGTGCAGGCGATCCTGCCGCTCAAGGGCAAGATCCTCAACGTCGAGCGCGCGCGATTCGACCGGATCATCTCGTCGAAGGAAGTGGGCACGCTGATCCAGGCGATGGGCACCGGCATCCGCGACGATTTCAACCTCGGTAAGCTGCGCTACCACAAGATCGTCATCATGACCGACGCCGACGTCGACGGTGCGCACATCCGCACCCTGCTGCTGACCTTCTTCCACCGCCAGATGCCCGAGATCATCCGCGCCGGGCACCTCTTCATCGCCCAGCCGCCGCTCTACAAGGTGAGCAAGGGCCGCAGCGAGGTCTATCTGAAGGACAACGCCGCGCTGGACCGCTATCTCGTCGAGGCAGGCACCAACGGGCGCGTGCTGGAAACAGCGGGCGGCGCACGCGGCGGCAAGGAACTGGAAGCGCTGGTCGAGCATGCCATTCGCCTGCGCAACCTGATGGCCTTCGTGCCGCGCCGCTATGACCCGGTGATCATCGAGGCGCTGGCGCTGGCCGGCGCGCTTGAGCCCGACCTGTCCACCGATGGCCGCAGCGCCGCTCTGCAGAAGGCAGCCGCATGGCTGGAACGCGGCGATGGCGAGGCCACCTGGTCGAGCCGCCTGTCGCAAGACGGCACGGTGGAAGTCGAGCGCCTGTGGCGCGGCGTCACCGATCACCACAAGATCGAAGCCAGCTTCCTTTCCAGCGCAGAAGCCCGCAAGCTTGCGCGCCTCACCGGGGAGAACGCCGAAGTCTACGACGGTGTGGCCCGCCTGGTGCGCGCCGGGACCGAAGTGACCGAGAGCGAAGCCCCGGCTGCGGACGACGCCGAGGAAACCGCCGCCACCACGCGCCCCGCTGCGGGCGCCGGCATCATCACCCGCCCCATCCAGCTTCTCGAAGCCGTGCTGGCCAACGGCCGCAAGGGCCTGTCGATCTCGCGCTACAAGGGCCTTGGCGAAATGAACGCCGAGCAACTGTGGGAGACCACGCTCGATCCGGACAACCGCTCGCTGCTGCAGGTGAAGGTTGAGGATGCCGACGTCACCGACGAGATCTTCACGCGCCTGATGGGCGACATCGTCGAGCCGCGCCGTGAATTCATCCAGGAAAACGCTCTCAACGTCGCCAACCTGGACGTTTGAGGAGGCCGGGAAGCAGCCATGCCCGGCCCGTTCCGCATGGCGCCGTCTCCCACCGATTTCGAGGCACTGGCGCACGCCGCCTTTGCGCGCATTCCCGCCCCGTTCGCCGAGCACCTGGACGGCATCACCGTCCATGTCGAGGAGTTCGCGGACGCGCAGACGCTGGCCGAGCTGGGCCTTGAAGACCCGTTCGAACTGACCGGGCTCTATCACGGCCGGCCGATGAGCGAAGACACGGTCTGGGCCTCTGGCGAGTTCCGCCCGCGTATCACGCTCTACCGCCAGCCGCTGCTTGCCGAATGGTGCGAGACGGGGGTCACGCTGGAGGATCTCGTCACCCACGTCGTGATCCACGAGGTCGGCCATCATTTCGGGCTCAGCGACGAGGACATGCACGCGCTGGAGAATTCGGTGCGCTGAAAATCCGCGCGCCCTGCGGCAAATTGGTCGTTGGCAAATTGGTCGTTGGAGCGTCATGCGGCGATGCGATAGGGGCACATCATGACGATCAAACACGTGACTCGGTTCGCTCCCCTCGCCGCAATTGCGTTTCTCGCCGCCTGCGCCGCGCCGCAGACTTCGCCCGTGGCGTCGGCGCCGCCGGTCCGCCCGGTCGAGGTGGGGATCATCGCCATCAACGATTTCCACGGCGCGCTTGAACCGCCCAAGGCAGCAGTCGTGGCGCCGGACGACAAAGGCGGAACGATCCCGGTCCCCGCGGGCGGCGGAGCATGGCTGGCCTCCGCGGTCGATGCGCTGAAGCAAGCGCACCCCAATCATGTGGTCGTGGGCGCCGGGGATCTGACGAGCGCCTCGCAGCTTGCTTCATCACTCCATCTCGATGAGCCGGCGGTGGGGGTGATGAATCGCATCGGGCTGGAATTCAACGCGGTGGGCAACCACGAGTTCGATCGCGGCTGGCAGGAACTGCAACGCCTGCAGAACGGCGGATGCGAGAAGAACACGATGCTCCAGCCTTGCCAGGTCGAGCAGTTCAAGGGCGCGGACTACAAGTATCTTTCCGCCAGCACCTTCAAGGCCGATGGCACCACGCTGTTCCCGGCAACGGGCCTCAAGACCTTCGGCAGCGGCGCCGCCAAGGTGACGGTGGGCTTCGTCGGCCTGTCGCTGAAATCGGTGCCGACGCTGGTCTCCCCTGCCCGGCTCGCTGGCCTGTCCTTCGGTGACGAGGCCGAGGCGATCAACCGGGCGATCCTGGTCCTGAAGGCCGAAGGCGCCGACGCGGTGGTGGTGCTGATCCATCAGGGCGGCAAGACCACCAGCAAGGATCCCGACGGCTGCGACGAGCTTACCGGCGAGATCCAGCCGATCCTAGACCATCTCGATCCCGGCGTCGATGTGGTCGTTTCCGGCCACACCCACTGGCAATATGTATGCCAGTACGGCCAGAGCGGGGACGGCAGCCCGATCCTGCTGACCAGCGCGGGCGTCTATGGCAAGCTCGTCACCGACATCACGCTGACCATCGACCCGGTGCGCCACAAGGTGATCGGCAAGAAGGCGCATAACGTGATCGTCCAGTCGGAGGGCTATTCGAGCGGGCGCGGCGACGCGCCAAATACGCCCCTCTATCCGCAGTTCCAGCCGCGCGCGGATGTCGCCGAGTACGTCGCGGCATACGTCAAGGATGCGGCATCGCTGGTCGCCCGGCCGGTCGGCAAGATCTCCGGCCCCGCCGCCAAGCCTTCGGGCGAAAGCGACGAGGGCGGCAACCTGGGCAACCTGATCGCGGATTCGCAGCTCGCCGCATCGCGGGGCGCTGGTGCGCAAATCGCCTTTACCAACCCCTTCGGCATCCGCGCCCCGATCGATCCGGCCGCCGACGGCACCGTGACTTTCGGGCAGGTATACGCCGTCCAGCCGTTCAACAACGATCTGGTGACGATGACTTTGACCGGGGCGCAGCTGCGCGCCGTGATCGAAGATGGTTTCGACGACGAAGGCGACAAGCAAGCGCTGGCACCGTCCGCCGGCCTCACCTACTCCTACGACATGCGCCGCCCGTCACGGAGCCGCGTGGTATCGCTGACGCTTGACGGCAAGCCGATCGATCCGGCCGCGAACTACCGCGTCACCGTGGTCAACTTCCTCGCCGAGGGCGGCGACGGCTTCGCCACCTTCAAGCAGGGCACCGACCAGGAGCGCGGCATGATCGACAACGAAGCCTTCCAGCAGTGGATCGCCGCCGTGCCGGTGCGGCAGGTGCCGCAGGAACACCGGGCTGTCAGGATCGGCGGCTGATCGTCGCCTTGGGCCGCAGCACCTGACGGAACGGGCTGTCTCAGCTGAACAGCCAGTGGCCCAGCAGGCGGCCGAACGGAAAGGTGAAGAACCCGGCGACCAGCAGTGCGCCGATGATCATCCCGCGAACCGTGCGCCGGTGACGAGCGACGTCGTGCCTGCGCGCGGCAAGAACGAGGACTGGTACCAGCACTATGGTCATCACCGACAGCGCGTGGATCGGGCTGAACGCGCCGTGGTTGGTCAGTCGCACGAACAGGCTGTCGATCGCGGTCAGCATCATCGCGCCGGCCCAGACATACCCGAGCTGGCGGTGCCCCGGAGTGCCGCGCGGCTGCCACAGCAGCACCGGCGTAAGCGCCAGCGCCAGGCAGATTGTGACAAGGTGCAGCCACACGACGCCGGGTATGCGCGCCCACTCGCTCATCCCCTTGAGCACGGCCACCACCACGAATGCCAGCATCACCAGCGCTAGGCCGCCGAGCGCCTTCTCCAGCCGGTCCGGCGCGATCGAGACCGAACGGTTCACCATCAGAAGCCGGCCGCCTCCGGCCAGCCGGGCGCCGATAGTCCCAGCACCTTGAACAACGTCCCCATCTGTTCTTCTGAAATCAATCGATCGAGCGCGGCGTGGATCGCGTCCGCCTGTTCGGGCGCGGCGGCGGCAAGGTTGGCGGCGCGCAGTTCGATGCCCAGCGCACGCAGAAAATCCCCCTGCGTGACCGTCCCCAGATGGCGCGCCTCGCGCACCAGCGCGGCATTGGCGATGGCGGTAAAATCGACATGGCAGGTCAGATCGGCCTCACCCGGCATGGCGAAGGGATCGACCTTTTCATGGGCGCGCAGGGCCTGCAGCGTCGAGCCGGACTGCCACTCGGCATAGCCATAGTCGATCACCAGCGCCGCGCCGCCCTGATGCACGAGCCGGCCCGCAAGCTCATAGATCACCGCCGATGCCCCCGGACAGGTTTCGATCAAGGTGCCTTCATCGGCATCGGCCAGCGCCCGCGGTATGGCCGCATCCATGGGCCGGTCGCCCACGACGGGCACGAAGGCGCCGTCCTGAAAATCCACCATCCGCTCACGCCAGCCCTGCGCGGATCGCACCATCTGGCGCACCGGGAGCGCATCGAAAAATTCGTTGGCAACGACAAGCAGCGGCCCGGTGGCGGGAATGGTGGAGAGATCGTCATGCCATTTCGCATGGGGAACGGCCGCCAGCTGCAACCCTTTCAAGCTCGGCGATCCCTCGACGAAATGGACGACGGGATCGAGTCCGTAGCGGGTCATGGTGCGCAGCGCGTCGCGGGCCAGGGTGCCCCGGCCCGGTCCGAGCTCGACGTAATGCACCGGGTCCGGCTTGCCCGCCCGGATCCACATATCGGCCAGCCACAGCCCGATCATCTCGCCGAACATCTGACTGATCTCGGGCGCGGTGATGAAATCGCCGCCGCTGCCGAGCGGGTCTTTCCCGGCATAATAGCGGGCGTTGGATTCGCCCATGTAGTGCTGCAGCGTGATCGGACCGTAGTTGGCGATCAGCCGCTGAAAGATGACCGACAGCGGCTCGGCGTTTTGCTCCATCACGCCGATGCGGGGATCGGCCTGCCGCTCGCAAGCGCGGGCTTCGCCAGCGCCCGCGCGATCAGCACCAGACCCAGCAGGATCAGCGGGATCGTCAGCCACTGGCCCATGGAAAGGCCGGTGCGCATGGCGAATTCCTGAAGCTGGGCATCGGGTTCGCGGAAGAATTCGACCGTGAAACGCGCCGCCGCGATGCCGGCGGTGAACACACCCACCAGTATTCCGGGGCGGTAGCGGGCGCGGGTCAACCAGAACAGGGCGAGCATGATCACGATCATCGCAAGCCCTTCGAGGCCTGCCTCGTAAAGCTGGCTGGGATGGCGCGGCAAGGGACCGGCATCGGGGAATATCATCGCCCACGGCAAGTTTGGATCACTGACGACGCGGCCCCACAGCTCGCCGTTCACGAAGTTGGCAAGCCGCCCGAAAAACATGCCGAAGGGCACGCAGACCGAAATGTAGTCCGCCACGCGCACGAAATCGAGCCCGCCGCGCCACGACACCCAGGCGATCGCGATCAAGACGCCGATCAGGCCGCCGTGGAAGCTCATCCCGCCATGCCACAGCTGCACCAGCTGGCCGGGATGCAGCCACAGGCTGGGGATGCCGGTATCGCCGCCGGTGTAGAACGTGGCATAGCCGAGCCGCCCGCCCAGAATGATGCCCAGCGTGCAGTAGAAGAACAGGTCGTCGGCATGGCGCTGGGCCAACGGCGCGCCGGGCGCCTTGATCATCCGCGTCAGGTGCCAGTACCCGAGCACGATGCCGGCGAGATAGGCCAACGAGTAATAGCGCAGCGTGAAGAAACCGAGGTCGATCCCGTTCCTCAGCCCCAGATCGACCCAATGGATCGGTTCGTGCACGGGAGAAACGGCGGCTGCGGCCAAAGCGAGAAGGGACAAGTTGAAACCTCACGGGGCGTTATCGTTTGGCGGCGGCCATGACCTGCTCGCGCTCGCCTTCTGGCACAGCCGGAGCGGCGATGGTAGCCGACTTTTTCATCGGGTACGGATGGATGGGGATGCACCGTTCCGGCCAATGCGATCGCCGTGATCGCGCGCAGCGACTTTCAATGGACTTCGCCAGCGTCTAGAAGCCGGCAGCGATGAACAGCGTGATCCGGATTCCCTTTCCCCGCCGCGTGATCGACAGGCGAGACCTCGTCGAACGCATAGAGGCCGCGGTGACCGATAAGGGCGCTGCCAAGGCGCGCCCGGCCATCGTCGAGCTGCTGCGCGCCGCACAGGAGGATGGCCGGGCGGAAATCGCCCGTAGGCTGCTCGAAAAGCCCTCCGCAGGCCATGAAGTGGCCGAAGCGCAGGCCTTTCTGACCGACCAGCTGGTGCGGATCATTCACGATCACGTCACCGAGAACGTCTACCCGGCCCCCAACCGCTCCAAGGGCGAGCGACTGACGTTGATGGCGGTAGGCGGATACGGACGCGGCGAGATGGCGCCGCATTCCGACGTCGACATTACCTTCCTCACCCCGATCAAGCAGACGCCGTGGTGCGAGCAGGTGATCGAGGCGATGCTCTATTTCATGTGGGACCTGGGCTTCAAGGTCGGCCACTCCAGCCGCTCGCTGGATGACATGGTGCGCATGTCCAAGTCGGACCTGACGATCCGCACGGCGATGCTGGAAGGGCGCTATGTGTGGGGAGACCAGGATCTCTTCGAAGAGGCCCGCCAACGCTTCTGGAAGGACGTCGTATCCGGCACCGAGCGCCAGTTCGTGGTCGAGAAGCTCGCCGAGCGCGATGAACGGCACAAACGCATGGGCGACAGCCGCTATGTGGTCGAACCCAACGTCAAGGAGGGGAAGGGATCGCTGCGCGACCTGCACGCGCTCTACTGGATCGGCAAGTATATCCACAAGGTGCGCGATCCTTCCGAGCTGGTCGACGTCGGCCTGCTGACCCGCAAGGAATACCTGGCGTTCCGGCGCGCCGAGAACTTCTTCTGGGCGGTGCGCTGCCACCTGCACACCATCACCCGCCGCGCGGAGGACCGGCTGACCTTCGACATCCAGCGCGAAGTCGCATCGCGCATGAACTATTCGGATCGCCCCGGCAAAAGTGCGGTCGAGCGGTTCATGCAGATGTTCTTCCTGCAGGCGAAGGTCGTCGGCAACCTGACCGGCGTGTTCCTTGCCCAGCTTGACGAACAATTCGCCAAGCGCCAGCCACGCGGCCTGCTGGCGGGTTTCCGTGCCAAGGAGCGCAAGCTCAAGGGCTACAAGGTCTTCGGTGGCCGTATCCAGGCCCCGTCCGACGACTGGTTCGCCGCCGATCCGGTGCGGATGATCGAGATTTTCGTCCTTGCCGACCGCGAAGGGCTGGAAATCCACCCCGAGACGACGCGCCTGATTTCGCGCGATGCCGGCCTGATCCGTGAGCGGGTGCGGCAGGACAAGCGGGCCAACGCGCTGTTCCTGGAACTGCTGACAAGCCGCAACGATCCGGAAACCGTGCTGCGCTGGTGCAACGAAGCCGGCGTGTTCGGCCGCTTCGTTACCGAGTTCGGCCGTGTCAACGCGCAGATGCAGTTCGACATGTACCACCATTACACGGTGGACGAGCACACCATCCGCGCCATCGGCCTCGTCGCCCGGATCGAACGGGGCGATCTCAAGCAGGATCATCCGCTCGCCGACCACATCATTCACAATGTGCGCTCGCGCCGGGCGCTCTACGTCTCCGTGCTACTGCATGACATCGCCAAGGGGCGCGGCGGCGATCACTCCATTCTCGGTGCCGAGATCGCCCTGAAGCTGTGCCCGCGCCTGGGGCTGGACGAGGAAGAGACCGAGCTGGTTTCCTGGCTGGTCCGCCAGCACCTTTTGCTGTCCGCCACTGCGTTCAAGCGCGACCTTTCCGACAGCAAGACGATCACCGATTTCGTCGAGGTGGTCCAGTCGATCGACCGCCTGCGCCAGCTGACGCTGCTGACCATCGTCGATATCCGCGCCGTGGGGCCGGGCACGTGGAACTCGTGGAAGCGCCAGCTTATCGGGGAGCTCTACGCCGCCACCGAAGACCGGCTTCGCTTGGGCCATGCCGAGTTCGGGCGCGGGAAGCGGGTGGAGGCAAAGAAGGCCGCGGTCATTGCTCTCACGCCCGGCAACGAAGAGCTGGTCGAGACGATGGGCGGCAAGTTCATCGACGCCTACTGGATCGCCGAGCCCGAGGACGTCATCGCCAAGAACCTCGCCCAGCTTGCGGCGGCAGAGGACGAGCCGCTGTCCATCGTCACCGAATACTATCCCGCACGAGGCGCGACACTGGTGACGGTGATCGCCTCGGACCATCCGGGCTTGTTCTACCGCATTGCCGGCGGCATCCATCTTGCGGGCGGCAACATCATCGACGCGCGCATCCATACGACGCGCAGCGGCCGGGCGGTCGACAACTTCCTGGTGCAGGATCCGCTGGGCCGCCCGTTCATGGAGGAAAGCCAGCTCCAGCGCCTGCGCACCTCGATAGAGAACGCGCTGGCAAACCGCATCCGCATCCTGCCCCAGCTCGTCGCCAAGCCCGATGCCCGCCCCCGCGCGGATGCCTTCGACGTGCGCCCGCGCGTGCTGTTCGACAACAAGGGATCGAACCGCTTCACCGTGGTCGAAGTCAACGCGCGCGATCGGCCTGCCCTGCTCAACCGGCTGGCCCATGCGCTGTTCGAGAGCAAGCTGATGGTCTATTCCGCGCACATCGCCACATATGGGGAACGCGCTGCCGACACCTTCTACGTGACCGATCTTCTGGGCGAGAAGCTGACTTCGGCCAGCAGGCTCAAGGCTATCGAGCGCCGCCTTCTGGAAGCAACCAACGAACAGGGCGAGGACGAGGTCGCAGCGTGATCGGCGGGGGGAACGCGAGAGGTTGAAAGGAACTTCAGCCACCCCCATCTGTTGCAACGCAGCATCAGGCTGTCACCGCCTGATCGTATCCACGGCAAAGTCAGGGTTCCCGCCATGTCTTCCTCCGACGAAGAGCGTTCGCTGAAATCCAGTTGCGTGCTGGTGTTGCAGGGCGGCGGCGCCCTGGGAGCCTATCAGGCCGGGGTGTTCGAGGCGCTTGCCGAAAACCATGCCTCGCCGGACTGGGTGGCGGGAATCTCGATCGGCGCCATCAATGCGGCCCTGATCGCGGGAAACGCTCCGGAGGAACGCTGCGCGGCCCTGCGCGGGTTCTGGGAGCGGGTGTCCAGAGAGCTGCCCTACCGGCTGGGCGAACCGCTCGGCTTCGCGCGCCGCGCCTTCAACGAGGCATCCGCCCTCTATGCCGCGTCCTTCGGCCTGCCCGGCTTCTTCACCCCCCGCCTGCCGATGCCGCTTCCCGCTTGGCCAGCAGAGCTGGCGCAGCTCAGCCTGTATGACACCGCGCCCTTGCGCAAGACGCTGCTGGAACTCGTCGACTTCGACCGGCTCAATCGAGGTGACATGCGCTTCAGTGTCGGCGCGGTGAACATGCTGAGCGGTAACTTCGCCTATTTCGACAACACCGAACGCACCATCGGCCCAGAGCACATCATGGCGAGCGGCGCCCTGCCGCCGGGATTTCCGCCGGTAGAGATCGACGGAGAATGGTACTGGGACGGCGGCCTCGTTTCCAACACCCCGCTGCAGTACGTGCTCGACAATCGCCCGCTATGCGCGATGACGGTGTTCCAGGTCGACCTGTTTTCCTCGCGCGGGATCATCCCGCGCACGCTGGCCGACGTCGACCAGCGGGTGAAGGACATCCGCTATTCCAGCCGCACGCGGCTGGGCACCGACCTGTCGCGCCAGCTTCAAAAGCTTCGCGCCGCTGCAAGCAGGTTGTCGGAAAAGCTGCCGCCGGAACTGCGAGACGATCCCGACCTCGCCACCCTCATGAGCTGCCATCCGGAAGGCCCCGTCGCGATCATGCACCTGATCAACCGTGCGAGCGGCTACGAAAGCAATTCCAAGGACTATGAATTCTCGCGCATGACGGTGGAGGAGCACTGGTCCGATGGAAAGGCCGATGCGCTCTATTCGCTGGCGCATCCAGACTGGACCGGCCGCGTGCTCGGCTCCGACGACATCAAGACTTTCGATCTGGCCGGCGACAGACTTTCCAGGCCGCTGACCCCTTCCCATGGAGAGCAAGCATGAAACTCAAGGACAAGGTCTGCATCGTCACCGGCGCTGCCAGCGGCATCGGCAACGCCATCGCCCACCGCTATGCGTCCGAAGGCGGCAAGGTCGCCATCGCCGATCTGAACATGGAGTCCGCGCAGAAGGCGGCTGACGATATCACGGCAAAGTTCGGCACCCCGGCAATGGCCGTCGCGATGGACGTGACCAGCGAGGATCAGGTCAACGAGGGCGTCAAGGCGGTGGTCGATGCCTGGGGCACGGTGGACGTGCTCGTCTCCAACGCCGGCATCCAGATCGTCAATCCGATCGAGGAGTTTAAGTTCGCAGACTGGAAGAAGATGCTCGCCATCCACCTGGACGGTGCTTTTCTGACATCCAAGGCCTGCATCCCGCACATGTATGCGCAGGGTTCGGGGTCGATCATCTTCATGGGATCGGTCCATTCCAAGGAGGCGAGCAAGCTCAAGAGCGCCTATGTCACGGCCAAGCATGGCTTGCTCGGCCTCTCCCGCACCATCGCCAAGGAGGCGGGGCCCAAGGGCGTGCGCACCAACGTGATCTGTCCCGGCTTCGTGCGCACGCCGCTGGTGGACAAGCAGATTCCCGAGCAAGCCAAGGAACTGGGCATTTCAGAAGACGATGTGATCAGCAAGGTCATGCTCGGCCAGACCGTCGACGCCGAGTTCACGACGGTGGATGACATCGCCGAGGTCGCTCTGTTCTTCGCCGCGTTCCAGACCAATGCGCTCACCGGCCAGTCGCTCGTGGCCAGCCACGGCTGGTTCATGGAGTGATGGCCTGTATCGCGCCGGCAGTCGGCGCTAAAAAATACCGACGGCGCCGTCAGCCCAGATAATCGCCACGGCGGCCAGTATTGTACCGCCTATCGCAAGCCGCGCGCGCGCATTCATCGTGAAGCGAGCCGCGGCTTCGTAGAGCACGGCCGCCCCGCCCAGAAGCAGTGCGGCAAGCGCGAAGTCCGAAGCCGTCCAGGCCACCTCGGAGGTGAACTGCATGGCGACAGCAGGAACGATCAGAGCAACTGCAACAACCGCCCAGATAACGAGCCGCGTCAGTTGCGGCGACTGGATGCCGCCATTAGCCATTTGTTTCATGATGCAACCGGCTCCTGTGGTATAGCCGGAACATACCATCGAACGCGGCGGAAAGACATATCGCCGTTGCTCCGTTTGCTTTTACCACAGCACTCCATACCGGTCCGGCTTCAGCGGTTCCGGCGCAGGCAGGCCTACCGACTGCATCACGTCGATCTCGATCGTCCGGCACATCGCATCGAGCGGCAAGTCATGGATGGTGGCGGCGAACGGATCGACCAGGTCATCACCGATCTTCAGCACGGCGAGGAACATCAGCCCGGCGATGGTGGAACCCAGCGGCGTGGCATAGCCAAGCGTGTCCACCAGACCAAACGGCAGCAACACGCAGAACAGGTGCGTGAAGAACGTCGGGAAAAAGCGGTATTGATTGGGCAGCGGCGTATTCTTCAGGCGCTCCATGCCGCCCTGTGAATTCGCGATATCGACCAGGACGGCTTCCATCTGCGCCTGCTGGATCGTGTCCAGCCACCCCTCGCGCCGCGCCTGGTCGATCATCCGGCCGATCTTGTCGAGCAGGCCATTGGCAATGTTCGCCCTGTCCAGCACTTCGGCGGCGTCCTCTGCCGCGAGCCGCGAGGATACTTCCTCTTGCGGTTTCTGGCGGCGGAGCTGCCGCTTCAGCGCATTGACGTACGCCACCTGATGCAGCGCGATCCGCCGCTTGAGCTGGCCGGCCTCCGGGTCAGGGAGAAAGTTGCGGCTCGCACGCACGATATTGCGGCTGGCGTTGATCATCAGCCCCCAGAGGCTGCGACCTTCCCACCAGCGCTGATAGGCCGAGTTACTGCGAAACCCGAGCACCAGTGCGACCACTGTGCCGAAGAGCGTGATCGGCAACTCCGGCGCCGAGAAATGGAGGACGTAGTAGGTGACGGTTACGAAAACGTCCCACACGAACAGCAATGACAGTGGCAGCCAGACATCATGGACGATCGTGCGGATTCGCGGGTGGGCAGTTACAATCATAGAAGAAAACCGGGTATATCCGAAAGGTCAGGCCGGTAACTCTCACAGAGCCCTTTTGTTGTCCCCCTTCATCGCATTGCGGTGCGGTTCCTGATCGATCTCGGCGGGCGCCGCACGGCTGGCGGCTGGGCGCGCCGCGTGGGACATCGCGGCGGATACGCCGGAAGCCGGCCTCAAACGAAACCATTCGGGATGATCGGCGGCGACAAGAAAGCCCAGCGCGCCAAGGCCGAATCCCAGCAGCAGCAGTGTCGACTTGAAACTTTCGCGCACGTTGCGCTCACGCATTTCCTCGAACTGACGCATTCAAAAACTCCAGCATAACTACGCTGCCATGCAGCATGAACTGTTCGCCAGAGAGGTATGCAGCAATTGAAATTTGACAAATTCTATACCGTTACAAAGCCTTGCTGTAGTGCAAGAAAGCCTCGTGCAGTGCAGCAATAGCGACGTATCGAATGGTCGGAAAGCCTCAGGACCGACTGAAACGCGATGCCGTCACCTTGCCTGATCGAGCCGGCGCAGCGCCTCGGCAGCGCCAATGAGCGGGAGCAAGGCGCCCATGTCGGGGCCGTGATCCATGCCGGTGAGCGCCTTTCGCAGCGGCAGAAACAGCGCCTTGCCCTTGCGGCCAGTCGACGCCTTGAGCGCTTCGGTGAGCGACTTCCAGACATCGCCGTTCCATTCGGCGCCCTGCAGGGCAGCGGCCGCCTCGCCCAGATAGGCACGGTCTTCTTCTGGCAAGTCAGGCACGGCGATCGGCCCCGTCACCACGCGCCACCAGTCGGCGGCTTCGTGGACATGGGCAAGGTTGGGCCGCACCGTTTCCCAAGCCGCCTCGTCCATGCCTTCGGGCAAACGGCCGCGAACCGACGAGAAAGGCAGGGCATGAACGATCGCCGCGTTGACCCTTTCCAGCTCCGCATCGTCGAAGCGCGCGGGCGCCCGGCCAAAGCGGGACAGGTCGAACGCGGCGGCGAGCTCTTCTGCCCCCAGGGCAGGATCGACCGGATCGGAAGTGCCGAGCCGCCCCAGCAGCGCCACCAGCGCCTGCGGCTCGATGCCCAGCTCGCGAAAATGCGCCGCCCCCAGCGAGCCGAGACGCTTCGACAGCTTACCCTCGGTGCCGACCAGCAGAGCCTCGTGCGCGAAGCGCGGAACTGGGGCGCCCAGTGCGGTGAACATCTGCACCTGCGCCGCCGTGTTGGAGACATGGTCCTCGCCGCGCAGGATGTCGGTCACGCCCATGGCGATATCGTCGATCACCGAAGGGAGCATGTAGAGCCATGAACCATCGGCGCGGCGAATCACCGGGTCGGACATCATCGCCGGATCGAAGTTCTGCGGCCCGCGAATGCCGTCGTCCCAGGTGATCGGCTCGTCGTGATCGAGCAGGAAACGCCAGTGCGGCAGATCGCCCGCAGCCAGTTTTCCCGCCTTTTCCTCTTCGCTCAGCGAAAGCGCCGCGCGGTCATAGATCGGCGGCAACCCGCGCCCGAGCAACACCTTGCGCTTCAGCTCCAGTTCCTGCGGCGTCTCCCAGCATGGATAGACCCGCCCGGCCGCTTTCAGCCGCTCGAACTGCTCTGCATAGATATCGAAGCGGGCGGACTGCCGCTCCTCGCCGTCGTGGGTCAGCCCCAGCCATGCGAGGTCGGCATGGATCGCCTCGACATATTCCTCGCGGCTGCGCGCCACATCGGTGTCGTCAATCCTCAGCAGGAACCGCCCGCCCGACTGTTTGGCCAGCAGCCAGTTATGCAGCGCGGTGCGGATGTTGCCGACATGCAGGTGGCCGGTTGGAGACGGCGCGAAACGGGTTGTGACCATGGCCGCCGCGATTAGGCCGCGCAGCCCTCCGCGTCAAAGGGTTCGAAAAGGGGGCGCCGCTTACCCGCTCCTGAAGGCATGGGTGATCGGATAGCGCCGATCGCGCCCGAAATTTCGCGCCGTCAGCTTGACGCCCGGGGCGGCCTGCCGGCGCTTGTATTCCCCAACATGGAGAAGGCGCTCGACCTCCTGCACGATCGCGCGGTCGAAACCCTCGGAAACAACTTGCTCCACGCTCTTGTCGTGCTCGACGAGGCCAAGCAGGATCGGGTCGAGCACGTCGTAAGGAGGCAGGCTGTCGCAGTCGCGCTGGTCGGCGCGCAGTTCCGCCGTGGGCGCCTTGGTCAGGATGCGCTCGGGCATGACCGGACCGCCCGGCCCGGCCCCGATGCGCGGCACATGCCTGTTGCGCCAGCGGGCGATGGCGAAAACCGTGGTCTTGTAGGCATCCTTGAGCGGATTGTAGCCGCCCGCCATGTCGCCGTAGAGAGTCGCGTAACCCACGCTCATCTCGCTCTTGTTGCCGGTGGTGACAAGCATCGGGCCGAACTTGTTCGACAGCGCCATCAGCGCAGTGCCGCGCACGCGGGACTGGAGATTTTCCTCGGCAAGGTCGCGTGAGGTGCCCTCGAACGCTTCGCCCAGCAGGGTGTCGAAACCATCGACGGCAGGACCGATGGGCATGACGGAATAGCGTATCCCCAGCGCATCGGCGCACGCAGCCGCATCCTCCAGGCTTTCAGCGCTGGTGAAGCGCGACGGCATCATCACACCCCAAACCCGGCCCGCGCCGAGCGCATCGACGGCGATCGCCGCGCAAGTCGCCGAATCGATGCCGCCCGACAGGCCGAGGACGACGCCCGGAAAATCGTTGCGGTTCACATAGTCGCGCAGGCTCAGGACCATGGCGCAGTAGATGTCCTCCGGGTGCGAGGCGAGCGATTCGAGCTTGCCGCGATCGCAACGCCAGCCCTGCGCGGTCTTGGTCCAGCGGGTCTCGACCACCTGCTCCTCCCAGTCGCCGAGCTGGACGGCAAGCCCGCCGTCCCCGTTGACGACGAAGCTGGCACCATCGAACACCAGCTCGTCCTGCCCGCCCACCCGGTTGAGGTAGGCAAGCGGCAGTCCGGTATCGACCGCACGCCGCTTGGCCACGCCTTCGATGCGCAGGGCATCCTTGTTGATCTCGTAGGGACTGCCGTTGATGCAGACGAACATCTCCGCGCCGAAATCGGCAAGGTGGCGGCATACCTCCGGCCGCCAGATATCCTCGCAGATCGGCACGCCGATCATCGTGCCGCGCACGATCACCGGCTCGGGCAACGGGCCGGGCTGGAACAGGCGCATCTCGTCGAAAGTGCCGTAGTTGGGCAGCTCGTGCTTGAGCCTCACGGCTGCCACGCGCCCCTGATCGAGCAGCGCCACTCCGTTGTGCAGCGCACCATCGAGGACGAACGCCGAGCCCACCAACATCGCCGGACCGTCGGATGCACTCGCCTCCGCAAGCTTCTGGAGTTCGGCAGCGGCGCGCTCGATCAGCGATGGTTTGAGAATCAGATCTTCAGGCGGATAACCGATCAAATGCAGTTCGGGAAAGACGATCAGGTCGCTCCCCCGGGCCTGCTCCCGCGCCGCGAGTACCCCTTCAGCATTCCCGGAAATGTCACCCACCGACTGGTTGAGCTGGGCAAGTGCGATCTTCAACGTATCCGGCATGACCGGTTTGATGCCCCGCCATCTGGCGGGTTGCAAACAAAAACCCTCCGGGCTGAAGGCTAGCGCGAAGGTAGTGCCGGATTACCCCGCTCCCGGCGTCCAGACACAAAAAACCCCCCGAAAACGGAGGGCTTCTGTCCGTCCGTAGACGGACTTTCCGTGTTATCCCCGTCACGAGAACAGGGCGGAAAGCTGCGGGGGCCGATCAGCCGTTGCGGCGTGCAACGGCCCCCACGCCGATTACATCGCCTCGGACGGAGCCTCGGTCGGCATGTCGGTGGCGTCACCGGTCATCATCTCTTCGGGAGCGGTTTCAACCGATTCCGTAGCGGTGTCGGTCGGAGTTTCACCGCAAGCGGCGAGCGACAGAGCGGCGGCCGACGCGAACGCGGCGAAAGCAATCTTCTTCATGCGAATCCCCTTGCATTGTTTGGCCCACAGGCCAACGCTTGCAGGCAAGCCTGCAGCGCCATTCTTTAGACGAGACAATGGTGCAACGCAAATAGGAAGTATGAGGCCCAGAAGCCGCCTTAATCCTAGGGTTGCGCACATATAAAGATATCTTTATATCATTTTCCATGCAGATCGACCCACTTCTGAAGGCCCTTTCCGAGCCGACGCGGCTGCGCATGATGCGGCTGCTGGCGCATATGGAGCTTGCGGTTGGGGAGCTGGCGCAAGTGCTCTCGCAGAGCCAGCCGCGCGTATCACGCCACATCCGCATCCTTTGTGATGCCGGTCTGGCAGAGCGGCGCAAGGAAGGAAGCTGGGTTTTCCTGAGGAGCGCCGTCGCGGACAGTCACGGTCCCGAACTGGGCCGTGCTGCCGCGCACCTTCTGGCGGTCGCGGAGCAGGCCGACGCCGGCTTTGCCCAGCGCTGCGCCGAGGACCGGCGCCAACTCGCCGCGATCCGGGCCGGGCGGGAAGCCAGTGCGCAGGCCTATTTCGCCCGTCACGCCGCCGAATGGGACACGCTGCGCCGGCTGCACGGCGCCGACGAACCGGTCGAGGCGGCACTTCTTTCTTCCCTTGCGGGCACCGGAGTGGGAAATCTGCTCGACGTCGGCACCGGCACCGGCCGGATGGCGCAGCTGCTCGCAGACCGCGCTTCCCACATCACCGCGCTCGACAAGAGCCCGGAGATGCTTCGCATCGCCCGCGCGAGGCTGCAGGCGCTTCCGGCAAGCCATGTCGATCTCGTGCAGGGCGATTTCACTGCCCTGCCCTTTGCAGACCGCTCGTTCGACACGGTGCTCTTCCATCAGGTTCTGCACTATGCCCTGGAGCCCGCGGTCGTGATTGCCGAGGCATCGCGCGTGCTGCGCCCCGGCGGACGCATCGCCATAGTCGACCTTGCCGCGCATGACCGCGAGGAACTGCGCGAACGCCATGCCCATTCCCGCCTCGGCTTTTCCGACGAGCAGATGCACGCTCTGCTCGATGCCGCAGACCTTGTCCCGGAGACGCCGGTATCGCTCGCCGGCGATCCGCTTACCGTGAAAATATGGACGGCACGGCGCGAATGCGCCACGGCCGGCGCCGCTGCATAAAGTTTCGCCACATGAAAGACCTGTCCCGCATGAATTCTGCCAGCGACCTTCCGCTCTTTGCCGGCGCGCAGGGTGACATATCCGTGAGTTTCGAGTTCTTTCCGCCCAAGTCGGAGAAGATGGAAGCCCAGTTGTGGGACGCGATCACGCAGCTCGCACCGCTCGCGCCCAGCTTCGTGTCCGTCACGTACGGCGCAGGCGGCACCACGCGCGAGCGCACGCATGCCACCGTCGCCAGACTGGTGCGCGAGACAGATCTCACGCCCGCCGCGCATCTGACCTGCGTCGGCGCAAGCAGGAACGAGATTGCGGACATCGCGGACCAGTACTGGGATGCCGGCGTGAGGCACATCGTCGCGCTGCGCGGCGATCCGCCGCCGGATCACGGCGGCACGTTCGTTCCCCATCCGGAAGGCTACGCCTCGGCAGCCGAACTCGTCGCGGGCCTGCGGGCCCGCCACG
>Ga0065704_10000253_pt1 | contig 50631 bp, 40 predicted proteins | sample SwiRhicommuniRL2_FD_59091 | JGI IMG/M metagenome (GOLD analysis project Ga0065704, IMG submission 59091) | Switchgrass rhizosphere bacterial communities from Rose Lake, Michigan, USA - RL2 v2 (version 2) | ecosystem: Host-associated > Plants > Roots > Rhizosphere > Soil | place: East Lansing, MI | reverse complement strand
AGCGCATTAAACGCCGTTTGCATCGGTATCAATGAATTATGAAAAAATTCCAGACACTACTTTACTATTGCTATAGTCACATAGCCGAGGCAGAACAATTTGCTGCTGATCATCTTACATTTTGCAAATCTTTAAATCTTGTTGGTCGCATCATTGTTGCTAATGAGGGTTTAAACGGTACCGTTTCAGGAACAAAAGAATCCTGCGAAGCCTATATGGCAGCTATAAAAGCTGATGAACGTTTTGCAAAAACTGATTTTAAAATCGATGATGTTGAAGAGCCTTCATTCATCAAAATGCACTGTCGTTACAAAGCCGAAATTGTCCACTCAGGATTAAGAGATCCGAATATCATAGACCCGAACAAGCAAACCGGCAAACACCTTGAACCTGCTGATTTTCAGAAAATGATAGATCAGGAAGATGTGGTAATACTTGATGTGCGTTCAAACTATGAGCACAATTTAGGGAAATTTAAAAATGCAGTAACCCTTGATATTGAGAATTTCAGAGATTTTCCTGATAAAATAAATGAGCTTGCTAAGTACAAAGATAAAAAAGTACTTACTTACTGTACAGGAGGCATAAAATGCGAAAAAGCATCGGCTTTGCTATTACATCATGGATTTAATGATGTTTACCAACTGCATGGCGGAATTATCAAGTATGGTAAAGAAGCCGGAGGTGAAGATTTTGAAGGTAAATGCTACGTTTTTGATAACCGTATTGCCGTTGACGTAAACACTGTAAACCCAACAATAGTATCTAAATGCTATAATTGCGGCAAAACTACTCCAAAAATGATCAATTGCGCCAATCCGGAATGTAATGAACATTTCACTCAATGTGACGAATGCGGAGAGGCTTTACAAGGATGCTGCTCGGTTGAGTGTACTACTAACCCACGTAAACGCCCTTATGATGGAACAGGATATTACGTAAAAGTACCACAGCAGGTAAACGTTTCAAGTAAACAACTATCTTAGCTGTTGATGAGCAACGGACCCTTTAAATACTTTATATTTTTAATCTTTTGTTTTGTATCTGTTTCTGCTCTGGCAGACGATATCAAAAGTATTGGGGTTCCTTACATTCAAAATTATCCTAAATCAGTTTACCTTTCCGGTAACCAAAATTGGTCTATTGCCAAAGGCAAAAATGGCATTATGTATTTTGGTAATACCCAGGGCCTTTTAACTTACGATGGCAAATACTGGCAACAATATGAAATGCCAAACCGCCAGATTGTTCGTTCGGTAGCTACAGATGATAACGGTATAATTTATACCGGAAGCTTTGGTGAATTCGGATATTGGAAAATAGACCATAAGCGTTTAAAATATACTTCCCTCATCAATCTTATTCCGAAGGAACATAAAATGACCGATGAGATATGGAAAATCTATGTAGATGGCAAACGCATTATCTTTCAGTCTTTTTCGAGCATATATATTTACAATGACCAGAAAATAAATGTTGTAAAAATACCTGCATTCTTTCTGTTTCTGCATAAAGTAGATAAACGCTTCATTATCGAAGCTTTAGGGAAAGGCTTGTTTGAGCTAACCGGCGATAAACTTGTTCCCCTTAAAAATATTGGCACCCCACTACCTGGAAGCGTGCTTTCGATCCTTCCTTATAAAAACGGCAGTTTATTAATTGGTACCAGCAAAGATGGTTTGTTTCTATACGATGGCGAAAAATACACTCCCTTTAATACGCCTGCAAATACCTTTCTGCAAACCTATCAATTAAATAACGGGGTTAAAGTATTAGGAAAATACTATGCTTACGGAACAATTTTAAACGGCTTGATTATTATTGATGAGGATGGAAATATTGTACAGAGGATCAATAAGTCAAGTGGTTTACAGAACAATACGGTACTTAGTATTTATGCAGATGACGATCAGAACTTATGGACTGGTCTCGATAACGGGATAGACCGCATAGAATTAAATTCTCCTCTTTACTTTTATTTTGATAAGACCGGCCTTTTTGGCACCGTGTATTCGAGCATTATTTATAAAAACATAATTTATTTAGGAACCAACCAGGGTCTTTTTTACAGCCCATGGGTTGGTGGTAAAGACAACACTTTCAGTTCTTTTGATTTCAAACTGATACCCAAATCGCAGGGACAGGTTTGGGACTTAAGGATGATTGACGGACAGCTTCTTTGTGGACATAATGATGGTACTTTTAGCGTTACCGGAAACACAATTGAAAAAGTTACCGGTATAAGCGGAGGTTGGGTTATCAAGAAACTGAACGACAATTATCTTATTCAAGGTACTTATAATGGACTGGTACTATTCAAAAAAGACCCGGCTGGTCAGTGGAAATTTGATTCCAAAATTAAAGGTTTCGATGAACCATCAAGATACGTAGAACAGGATTCTAAAGGCGATATCTGGGTAAGCCATGCCTACAGAGGCTTATATAAACTGGTATTGAGTCCCGATTTTAAAACAGTTACAAACGTTAAGTATTACGACGAACGGAATGGGTTGCCAAGTACATATGGCATTAACCTCTTCACTCTTGAAAATAAACTGATCTATTCGTCCAATGAGGGCTTTTTAACTTACGACGAGATCAGCAACAATTTCAGCAAATATACCACTCTGAATAAGGAACTTGGATCTTTCTCTCAATCCAATAAGATCATTAAGGCCGACCATAAGAAATATTGGTTTATTAACCATGGAAAAATGGCGCTGATCAATTTTTCGCAGCCAGGAAAAATAGAAATAGACTCCAATCGTTTCAGTGTTTTAGATGGCAGAATGGTTCAGTACTATGAAAACATCAGTAAGATCAGCGACCATATTTATCTGATCAGTGTTGATGATGGCTTTGTTATTTACAATGAGCTAGATTCACTAAAGCGCAAAAAAATAGCACTTCCATCTGTATTAATTAGAAAAATAGAAGATATTACAGACACCTATTCCATTATCAGTGAGGTAGGAAATTCAGATTCGGAAATTGAAATACCATTTAGCAGAAACAACATCAGGATCTCGTACGCGCTTCCTTATTACAGACAAAGCAGTATCAAGTTTCAGTACTTCCTGAAAGGCTACTCTAAACAATGGTCTGACTGGAGTTCTGCTTCGCAAAAAGATTTCACTAACCTTAGTGCAGGAACTTATACCTTTCTGGTTAGGGCTAAGATTAATGATGAGACCATAAGCAAGGATACAGCGTTTGAGTTTACGATCCTCCCTCCTTTTTATGCCAGCAACTGGGCTTTCGTTCTATACCTGGTTGGCATTGTCTTTTTACTAATTGCTTCTAAGCGCTTTTACGAAAGAAAGCTGATGAAAGATCAGCAAGCCATTTCTGATAAGTTGCAGGTTGAAAAGGAGGAATTTCTTAAAAAAGAAGCTGAGGCAACTGAAAGGCAAATCATCAAATTGCAAACAGAGAAACTGCAGGTAGAACTTGCAGGTAAGAACCGGGAACTTGCCAACTCAGCCATGAGTTTGGTTTACAAAAATGAGCTGCTGCAAAAGCTTAGTCAGGAGATGCTGAAGCTTAAGGATTCGAGCGGAAAACCTTTGGCAGAAGAACAGTTAAGAAAAATCCAAAAAGTAATTGATGAAGGCATGAACGATGAGCGCGACTGGAATTTATTCGAGAGCAGTTTTAACGAGGCGCATGAGAGTTTCTTCAAAAAACTTAAAGCCAATCACCCCGATCTTGTACCTAACGATTTAAAACTTTGCGCATATCTGCACATGAATATGAGTAGCAAAGAAATGGCATCATTACTGAACATTTCGTTACGAGGTGTAGAAATACGCCGCTACAGACTTCGAAAAAAGCTTGATGTACCGCACGACAAGAACCTCGTGGAGTTTCTAATGGAGCTATAGCACTACATCATTACCTCTCATATCCTTTTTTTTAAGATTGATTTTATAAAATTCTTTTGACCTCTTGTTGTAGGTCTAAATTTTGTTATGTCGGCATAGAACACTGTTTTTAGCGAAACAAGAGGCCTATTTCGATTGTTTGAGAAAGTATAGATTTCTTTGATGATGTATTAATGTTGAGGCGTTTTATTTGTTTTAACTCAAATACTCTCGGAGATTTATACAACTAACAACTAAATTTTAAACAGCATGAAAAGAATCTTTACAAAACTTTCTGTTTTAACTTTTTTATGTTTTCTTTTTATCAACGCAGCTTCTGCGCAAGATATTACTATACGAGGTGTAGTAAGTGACGGTGCAGATAAAACCACTCTTCCAGGTGTAAGCGTTTTAGTAAAGGGAACACAAATTGGGACACAAACAGATGCAACGGGAAAATACGCAATAAGTGCTCCGGCCAATGCGACTCTTGTATTCTCTTACATTGGATATAATCCAACAGAGATGCAAGTGAACAACAGAACAGTGATCAACGTGGAACTTGCCTCATCCTCGCAACAATTAGAGCAAGTTGTAGTAGTTGGTTATGGTACTCAGAAAAAAATTGATGTTACCGGATCGGTGGCTTCATTAAAAGGTGAAGAAATTTCAAAACAAGCTTCAGTAAATCCTGTAAGTGCCTTGCAAGGTAAAGTTGCTGGTGTGTCCATTACAAATAATGGTACCCCGGGTAAAGCCCCGCAAATAACAATTCGTGGTACAGGAACCATTTACGGCAATACAAATGTGTTGTATGTTGTAGACGGTGTTTGGTATGATGACATTAACTTCCTAAATCCGGCAGATATCGCCAATATAAGTATCCTAAAAGATGCGTCAAGTCAATCTATTTATGGTGTAAGGGCGGCTAATGGAGTTGTACTTGTTACTACCATACGTGGTAAAAAAGGAGACCCGACAGTAAACTACAACGGTTATATTGGAACTCAGCGCGTAACAAATGCTGTAGAAATGACTAACGCCTCTGAGTACGCTACAGCAGTAAACGAGGCTTATGCATTATTAAAGAAAGATCCATTATTTCCAAATACAAATTTGGGTGCCGGTACAGATTGGTACAAACAGGTATTACGTTCTGCAATGGTTAACAACCATCAGGTGTCGATTAATGGTGGTACAGAAAAATCTACTTACAACCTATCGCTTGGTTATTTAGATCAGGATGGTATCGTTGAAAAAAACAACTATAAGAGATATACTGCTCGTTTATCTCATGAGATCCAGGTTTTAGAAAATTTAAAAGTGGGTTACAACGTCACAGGAAGTTCAAGCAATTCAAAAGATGCACCTACTACTGTGTTCCGTGCATTGTTCTCTGCTTCTCCAGTAGTTCCGGTATTTAATCCTGATGGCTCCTACGGAGATCCAAACACCTTCAACTTAGGTAATGGTAGTAACGTAAATCCACAGGCTACAATAGATTTTGCAAATAGCATCACTAAAAACTACAAAGTGACTGGTAATGTCTATGCTGAACTTAAATTTGCTAAACATTTTACTTTTAAAACAAGTGCAGGTGGAGATTTTGGACAAGAAGAAAACCGAAATTACACGCCTAAGTATTTTGCAACTACAGCTCAGAACTCGAATATCAGTACCCTGGCAATTAAAAGAATTGAAACCAGAAACTATATTTTGGAAAACACACTTTCTTATGATAATAAATGGGCCGATCACAGCTTAACAGTCCTTGCTGGTCAAACAGCACAGCGTTATAAAAGCTATACCCTTGAGGGATCCGCTCAGAATGTTCCTTTTAGCTCAGAAGGTGATTTATATGTGAGCCTTGGAAACGCTGATGGTAGATTGATCAAAGATTCAGGTACTCTAAATACGGCAACTTCTTATTTTGGAAGAGTAAACTATTCATTCCAAAGCAAGTATTTATTAAATGCTTCATTAAGAGCTGATGCTGCTTCTCAATTTTACGGAGGAAGTGATCTTTGGGGTTATTTTCCTTCAATTGGAGCAGGTTGGGTTATCTCTAACGAGAACTTCATGAAAAACCAAACAGTTTTCAGCAATTTAAAACTTCGCGGAAGCTGGGGTAAAGTAGGTAACGCAGGTGTGCCTATTAACCCGACAACATTAACTGTTAACCAGGCCGCACAACTGGTTGCAATTATTGGGGGTATTCCTCAAACAGGAGCAAGTGTAACTACAATTGTACCTCCGGCACTATTTTGGGAACGCAGCGCAGGAACAGATGTTGGTTTAGAAATGGGCTTCCTTTCGGATAGATTAAAGATTGAAGCAGATTATTACAATAGAAAAACTGAACAGGCAATTTTTGATATTCCTGTTTTAGGATCTCTAGGTACTTCAAACGGAAAGCTTATCGGCAATCAGGCCGATTTCAGAAACCGTGGGTATGAATTTAGTGCAACCTGGTCTGATAAAACTGAAGGCGGACTAGTTTATACCATTAGCGGAAATGCGGGTATTAATAATAATAAAGTATTGAACGTGACCTCAGGAACCAATGCAATCGACGCTGGTGGCGGCGGTTTGAACAATGCTGTTCTTCCTACCAGAACGATAGCTGGCTATCCAATTGGTATGTTCTATGGCTACAAAGTAGGCGGTGTATTTCAGACAGTGGAAGAAGCAGCGGCTTCTGGTCAGAGTGGTGCCACCGCTGGTGACCTTAAATACATAGATCAGAACGGTGATGGATTCATTGATGGGAAAGATAAAGTTATGTTAGGTAATCCAAATCCAAAATACACATACGGTGTGAATACAAATTTTGCTTATAAAAATTTCGATTTAACACTAGACATCCAAGGTGTAGCTGGGGTTGATGTATTCAATGCAAACCTTGGTTCTAGATTTGGTAATGAGAACTATGTTAAAGAGTTCTTTGATAAGCGTTGGAATGGAGCTGGTTCTTCAAACACCTACCCTTCAGCTAACTTAGCAAACAACAACAACAACCAATCTAACTCATTCTATGTAGAAAGTGGTGCATATGTAAGATTACGTAACATTCAGTTGGGTTATAATTTACCGCAGTCACTTGTATCAAAATGGAAAATGCAAAAACTAAGAGTATTTGCCAATGCACAAAATGCATTGAACTTCTTTGGTTACAGAGGATTTAGCCCTGAAGTGGGCGGTACCCCAACAAATACAGGAGTAGACATCAACGTTTATCCGCTTTATGCTACTTATAATTTAGGTGTAAACCTTACATTTTAATTGATTAGGATATGAAAACATATAAAAATATTTCTTTACAAAGGTGGTGTGCAATTGCATTATTATCAACCACACTTATCTCATCATCCTGCAAAAAGAGTTTCCTGAATGTGGATCCTCAGGGCCAGCAACCTGCTACTCAGTTTTGGGTATCTGAAGGTGATGCTACTAAAGCCGTATTTGCTATTTATGCCAATTTACGCACTTGGGAAAACGTAGCGTTTCCGGCTTTAGCTATCGAAAGTACAGGTTCTGACGAAGCGGATAAAGGTAGTACTCCTACTGATGCTGCGTTCTTTGATTTGTATGATATATTTACAGTGACTTCAACCGAAGGCTCTTTACAGAGCTTCTGGACTGGACAATACCAAAACATTAATTTATGCAATCAGGTACTGGAAAATGTACCGGGAATTTCAATGGACGATGCTTTGAAATCCCGTTATCTAGCCGAAGCTAAATTTGTTCGTGCATATTCTTACTTCAGATTGGTAAGAGCTTATGGTGATGTACCTTTAAGGTTAAACGTTCCTAAAAATGCTACTGAGTATAATATACCGCGTACAGATAAAGCAACTGTTTATGCACAAATTGAAAAAGATTTAACAGAAGCGGCTGCAGTATTGCCTCCTAATTATCCATCAACAGATGTTGGAAGAGCGACTAAAGGTGCAGCTTTGGGCTTACATGCTAAAGTGGCATTATATCAGAAAAAATTTGCTGATGTATTAACATATACTAACCAGGTAATGGGCTTAGGATATGATTTATTTCCTGATTTTGAAAAAGGTTTCCGTACTCAGAATGAGAACAATGTAGAATCTCTATTTGAGGTACAAGCAGAAATGATTCCGGGAAACAAAGATGCTTCCAACTCACAATACAGTCAGGTACAAGGCGTTGCCGGTGTCCCGGAAGGTGGATGGGGTTTCAATACTCCTTCAACTGTACTTGCTGCTGCATTTGAGCCTGGTGATCCAAGAAGAGACGCAACCATTCTATTTAAAGGCGAAACCACTCCTCAAGGAGATAAAATTCCGACTACTACTCCTAATGACATGTACAATCAGAAATCATATGTTCCGTTTGGTCTTTACGTTTCGGGATATAATCAGGGAGCTCAACAAAACATCAGAGTTCTTCGTTTTGCAGATGTATTATTAATGAATGCAGAAGCTGCAAATGAGACAGGCAACCCAACATTAGCATTGTCTTCATTAAACAGAGTTCGTGCACGTGCCAGAGGTGGTAATGCTACTATCCTTCCTAATGTTACTACTACTGACCAAACTGCATTAAGAACTGCTATTTACAAAGAAAGACAAGTAGAGCTTGCTTTGGAAAGTGATCGTTATTTTGATGTGATCCGTCAGGGTCGTGGTGCAGAGGTTTTTGGTCCAAAAGGCTGGAAAGCTAACAAAAATGAGGTATGGCCAGTGCCAAATATTGAAATTGAACGTAGCGGTGGCTTATTAACTCAAAACACAGGTTACAGATAGTATATCCTTTTCATAAGGTTGCCAGAGCGCAAGCTCCGGCAACCTTTTTAATTTAATATTCATGTTAATTCCTAGAAATTGCTCCGCCCTAATATTAATTATAGCTCTTGCCTTCAGTTCAAGCATGTTTCCGAAAATGGCGAGCGCTCAAAAGAAAACTGTAGCAGGAATCAAACCTGACCTCTCAATTAAAAAAAACCTTACCGACGATCAGCTTCTTGATCTGGTACAAAAACAAACTTTCAGATACTTCTGGGATTTTGGACACCCTGTTAGCGGCATGGCACGCGAACGAAGTAACCGATCTTTTGACTACGGCGATGAGGTAGTTACAACGGGAGGTACTGGCTTTGGTGTTATGGCTATGATAGTAGCCTCAGAGCGTAAATTTATCACTCGTGAACAAGCTGCTGAACGCACAAAAAAAATAGTAGACTTTTTATGGAAGGCCGATATGTTTCATGGTGCTTTCCCTCATTGGTTAAATGGCGAAACCGGAAAAGTAATCCGCTTTAGCCCAAAAGATGATGGTGCAGATATCGTTGAAACTTCTTTATTGTTTCAAGGTTTATTAACTGCCCGTCAGTATTACACTGAAGATAATCCTGTCGAAAACGACATCAGAAATAAAATATTATGGATGTGGGAAGGTATTGAATGGAATTGGTTCACTCAAAATCAAAATGTTCTTTACTGGCACTGGAGTCCAAACAACGGCTGGAGCATGAACCATCAGATTAAAGGATGGAACGAGTGTTTGATTACCTATGTGATGGCAGCATCATCTCCAAAATTCCCTATCAACAAACGCGTTTACGACGATGGTTACGCAAATAACAACACCTACTTCAATGGTCGTAAATTTAATGGCATTACGCTACCACTAGGCTTTGATTACGGAGGCCCGTTATTCTTTTCGCATTACTCATTCATGGGCTTAGATCCACGTGGTTTAAAAGACAACAATGCAGATTATTGGGAACAAAATAAAAATCATACACTTATTAATAGGGCTTATTGTATAGAAAACCCAAAAAAATATAAAGGCTATGGTGCCAACAGCTGGGGCTTAACTGCCAGTGATAGCTGGGGTGGCTATGCTGCCCATTCGCCAACCGAAGACCTTGGTGTAATTACACCAACTGCAGCTTTATCTGCCTTCCCTTATACCCCAGAATATTCAATGGAAGCGCTAAAACATTTTTATTATGATAAAGGAGACAAACTATGGAGTGAATATGGTTTTGTGGATGCTTTTAGTGAAGAAAAAAACTGGTATGCAAAATCTCACCTTGCTATAGATCAGGGGCCAATCATTGTAATGATTGAAAACTACCGCAGCGGCTTATTGTGGAAATTATTTATGAGCAGCCCTGATGTAAAAAGAGGTCTTAAAACCTTAGGATTCACGAGTCCCAATTTGTAGATGATGACGAAGAATATATATATTTCAATGTTGTTAATGCTTATTGTAAGCATGGGCACATTTGCTCAAAAAAAACAACTTACTTATTGTAATCCAATTAATCTGGATTACGGCTATACTCCTATTCCTAATTTTGCGGAGCAAGGAAAACACAGGGCTACAGCCGATCCTGTTATTGTAACCTACAAAGGTGATTATTATCTGTTTTCTACCAACCAATGGGGTTATTGGTGGAGCAGCGATATGTATAACTGGAAATTCGTTTCTAAAAACTTCTTAAGACCTGAACATAAGGTTTACGATGATCTTTGCGCCCCGTCTGTATGGGTGCAGGGAGACACGATGCTTGTTTTCGGCTCTACTTATTCTAAAAATTTCCCGATATGGATGAGCACAGATCCTAAAAACAATGAATGGAAAGAAGCTGTTCATGAATTTGAGATTGGTGGATGGGATCCTGCTCATTTTGTTGATGACGACGGCAAATTGTACATGTACAATGGTAGCAGCAATAGCTACCCGTTATATGGTATTGAGTTAAACCGAAAAACTTTTGATCCCATAGGCACCCGTAAAGAATTACTCCTGTTAAATCCGGAGCGCTATGGATGGCAACGGTTTGGAGAATATTTGGACAACACCTTTTTAGATCCATTTATGGAGGGTGCCTGGGTAACAAAGCACAACAGTAAGTACTACCTTCAATATGGCGCACCAGGCACGGAATTTAGCGGCTATGCCGATGGTGTTGCTGTTGGGCCTACCCCTTTGGGACCATTTGAACACCAGTCTAATCCTTTTTCATGGAAACCAGGTGGCTTTGCCCGTGGTGCAGGCCATGGTGCTACTTATCAGGATAAATGGAAGAACTACTGGCATGTTTCTACAATAGCCATCTCCGTAAAAAACAACTTTGAACGTCGCCTTGGTATTTGGCCAGCCGGATTCGATAATGACGATGTAATGTATATGGATGCTGCCTTCGGCGATTATCCTCATTACTTACCTACTGAAGCCCAGGATCACTTAAAAAGCGGTTTTACCGGATGGATGTTGTTAAATTATAACAAGCCTGTAGCTGTATCATCGACACTTGGATCATACTATGCCAACAATGCTGTTGATGAAAGCATTAAAACTTATTGGAGTGCAAAAACAGGAAATAAAGGCGAATGGATCCAAACTGATCTCGGTGGCGTGTCGACAGTAAATGCAGTACAGATTAACTATGCAGATCAGGATGCCGAGTTCCTTGGCAAACGCCAGGATATTTATCATCAATACAAGCTGTGGTATTCTACAGATGGTGTTAAATGGAAAATCTTAAAGGATAAAGGCACAAATAAAACTGATGTTCCTCATGATTATATTGAGCTTGAACAACCGGTTAAGGCACGATTTATAAAACTGGAAAACATACATATGCCTACAGGTAAGTTCGCTATTAGCGGCCTACGGGTTTTTGGTAATGGCAATCAGTCGACACCAAAAAGCGTCAAAGATTTTGTAGTACTAAGAACCGAAAAAGACAAACGCAGTGCATGGTTAAAATGGGCACCTGTAGAAGATGCTTATGCTTACAACATTTACATAGGCACTGAACCCGACAAGTTGTACAACTGCATTATGGTGTATAATACTAATGAATACTGGTATAAAGGGATGGACAAAAATAAAACTTACTATTTTAGCATAGAAGCAATCAATGAGAGCGGAGTCGCTCCTAAAACAGAGGTTGCCAAAGTTAATTAGAAATTTAAAAAATCATGAAACATCACTTCTATTTCCGTCTGCTTTTTGTATTACTGGTAAGTCTGTCTGTTAACTCACATGCGCAGGAGAAACCTTTCTGGAACGATATCCAGAAATTTAAACATCAGGATAGTGTATCAATGCCTGCCAAAAACAAAGTTGTATTTGTGGGCAGTTCTTCATTCACACGCTGGAATGAACTGGAGACGGTTTTTAAAGATTATCATGCCATTAACCGTGGTTTTGGAGGCTCTACGCTTGAACAGGCGAATGAGTATATCAACGAGCTTGTGTTTGCTTATAAGCCTAAGCAGGTTGTAATTTACAGTGGAGAAAACGACATTGCAACAGGCACAAGTGCAGAGCAAACGTACAACAGATTTGTAACGTTTTATAATAACCTTCGTAAAGGTCTTCCCAAAGCAAACATAGTGTATATCTCTATGAAGCAGAGTCCTTCAAGAATGAAGTTTGCTGATAATGTGACCAAAGCAAACACCATGATAAAAGAGTATATCAGTAAGCAAAAAAATGCAGTTTTTATTGATGTAAACTCCAAAATGCTCGACAGCAACGGTGCTCCAAGACCAGAACTGTTTGTAGAAGATATGCTACATATGAAGCCAGAAGGCTATGCCATCTGGATCAAAGAAATAACACCCTATTTAAAAAAATAACACAAAAAATGAAAATATCTCACTTACTATTCTTGTCTATGTTTTTCTGCATCGGCGCAACATCTGCGCAACAGAAAAAAAAAGTTCCCGCAGCTGATCAAAAGATGAATGCTTTTATCGGCAACCTATTATCTAAAATGACTTTAGATGAAAAGATAGGGCAACTCAATTTGCTAACCGGCGGCGAAGCAACTACAGGATCGGTAGTAAGTACAGATGTTGAAAGTAAGATCAAAAAAGGTCAGGTAGGCGGCATGTTTAGCTTTACAACACCTCAAAAAATCCGTAAGGCACAAGAAATCGCTGTAAACGAAAGCAGACTTAAAATCCCTATCATTTTTGGGCAGGATGTAATCCATGGGTATAAAACCACCTTCCCTATTCCATTGGCCTTATCTTGTACATGGGATATGTCTCTTATCCAGAAAACGGCACGTATAGCAGCGGTTGAAGCTACTGCTGACGGACTTAACTGGACTTTCTCTCCAATGGTTGATATATCAAGAGACCCCAGGTGGGGAAGAATATCTGAAGGATCAGGAGAAGATACTTATTTAGGAAGTCAAATTGCCAAAGCAATGATTAAAGGTTACCAGGGCGATGATCTTTCTAAATACAACACCATGATGGCCTGCGTTAAACACTTTGCGTTATATGGCGCTGCCGAAGCTGGAAGAGACTATAACACTACAGATATGAGTCTGGACAGGATGTATAATGAATACCTGCCTCCTTACAAGGCTGCTATTGATGCCGGTGCCGGAAGTGTAATGACATCTTTTAATGATATTAATGGTGTTCCTGCCACCGCTAACAAATGGTTAATGACAGATTTGCTACGTAAACAATGGGGCTTTAAGGGTTTCGTTGTTACTGACTACACCGCTGTGAACGAACTGATAGATCATGGCCTGGGCGATTTGCAGACAGTCTCTGCCTTATCATTGAATGCCGGAGTTGATATGGATATGGTGGGTGAAGGGTTTTTAACCACCCTAAAAAAATCGGTACAGGAAGGTAAAGTAAAAACACAACAAATTGACAATGCCTGCCGCCTTGTGTTGGAGGCTAAATATAAGCTAGGTTTGTTTGAGGATCCATATCGTTATTGCAATGAAGAACGTGCAAAAACTGAAATACTTAAACCTGAACATTTACAATTTGCGCGTGAAGCGGCAACTCAATCTTTTGTCTTGTTAAAAAACGACAAACAGACATTACCACTCAAAAAAACAGGCACCGTTGCATTAATAGGCCCTTTGGCCAACACTGGATCCAATATGCCGGGCACATGGAGTGTAAATAGTGATTTAGCCAATACATCTTCTCTTCTTGCAGGTATGAAAGCTGCTTTAGGATCAAACGTTAAAGTATTACATAGCTTAGGTTCGAACTTATTGGCGGATGAAGCGTATCAAAAAAGAGCAACTATGTTTGCTCGTGATATTCCAAGAGATAATCGCCCGGAAGAAGAAGTGATCAAAGAAGCAGTAGACATTGCAAAACAGTCGGATGTAGTTATTGCAGCTTTGGGAGAAGGTTCTGAAATGAGTGGTGAAAGCTCAAGCCGTACCAATCTGGAAATCCCTGAAGTTCAAAAACGCTTATTACAGGCCTTACTTAAAACTGGCAAACCAGTTGTTTTAGTTTTGTTTAGTGGTAGGCCATTAGTTTTAAATTGGGAAAACGAGAATGTTCCGGCGATACTTAATGTTTGGTTTGGTGGTACCGAAGCGGCAAAAGCAATTACTGATGTATTATTCGGCGATGTAAATCCATCAGGAAAACTAACCACAACATTCCCACAAAATGTGGGTCAGATACCATTGTATTACAGTCATAAAAATACAGGCCGTCCATTAGAAGATGGCAAATGGTTTTCTAAATTCCGTTCTAATTACATTGATGTAAGCAACGATCCCTTGTATCCATTTGGATACGGATTAAGCTATACAACCTTTGATTATAGTGATATAAAGCTAGATAAGGATAAATTTAAACCCGGCGAAACGATCAATGCGAGTGTTATTGTAAAGAATACCGGATCAAGGGAAGGCAAAGAAGTAGTTCAGCTTTACATCAGAGATCTTGTAGGCAGTTCTACACGTCCTGTTAAAGAATTAAAACACTTTGAAAAAATTGATTTAAAGGCGGGAGAAAGCAAAACAGTTAATTTCAAAATCACTGTTGATGATTTAAAATTCTTCAACTCGGAACTTAAATATGTAGCAGAACCAGGAGATTTTAAAGTGTTCATTGGTACAAATTCAAGAGACGTTAAGACTAATCAGTTTACGCTGCTTTAGCAGATTAAGTTTAGAGTATATAAGGCTGTATCATAACATGATCAGCCTTTTTTATGTAATTGATCGCCATCCTATAGCACGCCTCGTCATCTCGAGCATCGTGAGAGATCCCTTGGTTATGCCAGTTCAAGAGATCTCTCCTATCGTCGAGAGGACGACTGCTTAAAGCAATCGTCATTCCTATATCCCCTCATTTTTAAAAGATTACAATTTTGTTTAGTTTAGTAATATGAACAGGATTAAATTAACGGCTTTTATGGTCTTGCTATTAGGATTAAATGGTATGGCCCAGGACTTCAAGAAATATGATTCAGGGAATTTCATTGAAGGAAAAGACAGCATTTATTACAGGGTTCTGTTTCCCGAAAACTTTGATCCAAATCAAAAATATCCAATACTGTTCTTCTTACATGGAAGTGGAGAAAGAGGAAACGATAATGAGAAACAGCTTACCCATGGAGGCAAGTTGTTTTTAAAAGACAGTGTTCGTAAAAAATTTCCGGCAATAATCGTATTCCCACAATGTAGCAATGATAGTTTCTGGGCAAATGTCGAATTCAAAAATAATGAAGATGGCAAGCGTGAATTTAATTTCCAAACAGGAGGTAAACCCACAAAAGCCATGCATGCACTACTGGGTATGATAGATAATTTTTTGGATAAGCCCTTTGTGGATAAGAAAAAAGTTTACATAGGTGGCTTATCTATGGGAGGAATGGGTACTTATGAATTATTACGACGTAAGCGCAAAACATTTGCAGCTGCTTTTGCTATCTGCGGTGGCGATAACATTGCAAATGTTCAGAAGTATAAAAAGGTTCCACTATGGATTTTTCATGGAGAAAAAGATGATGTAGTGCCTGTAGTGCTTTCTACATCCATTGCTGATCAGCTTCAAGTATTGGGAAAAACTCCGAAAATAACGCTTTATCCCGAAGCCAATCACAACAGCTGGGACTCTGCCTTTGCAGAGCCGGAACTGTTGCCATGGCTATTTTCCAATCAGAAATAATGGGTTTTTATATGGCAGAACTTATTCTGCCATATTGTGATAAACCGCCTGAACGTCGTCGTCCTCTTCAAGCTTATCTATTAGTTTAAATACATCTGCAGCCTGCTCTTCTGTAACTGCGGTAGTTGAAAGAGAAATGCGCTCAAGCTTAGCACTTTTCATTTCAACAGCCAGATCTTCAAGTGCTTTCTGCATTTTACCGAAATCTTCGAAAGCGGTTTGAACTACAGCAATATCGTTCCCTTCTTCATCAGCCTCAAGATATAGTTCTTCCAGTCCTGAATCAATTAATTCAAATTCCAGTTCTTCCAGGTCTTTTTCTCCAGGTAAGAATCTGAATATTGATTTACGATTAAAAATAAAATCAAGAGATCCCGTTTTGCCTAAAGTACCACCTGTTTTATTAAAATAACTACGTACGTTAGCAACAGTTCTGTTTGTATTGTCTGTTGCAGTTTCAATTAAAACAGCAACACCATGCTGTGCATAGCCTTCGTAAACATACTCTTCATACCCATTCTCATCTTTATTTGAAGCACGTTTAATTGCCGCATCAACTCTATCTTTAGGCATGTTTACTGCCTTGGCATTTTGTATAGCTGTACGCAAACGAGAGTTGGTATCAGGACTTGGTCCGCCATCTTTAACGGCCATTACTATCTCTTTACCTATCCTGGTAAATTGTACGGCCATTTTGGCCCAACGTTTAAATTTTCTTTCTTTTCTGAACTCAAATGCTCTTCCCATTTTATTCTCTTTGGTGGTTATTTAGTAGTTAGTAAATACTATTTCTTTAAATTCTTAATCATGTCAAGCGTAAGTTTTGAAAGGTCAAACTCTGGCTTCCATCCCCATTCTTTCACAGCGAAACTGTCGTCAATGGACCTTGGCCAACTATCTGCGATGTTTTGGCGGGGGTCATTTTCGGTGTAAGTTAATGTAAATTCCGGAATATGCTTTCTGATCTCCGCTGCTAAAATCCCCGGAGTAAAGCTTACCCCCGCAAAATTATAACTGGAACGGATAGTAATTTTTGATGCCTCAGCATCCATCAATTCTATAGTACCACGGATGGCATCATCCATATACATCATTGGTAATTCTGTTGCGGCATTTAAAAACGATGCATACGTTCCTTTTTTTAACGCATCATGAAAAATATGGATGGCATAATCTGTAGTTCCTCCACCCGGTGCAGCTTTCCAGCTTATTAGGCCTGGGTAACGGATACTTCGTACATCTAAATTGTACTTTTGGTTATAATATTCACACCAACGTTCACCTGCCAGTTTACTAATTCCATAAACGGTATTGGGATCCATCACACAAAACTGAGGGGTATGATCTTTAGGCGAATTTGGACCAAAAACAGCTATGGAACTTGGCCAGTATACTTTTGCTGTTTTATAAGTAATTGCCAAATCTAAGATATTAAGTAAGCCATTCATGTTAAGGTCCCAGGCAAGCTTAGGATTTTGCTCGCCTGTTGCAGATAATAAGGCAGCCAGTAAATAAACCTGTGTTGGCTGATATTTCTGAAAAATACTGTTTAAAGTATCTTTTTCCAGAACATTTACAAATTCAAAAGGCCCCGAATTCTTGATGTCATAATCGGGCCGGCGAATGTCACACGCAATAACATTTGACTCTCCATACACTTTACGTAAAGCCGTTACCAGCTCTGTGCCTATCTGGCCGTTAGAGCCTAAAACTACTATATTCTCAATCATGACTGATTTGGATTTCCACAAAAATAAATAAATGAACGAACCTATTCAAAAATCTTTAGTGCAACCAACATTTTACCTGGATAAAACCGATAATAAGGATACTCAATTGGATGGATTTTCGTTAAATTCCAAAGTAGCTTTATAAAGTAACAAAAACATTATATATTTACTTTAATTGTGTATTTAGAACACTAACTATTTATTTTTTCTTAATATTACAAAACAAAACACACTTAGAATACACCAAAACACCTAAAACACCAAATATGGACAGACGAGAAGCAGTGAGGAATATGGCCTTCCTAATGGGAGGAGCTTTATCTGCAACTACGATAGGAGTATTTCTTGATAGTTGTAACTCACCATCTACTAAAACCAATGGCAAATTATTTGATGATAACCAGCTTAAACTGATTACCGAAGTTGCCGACATCATTATCCCTACAACGAGCTCGCCGGGTGCAAAGGCTGCAGGAGTAGGCCCGTTTATTGCCTTAATGGTAAAAGATTGTTATCCCGAGGATGCTCAAAAGGCATTTGTGAAAGGACTTGATGCTCTTGAAGAGCAATCTAAAGACCAGTTTAAAAAATCTTTCCTGGAAATTTCTCCGGCCGAGCGTACACAATTGCTTAGTAAACTCAGAGAAGAGACTATTGCTGCTACCAAAGCTGAACAGGATAAACAAAAAGAGGCAGACGCTCAAAAAACTGACCCTGATAAGGCAAAGTCTCAAACCGAAAATGCCGGCTTCGCATCAATACTACCAAAGGACAAGCCGAAAACAGAACCACGTTTCTTTTCTATCATTAGAGATCTAACCTTACTAGGTTATTTCACCTCTGAGATTGGAGCAACAAAAGCAATGGCTTATGTTGATATCCCTGGCCGCTATGATGGCTGTGTGGATTTGAAACCTGGTCAAAAAGTTTGGGCATAAACCTTTTATAGCATTAAAATGAGCAATTTAAATACGAAAGCGACAGCTAACAATACATATGACGCCATTGTTGTAGGATCTGGAATTAGTGGTGGCTGGGCAGCAAAGGAACTAACAGAAAAGGGCTTAAAAGTTCTATTACTTGAAAGAGGAAGAAACATTGAGCACATAAAAGACTATACTACCGCTACAAAGAAACCATGGGAGTTTGAACACCGTGGAAGAATAACCGAAGCACAAAAAGAAGCGCATCCGGTGCAAAAGAGAGATTATCCATACTCGGAATTCAACGAGAGTTATTGGGTAAATGACCACGATTGCCCGTATACAGAAATTAAACGTTTTGACTGGTACCGCGGATTTCATGTTGGTGGAAAATCACTGATGTGGGGCAGACAGAGTTACCGTTTTAGCGATCTTAACTTTGAAGACAACCTTAAAGATGGGCATGGTGTTGACTGGCCAATCAGATATAAAGATATTGCTCCATGGTATGACTATGTAGAGAAATTTGCAGGTATCAGCGGACAAGTAGAAGGCTGGCCGGCATTACCTGATGGTCAATTCCTACCCCCAATGGAGATGAACTGCGTTGAAAAAGATGTAAAGAAACGTATTGAAGATAAGTGGAAAAAATCGAGAATCATGACAATTGGCCGTACAGCCAATTTAACTGTCCCTCATGGAGGAAGAGGATCTTGCCAATACCGTAATCTTTGCAGCAGAGGTTGTCCGTTTGGAGCTTATTTTAGCACTCAGTCATCTACCCTACCTGCAGCTGTAGCTACAGGAAACCTTACTTTACGTCCTTTTTCATTAGTAAACACCATTATCTATGATAAAGAAACCCAAAAAGCAAAAGGTGTTGTAGTAATAGACTCAGAAACAAAAGAAACTATAGAATATTTTGCAAAGATCGTTTTTGTAAACGGATCAACTTTAGGCTCAACTTTCCTATTGCTTAACTCTACATCTGCTGAGTTCCCTGATGGATTAGGTAATGGCAGTGGACAATTGGGACATAACTTAATGGATCACCACTTCCGTTGTGGTGCATCTGGAAGAGCTGAAGGTTTTGACGACAAATATACTTATGGCCGCAGAGCAAACGGAATCTATATACCTAGATATAGAAACATGGGCAATGATAAACGCGACTACGTAAGAGGTTTCGGCTATCAGGGTGGTGCAAGCAGAGGTAACTGGCATGCTGATGTTGCTGAAATGGCATTTGGTGCTGAATTTAAAGATCAAATGACTACACCAGGTGCATGGAACATGGGATTAGGAGGTTTCGGTGAGTCTCTCCCATATTTCGAAAACCGTGTTTATATAGACAAAAGCAAAAAAGACAAATGGGGTCAACCTGTATTGGCTATTGATTGTGAGTTTAAAGATAACGAACAAAAAATGCGCGTTGACATGATGAATGATGCTGCAGAAATGCTTGAAGCATCAGGAATTAAAGACGTAAAAACTTATGACAACGGATCTGCTCCAGGTATGGCAATACACGAAATGGGAACTGCCCGCATGGGACATGACCCTAAAACTTCGGTATTAAATAAATGGAATCAGATGCATGAAGTAAAAAATGTATTTGTAACAGATGGTTCTTGCATGACTTCAGCTGCATGCCAGAATCCATCATTAACATATATGGCTTTAACAGCAAGAGCTTGTGATTTTGCAGTTAGTGAATTAAAAAAAGGTAACATTTAATGAAGACAAGAAAAATTAGAATGGGCATGGTAGGCGGCGGTAAAGACGCGTTTATCGGTGCAGTTCATCGTATTGCCGCTAACATTGACGGCCAGGTAGAGTTTTGCTGCGGAGCATTGAGTATACACCCCGAAATTGCCAAAGAATCTGGTGAAATGTTATTCCTTCCGGAAGACAGGGTTTATATGAACTTTGAGGAAATGATTGAGAAAGAAAGCAAATTGCCTGCTGACAAACGTATCGACTTTGTAACTATTGTTACCCCAAATTTTGCCCACTTTGCTCCTGCAATGATGGCCTTGGATCATGGGTTTAACGTGGTAATTGAAAAACCAATTGCTTTATCTCTTGAAGAAGCTAAGTTATTACAGCAAAAAGTACAGGAAACTGGCTTAATTCTATGCTTAACTCATACCTACTCTGGTTATCCAATGGTAAAACAAGCCAGACAAATGGTAAAAGAAGGAAAACTTGGTGCCATTAGAAAAATCATGGTTGAGTATCCTCAGGGATGGCTAAGCACCCTTACCGAAAGAGAAGGAAATGCCCAGGCCGCATGGCGCACCGACCCAACCAAAAGTGGAAAAAGCGGTTGTATGGGAGATATAGGAACACACGCTGCGCAATTAGCAGAGTATATTTCAGGCTTAAAAATCACTAAGCTATGTGCCGATCTGAACGTTGTAGTTCAGGGAAGGGCACTTGATGACGACGGTAACGTACTTTTGAAATTTGACAATGGCGCAAGCGGTGTATTATCAGCATCTCAGGTAGCTGCAGGTGAAGAAAATGCTTTAAAAATTAGAGTATATGGAGAAAAAGGCGGATTAGAGTGGAACCAGCAAGAGCCAAATACGTTAACTTTAAAATGGCTTAATGAACCAGCTCAGATTTACCGCGCAGGACAAGCTTATCTTTCAGATATTGCAAAACACAACTTACGTGTTCCAGGCGGACATCCGGAAGGCTACCTGGAAGCTTTTGCAAACATTTATAGAAATTTTGCACTTACGGTTTCGGCTAAAATCCATGGAACAACTCCTACAGAAGCCATGCTGGATTTCCCAAGGGTTGAAGATGGTGTAAGAGGTATGGCATTTATTGATACAGTAGTAGCTTCAAGTCAGTCTGATCAAAAATGGACAGATTTTAAAATATAAAAAATATCATGACAACACTTAAAGGTCCCGGAGTTTTCCTTGCTCAATTTATTGGTGATGAGGCTCCTTTTAATTCTTTAGATGCTATTTGTGAATGGGCGGCAAGCTTAGGCTTTAAGGGTATCCAGGTACCCACGCTTGACGCAAGGTTTATTGACCTTCAAAAAGCAGCAGAAAGCAAAACTTATGCTGATGAATTAACCGGTAAGGTTAGATCATACGGTTTGGAAATCACGGAATTGTCGACACATTTACAAGGTCAGCTGGTTGCTGTACATCCGGCATATGACCTTGCATTTGATGCCTTTGCTCCTGATCAGTATAAAAACAATCCAAAAGCAAGAACAGAATGGGCAGTACAGCAATTAAAATATGCTGCAAAAGCTTCTCAGAATCTTGGTTTAAATGCACATGCTACATTTAGTGGTTCGTTGTTATGGCATATGTTCCATCCGTGGCCTCAACGTCCGGAAGGACTTGTTGATGCAGCTTTTACCGAGCTTGCAAAAAGATGGACGCCAATATTAAATGAGTTTGATACCTGTGGTGTAGATGTATGTTACGAGATACACCCAGGCGAAGACCTCTTTGATGGCATCACTTATGAGATGTTCCTTGAAAAAGTAAACAATCACCCTCGTGCGTGCTTGCTTTACGATCCTTCACACTTTGTTTTACAACAGCTTGATTATATTCAGTATATTGATTTTTATCATGAGCGCATAAAGGCATTCCATGTTAAAGATTCTGAATTTAATGCAACAGGTAAACAAGGAACATTTGGTGGTTACCAAAGCTGGGCGAATCGTGCCGGAAGATATCGTTCTCCTGGTGATGGACAAGTAGATTTCAAAACCATATTCAGTAAGCTTGCGCAATATGATTACAAAGGATGGGCGGTAATGGAATGGGAATGCTGCATTAAGGATGCTGAAGTTGGCGCCAGAGAAGGCGCGGAATTCATTAAAAAGAATATCATAAAAGTAACCACTAAAGCATTCGATGATTTTGCTGCTTCTGGTGGTGACGATGATTTCAATAACAGAATTTTAGGTTTAGATAAATAATACAACACAACAATGAAAAGAACATTATTAGTTTTAGGCTGTTTAGCAATCTTTATGGCCTCATGTGCAAGTCCGGAAGAAAGAGCCGCAGCAAATAAAGCTGCAGATTCAGCTAATACATCAGCATCGACTCCTGCAACTGAAGCTACAACCCCTGCCGCTACTGATACGGCTGCAAAGGAAGCAGCACCTGCACCAGCTGCAACTACACCGGCAGCTCCGGCTGCCACTGCAGAAAAGGGAAAAGGCGAAGCACTTATTTCTAAGTCTGACTGCCTTGCATGTCATAGCAAAACTCAAAAACTTGTTGGACCTGCTTATGTAAATGTGGCTGGTAAATATCCTGCAACTGAAGAGAACATTGACCATCTGGCTGATAAGATCATTGCAGGTGGACAAGGTGTTTGGGGTGCAATTCCAATGACTCCGCACCCAACATTAAGTAAAGACGATGCAAAAGAAATGGTAAAATATATTTTATCACTTAAAAAATAATTCAACCTACCTAACCAAATAGAACCATGGAAGAAACAAAAAAAGATCAGAATGCTACCAACAGACGTAGTTTTCTAAAAACATCAGCTATTGCTGCATCTGCATTTATGATAGTTCCGCGTCACGTTTTGGGCGGAAAAGGATTTTTAGCTCCTAGCGACAGATTAATTGTAGCGGGAATTGGTGCAGGCGGAAAAGGTCAATCTGATATTGCTGAATTTGCAAAAAGTGGAAAAGCCGATATTGGTTTTTTATGCGATGTGCATGATTCAAGAGCTGCGAATAGTGTAAAAGCTTTCCCTAAAGCTAAATATTATAGAGATTGGCGCGAATTGATGGATAAAGAAGCTAAAAATTTTGATGCTGTTTCTGTTTCTACTCCAGATCATAACCATGCCATTATTGCCCTTGCAGCAATGCAATTGGGTAAGCATGTGTATGTGCAAAAACCTTTAACTCATGATATTTATGAGGCAAGAGCTTTAACAGCTGCTGCTAAAAAATATAAAGTGGTTACCCAAATGGGAAATCAGGGTGCTTCAAATGATGGCCCAAGACAAATGAAAGAATGGTATGACGCAGGATTGATTGGAGATGTACACACGGTTTATGCATGGACAGATCGTCCGGTATGGCCTCAAGGTATTCCATGGTCGGCTAACAAAGCTCAGGTGCCATCAGATCTTGATTGGGATCTTTGGTTAGGTACTGCCCCATACAAAGACTATGTAGATAAATTGGTTCCGTTTAACTGGCGTGGCTGGTGGGATTATGGTACTGGTGCTCTTGGAGATATGGGCTGTCACCTACTAGAAGCTCCGTTTAGCGTATTGAATTTAAAATATGCAAGCGAAGTTCAGGCGAGTGTTGGTTCTGTATATGTTGATGAATTCAAAAGAGGATATTTCCCTGATAGTTGTCCTCCATCAAGTCACGTTACATTAAAATTCCCTAAAACAACTAAGACCAAGGGCGATGTTACTGTACACTGGATGGATGGTGGTATCCAACCTGAAAGACCAGAAGAATTACAAGCAAACGAAACCTTTGGAGACGGTGGTAATGGTACCTTATTTATTGGTACAAAAGGTAAAATGATGAGCGAAACTTATAGCGCAAATCCGAAATTACTTCCTTTAACTAAAAACAAAGACATCAAGGTAGCGCAAAAATTTGCCCGCGTACAAGGTGGCGCAGGTGGCCACTACAAACAATGGGTTGAAGCTGCTATTGCCGGTTATGGCAAGCAGGAAGTAAGTTCTCCTTTTGAAATTGCAGGCCCGCTTACAGAAGCCTTGTTAATGGCAAACCTTGCTATACGTGGTGTAGATGTTCAACGTAAAAACAGTGAAGGAAAAATCTCTTATCCTGGCCGTAATATTAAATTACTTTGGGATAACGACCTGATGAAGGTTACTAACCTTGATGATGTGAACCAATATGTGAAACGTGAGTATCGCAAAGGCTGGACTTTGGGCGCATAAAAAATAAAGAACAATTTTAAACCACATAATGAAAAAATACATTTTCTCTGCGCTGATCTTAACAACAATAATGAGCTGCAGTAGTACAAAAAGTCAAAAAGGCACCAAAGGATTCACCAAACTATTTAATGGTGAATCCACTGCCGGATGGCATACATATGGAAAAACAACCGCCGGCAGTAAATGGAAAGTAGAAGATGGAACACTCCACTTTGATCCAAACGGCCAAAATGATGGTGGAGGTGATTTAGTGACAGATAAGGAATACAGCAATTTCCATTTAAAACTGGAATGGAAAGTAGCTCCTAAAGCGAATAGCGGTATAATTTTCTATGTACACGAAGACCCGAAATATGGTGCTACATACAGTACAGGTTTAGAAATGCAGGTGCTGGACAACGATGGTCATCCGGACGGAAAGATAACCAAGCACAGAGCGGGAGATTTGTATGATCTTGTTAAAAGTAACTCTGAACCGGTAAAACCTGTTGGAGAATGGAATACAGCTGAAGTAATCAGTAACAATGGAGCCCTTGAATTAAGATTAAATGGCGTTAAAGTGGTAACTACTACACTCTGGGATGAAAACTGGAAAAATCTTGTTTCAAAAAGCAAGTTTGCTGGCTGGGAAGGATTTGGAACTTTTAAATCAGGCAAAATAGCTCTTCAGGATCATGGAGATGCTGTTTGGTACCGTAACATTATGATTAAAGAACTATAATTTAACTTTTAAAGAATAACGAAAACCCGAATATGAATACGACTAACCGTGTTAAATTATCAATCATGATGTTCCTGGAATTTTTTATCTGGGGATCATGGTTTGTTACCTTAGGTACTTTTCTGGACAAGAACCTTTCTGCTTCTGGCTCAGAAACTGCCGCTGTTTTTTCAACCCAATCATGGGGAGCAATAGTTGCCCCTTTTATTATCGGCTTAATTGCCGATAGATTTTTCAATGCAGAAAAAATCCTTGGTGTTTTACACCTTCTTGGTGCTGCTTTAATGTACCAAATGTATACTGCTGCAGATATATCTGTTTTTTATCCATACGTATTAGGCTATATGATCCTTTATATGCCAACACTTGCATTGGTGAATTCAGTATCCTTTAACCAGATGAAAGATCCGGAGAAAGAGTTCTCTCCTATCAGGATTTGGGGAACTATCGGTTGGATTACAGCTGGACTAATTATCAGTTATGTATTCATTTGGGATTCACCTGAGGCCTTGTCTGCAGGTTTATTGAAAAATACTTTCCTTATGGCTGGTATTGCCTCATTAGGCTTAGGCTTATTTAGTTTCACATTACCTAAAACGCCACCAAAAGTAGCTGCAGGTGAAAAAGTAAAGATCGGTGATATTTTAGGTCTTGACGCTTTGAAACTATTAAAGGATAAAAACTTTGCTATATTCTTTGTTTCTGCTATCCTAATCTGTATCCCTCTGGCATTCTATTACCAAAATGCCCACCCTTTCTTATCTAATATCGGTGTTGAAGGGCCTACCGGTAAAATGGCAATAGGACAAATTTCAGAGGCGCTATTTTTACTATTGATTCCATTCTTTTTCAAAAAATATGGATTCAAAAAAACCATTCTTGTGGGTATGCTGGCATGGTCTGTTAGGTATTTATTATTTGCCTATGGAAATGCAGGAGAGCTTAGCTTTATGATTCTGATTGGCATTGCATTACATGGTATTTGCTATGATTTCTTTTTTGTATCAGGACAGATCTACACCAATTCAAAAGCTGGTGAAAGATATAAAAGTGCTGCTCAGGGATTAATCACGTTAGCTACATATGGTGTTGGTATGCTTATTGGATTTGAAGTTGCAGGATGGATTACAGATACTTACAAAGGTGCCAACGGAGCTGCCGACTGGAAAATGGTGTGGCTAATCCCATCTGGTATTGCATTTGTAGTTTTCTTATTGTTTGCACTAACTTTCAATGACAAGAAGAAAATTGAAGAAGAAGCTATTGCCCATTAATCTATTTGAACCAAATCAAAATTTAGATATTTAAAAAAATGGAATCAGAATTAAGCAGGAGAACTGCACTGAAAAATATCGTTGCCGGAACCGCCGCATTAGGTGTTTCGGCAGCTTTGCCCGCTTTTGCTCTTGACCCATATAAGTCAACTATGTTAAAAGGAAATGTAAATCATTCTGTTTGCCGTTGGTGCTTTGGAAGCGTAGATCTTGATACTTTATGTATTGAGGCAAAAAAAATCGGCATTAAAGCGATAGACCTTGTTGGCCCTAATGATTGGGCTACGTTAAAGAAACATGGCTTATACTCTTCAATGTGTAATGGTGCAGAAATCAGTATCCCGGACGGGTGGAATGATCCTAAATTTCATGCAACACTGATTAAAAACTATTCAGAAATGATTCCGAAGGTTGCCGAAGCGGGCTACAAGCAATTGATCTGCTTCAGCGGAAACCGTAGGGGTAAAGACGATGAGACAGGATTAAAAAACTGTGTTGAAGGCTTAAAACAAATACTTCCAATTGCTGAAAAGCATAATGTAGTAGTGGTTATGGAGCTACTTAACAGTAAAGTTAACCATGGAGATTATCAGTGCGATAATACCCCGTGGGGTGTCGAACTATGTAAAAGGTTAGGCTCTGAAAACTTTAAATTGCTTTATGACATTTACCATATGCAAATTGACGAGGGGAATGTTATCAGTACAATAACAAATAACCACCAATACATTTCTCATTATCACACGGCCGGAGTACCCGGAAGAAATGAGATTGATGATACTCAGGAACTATTTTATCCTGCTATTATTAAAGCTATTGTAGCAACTGGTTTCAAAGGCTATCTTGCCCAGGAATTTATTCCAAAGAGTAAAGACGGTATGAAGTCATTAAGAGAAGCAGTAAATATTTGTGATGTATAATTCAAAAACTATGAATTCTAGAAGAAATTTTATTAAGCAGGCAGGTATTGCCGTTGCAGGTGCAGCGTTATTACCATCTTTTGCCTGCAGCAGCACGCCTGCTGCAGGTGGTGCGCATCCAATTGGGCTACAACTTTATACCTTAAGAGAATTACTACCTAAAGATGTTAAAGGTGTAATAGAAAAGGTAGCAAAAGCCGGTTACAAAGAAGTTGAAACCTATGGTTATACTGCTGATGCAGGATTTTGGGGTTTAGATGCCAAAACATTTAAAGGTTTGCTTGATGCGAATGGATTAAAAGCGCCTAGTGGCCACTTTGGCTTAGATGGCTTTATTAAAAGCGGCAATCTGGACGAAGTTAAACCTTTAATTGAAGGTGCTTTAACTTTAAATATGGAATATCTAACCTGTCCATATCTTGATGAATCATTAAGACCCGATCTTGATGCTTTTAAAAAGGTAGCGGCAAGATTAAATGAAGCAGCAGAACTGTGTGCTAAATCTGGATTACAGCTAGCATACCATAATCACGATTTTGAATTTAAAAAATACGGAGATACTACCGGATACGACATATTGCTTCAGGAAACCGACAAGAAAAATGTTCAGTTTGAGATGGATTTATACTGGGTTGTAAGATCCGGGAACGATCCACTTGCATTATTTGCGAAACATCCTGGTCGTTTTGTGATGTGGCATGTAAAGGATATGGATAAAGCGAACAATACGATTAATACAGAAGTAGGAAGTGGAAAAATCGACTTTAAGAGCATTTATAAGCACGCCAAGGAATCAGGCCTTAAACACTTAATTGTTGAGCAGGAGAATTTCTCAAAGGATCCTTTTGTAAGCATTAAGCAAAGCTTTGATTACGTAAATCGCGAACTGGTTTAAGAAGATATATCTTAACAACAAAAGGGAAGTGGTTTACAAAAATCACTTCCCTTTTTTGTTTATAAGTACCCTGGTTTGCAGAAACATTTACTTAATGCTGAAATATTTCACATCTTTGGGGACTTATTAAACATAAAACCTTTATAATTAATTAAAAACAAGTAAAAAACAATTAGAAAAAAATGAAAATTGCAGTAGTTGGCGCCACCGGTCTGGTAGGCACCGTAATGTTAAAAGTATTAGAAGAGCGTAACTTCCCGTTAACTGAATTGATCCCTGTAGCATCTGAGAAGAGTGTTGGTAAGGAAATCTCATTCAAGGGTAAGAAGTATGCTGTTGTAAATATGGAAACTGCAATTGCAATGAGGCCCGACATCGCATTGTTCTCTGCAGGTGGTGGTACCTCATTAACATATGCTCCTCTTTTTGCAGAGGCTGGTACAACAGTAATCGATAATTCGTCGGCATGGCGTATGGATCCTTCAAAAAAACTGATCGTTCCTGAAGTTAATGCAAATGAATTATCTATCGATGATAAGATCATTGCAAACCCTAACTGTTCAACCATACAAATGGTAGTGGCTTTAAAACCACTTCACGATAAATATAGAATCAAACGCGTTGTGGTTTCTACCTACCAGTCTGTTACCGGTACTGGTGTAAAAGCTGTAGAACAACTAATGAATGAGCGTAAAGGTATTACAGACGGCCCTATGGCTTACGCATATCCTATTGATTTAAATGTTATTCCTCAAATTGATGTATTCACTGAAAACGGATATACTAAAGAGGAAATGAAAATGATACTTGAAACACGCAAGATCATGGGCGATGACAGCATCAGGGTTACTGCTACTACAGTACGTATCCCGGTTATGGGGGGGCACTCTGAATCAGTGAACATAGAGTTTGAGAATGATTTTGACCTTGCTGATGTAAGAGATTTGCTTACTAAAACTGAAGGAATCATTGTTGTTGATGATACAGCGAACCTTAAATACCCGATGCCTAAAGATGCTCATGAAAAAGATGAAGTATTTGTAGGAAGGATCAGACGTGATGAATCGTTGCCAAACACATTAAACATGTGGATTGTTGCCGATAACCTGCGTAAAGGTGCTGCTACCAACGCTGTACAGATTGCAGAGTTCCTGGTAAGAAATGAGCTGATATAAAATATCTGTAAAAAACGTTAGTGATGTAGAAATAGCTCGATTGCTATTTTTACATCACTTTTTTTTTAAAATGCCTATGTTAAAGAAATTTTTCCTTTTACTGTTCTTATTGTCTCAAAGTCTTGTTTACGCACAGGCGCCTGTGCAGAAACTGGAACAGGCCTTTAATAATTTACTTGCCGACCCGCAGGCAAAATATGCACTAACCTCTTTATGTGTACTGGATGCAAAAACTGGACAAACGATCTTCGCCAAAAATGAGAATATAGGCGTGGCTACTGCGTCGACATTGAAAACCATCACCTCAGCAACTGCATTTGGATTACTAGGTAAAGATTTTCAATACCAGACAACATTAGCCTACAGCGGCACCATCAATTCAGAAGGGACATTAAAAGGAAACCTGATTATTGTTGGCGGCGGAGACCCTACATTGGGTTCATGGCGATATGAAACAACTAAAGAAGGGGTGATCTTAAATCAATGGGTAAATGCCATAAAAGGTGCCGGGATTAAAAAGATTGAAGGAAAAGTTATAGGCGATGATGGTTTATGGGGAAGCCAAACGACTCCTGATGGTTGGATTTGGCAAGATATAGGTAATTACTATGGTGCAGGGGCTTCGGCACTGAGTTGGAGAGAGAACCAATTTGATCTTCATTTAAAGGCAAATAAAGCTGAGCGGACTGTAACAGTATTAAAAACCGTCCCTGAAATGCCTTACATTAAGTTTGTAAATGAATTGAAGGCGGGCGCTGAGGGCACAGGAGACAGGGTTTATGCCTATTTACCTCCACTTAGCACTACTGCGTATTTAAGAGGAAGCTGGGCTATTGGCATTTCAAAATCGGGAGTTTCGGCAGCACTGCCTGATCCGGCTTTTGATGCGGCATTTAGATTACAAGACACTTTACATCGTATAGGCATAAGCGCTACAGAAACACCTACTACAGCCAGACAGTTGACGGCAGAACAAAAACCAATGCCGGTAGTAACCCAAAAATTAACAACAATAAGCTCCCCTGCTCTTAGCGAAATTGTATACTGGTTCAATAAAAAAAGTGTGAACCTATATGGAGAACACTTATTAAAAACCATTGCCTGGAAATCGGGAAAAGAAGCTACCACACAAAACGGAGCTGCTACTGTAATTAATTACTGGTCCGCAAAAGGCATAGATAGTCGCGCGTTAAACATTTTGGATGGCAGTGGCTTATCGCCTGGCACCCGAGTAACAACCGCAGCAATGGCAAGCGTTCTTTTTCAAAGTCAAAAGGAAAGCTGGTTCCCTGCTTATTACGAATCCATGCCGGAAAACAATGGCATGAGACTTAAAAGCGGAAGTATTAATGACGTATCAGCCTATGCCGGCTATTACACCGACAAGAACGGCAATAAATATATCATAGTAATTAACATAAACAACTATTCTGGTTCCGGGATCAGCAAAAAACTGTTCCGGGTTTTGGATGCCCTTAAGTAAAATTGATAAATTGCGGCAATTATGAAAAACACCTTTTACCTGCTCTGTTTAAGTCTTTTAAGTATTCCTGCCTTCGGTCAGTATGCTATTCCCAATACCGAAGCTACAACAGAAACTGTTGCTATAGTAAACAATGCACCGGATATTGCAATTATACCAGAACCGGTATCAGTTATAAAAAGTGAGGGGTATTTTTTGCTTCCTTCAAATGTCGTTATACAAGCCCCGGCAGTGGCAGAAATTAAGCAGGTGGTGGCTTTTTTACAAGAAAGACTTTCTATTCCAACAGGAAGTTACGTTGCTGAGGTGAGCACTCCGTCTGCAAAATCAACCATTAACCTCATCCTAAATGAAAAAGCAAATTCGGCGTTAGGTAAAGAGGGGTATCAATTGTCGGTAACACCTAATCATATTACCATTAAAGCAAACAAACCAGCAGGCTTATTTTATGGTGTTCAGAGTCTTATCCAGTTGTTTCCTAAAGAAATTGAAAGTAAAGAAGCTGTTGAAAATATAGAATGGAAAGCTCCTTGTGTAGAAATAATAGATTATCCACGAGTGGGGTGGAGAGGATTAATGTTTGATGTCGCACGTCATTTTTTCACCAAAGCAGAAGTGAAACAATACATAGATGCAATGGTAAGATACAAATACAATATCCTGCATCTACATCTAACTGATGATGAGGGATGGAGAATAGAAATAAAAGGTTTGCCAAAATTAACTGAAGTAGGTGCATGGAATGTTAAAAAGATAGGTGAATTCGGAAACTTCTTCCCTCCTGCCGCTGATGAGCCCCGAAACTATGGAGGTTTTTACACCCAGGATGATATAAGAGAACTAGTGCAATATGCTAAAGAAAGATTTGTAGATATACTACCAGAAATAGATGTTCCCGGTCATAGTTTAGCTGCGATTGCTTCGTATCCCGAATTATCATGTACCCCTGGTGCCGAGAACTACCGTGTACGTTCTGGTGAACGAATTATGGATTGGTCGAGAGGCGCCCCTCCTATTGCTCTAGTAGACAACACGCTTTGTCCTGCCAATGAAAAAGTGTACACTTTTTTAGATACTGTAATTACACAGGTAGCCCAATTATTCCCATTCGAATACATTCATATGGGTGGTGATGAGGCTCCGTTTAACTTTTGGGAAAAGAGTGATAGCATTAAAGCCCTAATGAAAAAGGAAGGCTTAAAAAATATGCATCAGGTTCAGGGCTATTTTGAAAAGCGGGTACAAAAGATCGTTGAATCAAAAGGTAAGAAATTTATGGGTTGGGATGAGATTCTGGATGGAGATATGCCACCAAACACTAGCGTGATGAGCTGGCGGGGTATGAAATACGGGATTGAAGCAGCCAAAAGAAAACACGAAGTAGTGATGAGTCCAACTACTTATGCTTACCTAGATTATATGCAGGCTGACCCCATTACAGAACCCAAGGTATATGCCTCATTAAGACTAAGTAAATCATATGAGTTCGATCCTATCCCGGCTGGTGTTGACAAAAAATACATTAAAGGCGGACAGGCCAACTTATGGACTGAACAAGTTTACAATATCCGCCAGGCAGAATATATGACCTGGCCAAGAGGGCTGGCCATAGCGGAGTCCGTATGGTCGCCTATTGAAAAGAAAAACTGGAACAATTTCTTTAATCGGGTTGAGCAGCATTTTAAAAGGCTCGACGTAGCTGAAACAAAATATGCCCCAAGTGTTTATGACCCTATATTTAGTGTAAGCAGATCGGCAGATAAGCAGCTTATGATCGAATTGAGTACAGAGGTACCTGGGCTTGATATTTATTACAGTTTCGATAATTCATTTCCCGATCGTTTTTACCCTAAGTACACAGAAAAGTTAGCACCGCCAAAAGACGCTACTACACTTAAAGTGATTACTTACAAAGGAAAACAACCAGTAGGCAGAATGTTGTCTATGCCTGTAGACGAGTTAAGCAGAAGATCTAGAAAATAAGACATTGAGATACTTTGTTCACATTGGCTACAACGGCTTACACTATAACGGCTGGCAAAAACAACCCGGAGTACTAAACGTACAAGGTGTGCTTGAGAAAGCACTTACTCAGGTATTAAAGACTCCTGTATTTATTATCGGTTGCGGGCGTACTGATGCACATGTACACGCCAGTCAGTTCTTTTTTCACATGGATATAGAACAAACATGGGATTTTGATCTCTTGTTCAGATTAAATAAGCTCTTGCCTGCAAACATTGCCATATTTGATATCATTGCAATGGATGGCTTGCAACATGCCCGATTTGACGCCGTACTAAGGTCCTATGACTACTTTATCCACACTTATAAAGATCCTTTTCTAAGTGGCCTCAGTTCCTTTTATTTGCTTGAAGACCTTCATTTTGATAGAATGAAACAGGCGGTTGAAATACTTCCGAATTATAAAGATTACAGACCCTTTTGTACCAGCCCTGATAAATACGAACACACCATCTGTAATGTCATGTCTGCAAATCTGGCGGTAGACTCCACCGGCGACAAGTTACGCTTCCAAATCGCTTCAAATCGCTTCCTAAGCAAGATGATCAGGATTATCATGGGTCAGGTTTTAAAAATCGGGAAAGGAGTTTTAAGTGTAGACGAATTTGAGAGTTACCTGGTCAACAAACAGACCCCGGCATTAATTACACCTGCGCACCCTCAAGGATTATACCTGTCAAAAGTGACTTATCCATATTTAAATTTACCTCCCAGAACCGCTTTTTCATCTATACTTCAGAAGCAAACAGACCTTTCCTGGAAAACATTATAATATATTGATTGTTAATATCTTGCTATTGGTTATTTAATCAAAATTAGTTAGCTTTAATAGACCATTATAAAATAGGAGGCATTATCATGACTGTTATTCAAAAAATCGAGCGTTGGGGCGATCTACATCATGCCAAATGGCTAGACATCATCCGTATTGCTTTAGGTATTCTCATTTTTAGCAAGGGTATTGCAATAGTTAGCAACACGGCAGTGCTTCAAGATCTATTATTACAGAATAATGTATTTGGTTTTTCTGGAATGATGGCAAGCGTAGCCGTTCACATTGTCGGATTTGTACATCTGGTAGGAGGTCTTTTAATTGCTATAGGCTTGCTTACACGGTTTGCATCTGTGATACAGATTCCAATATTATTGTGTGCTGTTTTTTTCGTCAACCTGTCACATGGCTTTTCAGCTTTGAATTCTGAATTGTGGCTTTCAATTATTGTACTGCTGTTATTAGTCTTATTTTGGGTTATTGGATCTGGACCATACTCGGTAGATTACTCTATGAAAAAAAGGCAAGATATTAACAGGTAGATAGCCTATAACGATTCTGCGATTCTTAGTATCTTTCGGCATATTTTATATGCATGAAAAAACTGTTGCTTGCCGGATTGCTATTATATGCTTCGCATAGTTTTGCGCAAGACCCTACGTTATCCTATTTCGACATTACCCGCAATGGGTTCAATGAAAAAAACGCCTTTGAAACTACATCTTTTGTGGAACAGCACTGGCGTTTGCCTGGCAACAAGGGTTTTAATGAGAGCATTTATTATGTAGAAGGTCTATTAAAAAAAGCAGGGTTCGTAGCGGAACAGAAAGATGAATCGGAAGGCTTATTAACCTACCGCATCGAAAAACGTCCGATGAAACAAAATACATGGGAGCCGGTTAATGCCACAGTAGGCATTGAAGGTGAGCATGAGCCTCTATTAGAGTTTAAAACAAATCGCAATATGATTACGATAAACTCTTCTTCAACCCCTATAGGAGGTATTACGGCCGAGGTGATCTACATAAATCCAGCAGATATCAGCACCATAGATGATAAGGACATCAAAGGCAAAATTGTATTTTCAGAAATTGGAACAGGGAGGCTTTTCAATGTTGCCATCAATGCGGGGGCTCTGGGAGTTTTAGGATATGCAATGCCTGATTATACCCAACCCGAGAAGTATCAAACATCTATTCAATTTTCTGGAATTAATAATCCAGATGGTAAGGGCTGGGCAATCAATCTTTCATACAAGGCCAAAGAGCGCCTAAAGAAAGCAATAGCAAAAGGTCCTGTTAAACTAAATGTTACTGTAGCAACAAACACCTATCCTTCAGAAGAATTAACTATAATTGCCAACATAAAAGGGAACATTAAGCCTAATGAGCGTTTTGTATATAGTGCTCATGTACAGGAACCTGGTGCAAACGACAATGCATCTGGGGTAGGTACCTTAGCTGAAATGGCAAGACTTACTGCATCGCTGGTAAAATCAGGGAAACTTATACCTCAAAGAACACTAACCTTTCTATGGGGTGATGAAATTGTTTCTACCCAGCGGTACATCAAAGAGAATAACGAAAGGGCAAAGGGAATTATGTGGGGAATGAGCCTGGATATGGTTGGAGAAAACACAGAGAAAACCGGAGGATCTTTCCTCATAGAAAAAATGCCCGATCCTTCGGCCATATGGACAAGAGGTACAGATAAACATTCAGAATGGGGATCCGGAGATGTAAAGGAGGAGGATCTTTTCCCTCATTACTATAACGATCTGGTCATGAAAATTTGTAATGACCAGGGCAAACATGCAAACTGGAAGGTTAACTATAACCCCTTTGAAGGAGGTAGCGATCATACACCTTTCCTGAAAAACAAAATCCCAGGTTTATTAATGTGGCATTTTACAGATGTTTTTTACCATACCGATAATGACCGGCTAGACAAAGTATCAGCAANAACTATGAAAAACGTTGGTATCAGCGCCCTANCCACTGCCTACACACTGGTAACNGCAGATGAAAACACCGCATTATTTACCGTTAATGAAGTAAAAGCGGCTGCNTTAATTCGATTAAAAACAGAATTTAGCTTGAGCAAACAAGCCATTATGAGCGGAAAGTCTACTATCGAGCAGGAAAAGTACATACTATCAACCTGGGGAAAATACTATGCCGATGCCCTTGCAACCATTTCTTCAATCCCGGTAAAGACAGAAACAAAAAGAGTAAGTTCAGCAATTAAATTTGCAGTTCGGGAAGTAGAAAAACAAACCAACCAGTATTTAGATGAACTGAGATAAATGCTCCAATGCCTTATCTGGTGTGAGGTTTATTCCATCAACACTTAAAATCGCACGTTTATAGAAACGGTTCCTTTCAACCAACCTGGTTTCAATAAAATCAATCAGCTGCTCATGATTCATATCTTTAATTAAGGGGCGTTTTTCTTTACCTTTTTCCAGTCTCTTAGCCAGGGCAATTGGAGACATTTCGACATACATGGTAACCCCGTTGTCGTTCATCCATTCCATATTATCAAAATAACATGGAGCGCCTCCACCGGTTGCTACTACACAGTTTGCAGGGTAATTATGTTCTTTCAGTAATTTACTTTCCAATGTTCTAAAAGCATCTTCTCCATTCGCCGCAAAATAGTCTCCGATATTGGAACCCACCTTATCTTCCAGCACATGGTCCAGATCTATAAAATCGTAACCCAATTTAGCGGCTAATTTTTTACCTAAAGTACTTTTGCCGCAACCCATAAATCCAATCAGGAATATCTTCATTTTAAGCCAACTTTACCCTTGGATCAACAAAGGCATATAAAATATCTACAAAAATATTAATTACTACAAAAACAAAGGCAATAAAAAGTATAGACCCCATAACTACCGGAAAATCTGACATCTCCAGTGCAGTTACAGTAGTGCGCCCTAAACCATTATAACCAAAAATATACTCTACAAAAAACGAACCAGCCAGCAGTGAAGCAAACCATCCCGAAATAGCGGTGATAACGGGATTTAGGGCATTTCTAAGTGCATGCTTGTAAATTATTGCATTTCTCCCTAATCCTTTTGCCCGTGCAGTTCTAATGTAATCCTGTGCAAGAACATCTAACATCGCACTGCGCGTTAACTGTACAATAATAGCCAGTGGCCTTAAGCCCAGGGTTACCATTGGTAACCACAGATTTTTCCAGGTGGTTACCTCACCCTCAAAAGGATCATAGCTATACAAACTGCCAGACATATTTAACCCGGTGTAATCGCTAAGTACAAAGCCAAAAAACCACGCTATAATGATCCCGGCGAAAAAAGAAGGTGCAGATATACCCAAAATAGCAAAAGCATTTGCAGTCTTATCAATCCAGCTATCTTTATGAACAGCCGACAGTACCCCTAAAAAAACACCTATTATAGTAGCAAATATCATAGCTGTAAGTGCCAGAATGAAAGTATTGGGAACCGTTTCAGTAAGAATTGTGGTTACATCACGTTTAGTTTGATAAGAACGGCGTAAATAAGGCCATTTAAGCGCTATAACATCTTTGCCAACAGAAAACAGTTTTACATAATGGTACTTGTCCTTCGTCTCCTTATCATTATCGTGGAGCCCTATTGGCGAAAGGTCATTTAAATAAAGGAAGAATTGTACAGGTCTTGATCTATCTAACCCAAACTCTTTGCGTACAGCCTCTAAAGATTGTACATCAGAACGTTGTCCTAAAGTCATCCTTGCGGGATCTCCGGGCAATACATTAAATAATACAAACACGACTACAATTACGCCTGCCATTACGGCAAATCCATAGATGAATTTTTTAAAAGCGTATTGTAACATGATTATTTAGCAAAATACATTTTAGTAAGTTCGTCAAAAGAAGGAACATTATTATAATGCCATTTATTAATAACAACACCGTTCTTAAGTAAAAGCACACCTGGATTTGCCCTCACCATACTTTTTAAAGGCACAGCATCAGCATAAAAGACTTCACTAAACAGTTTCATTTTTTTGCTGTAGGCATCTGCATCTTGTGCTGAACTCGAGGTTAACATTATGGACCTGATATTAAATTGTTCCGTTGCATTTAATGCCAGCGCATTTAACTTAGCTATACCTTCCTCATTGGAGTCTTTTAAATTGTATGCTACAATTACCAGATTGTAATATGGATTTTCTATTAGTTCTTTTGTATAATCGGTGCCCGAAGCATCGGTTATTTGTAAATCTTTAATTTTAGGCTCATAGCCTTTTTTAATCAGCTTGCTCTCCGGATCACCTATAATTTCCCAGTTATCGTCTTTCCAGATCTCTGTTTTCAGATAATCTTTATCACTCATCACCTTGGTTTCACCTGTTTCCTTATTCTTCATGTTGTACATGATTAAATACTCATCAGGCGTTGCCCCGGCAGGTATCTTCATCAAATCGGGCAAGCTAGCCCCAACTTTATAAGGCAGAAAATCTAGTACAGGCAATCTGCTATAGGTGAACTGACTAAACATTAATGAAAAAGTAAGTACAATAGCAAACAAAGCGCTTTGCCATCTGGCATTTTCAGTAACCGGGTGTATCCTATCCCTGTTTTTGAACAGGTAAACGATCATTACCAATAAAACCAGATCTTTAGAAAAAGATTGCCAAGGGGTTAAAGGAATGGCATCTCCAAAACATCCGCATGAGGTTACTACTTTAAACGCTGCCGAAACAAAGGTTAGAAATGTAAAGAAAATAATAACCACCAGTAAACCAGTTGTTACCTGTTTGCGCCAAAAACCAAAAAGCAGTAAAGCACCCAATACAATTTCAAATACACAAAGCAATATGGCAATTCCTGTAGCCATGCCACTAAGAAACGACATATGGAACACTTCAAAGTACTCCTGCAATTTATAACCAAATCCAAGTGGATCATTGGCTTTTATTAATCCTGAAAATATAAAGAGGATACCAACAAATATCCTGGAAAAGTTTAATGCGGCTTTCTTCATTGTTTACCAGCTATTTTACGCCCAACTTAATTAAAGCAAAAACAGCATAGTTTAGCATATCCTGATAATTTGCATTTACACCTTCGGAGGCCAGGGTGTGCCCCGAATTGTCTTCTATTTGTTTTACTCTTAAAATTTTCATTAAAATCAGATCTGTTAAAGAGCTAATGCGCATGTCTCTCCAGGCCTCACCATAATCGTGATTTTTGGCAAACATAAGTTCTTTAGTCCCATTTACCTTCTCGTCAAAAAGCTTCTCTACTCTTTCCACACCCAGCTCATACGGATCATCTTCTCCAAGCTCAAGCTGCATCATGGCAATTGCACAATAATTAATAATTCCTATATACTCAGAAACAATGTCTTCTCCTACTTTAGATACTTTCTTTTCCTCAAGCGTGCGGATCCGCTGTGCTTTAATGAAGATCTGGTCTGTTATAGAAGCCGGCCTTAATATTCGCCACGCTGTTCCATAGTCGTTTGTTTTCTTTAAAAAAAGCGATTTGCAAACCGCTATTACTGAGTCAAATTCTTGTGAAGTGTTTGTTGCCAAAACGATTAAAATAATAAGTTTACATCCGTTTTAATACTGTATCCTAATTGAGTAAAATCATTTAAAGATTTTATCTAAGTTTGTATTCAAACAATGGCTAAAGATACATTTTTAAACCGAAAGACTACACTAAACGTCAAAGGCAAACTGACAGATATCAGTGCCCCATGTGTAATGGGCATCCTAAATCTGACCCCAGACTCCTTTTACAGTAACAGCCGGGCCGGCTCTTTAGACGATGCATTGCAAAGAACGGAAGCCTTTCTGAAAGATGGGGCTAAGTTTATAGATATAGGAGCATACTCCTCTCGTCCGGGTGCAGCAGAAGTGAGTCCGGATGAAGAATTAAAAAGGATAGTTCCGATTGTAGAGGCTATCACAAAAAAGTTACCTGAAGTAATCATTTCTATAGACACTTTTAGAGCAAGAGTAGCAAAAGAAAGCATAGAAGCCGGCGCTCATATCATAAATGATATCGCTTCGGGCGACATGGATGAAGCCATGTTTGAAACAGTTGCGGCCCTTCAGGTTCCCTACATTACGATGCATATGAAGGGAACGCCACAAACCATGCAACAACAAACAGAATATAAAGATCTTGCATTGGACATAACGGACTACTTCTCCCTTAAAGTTGCCGAACTACAGAAACTGGGGGTAAAAGATATTATTTTAGATCCCGGCTTCGGTTTTGCAAAAACTTTAGACCAGAATTATCAGCTGCTAAATCAACTTCAGGACTTTAACATTTTTGAGCTTCCCCTACTTGTCGGCTTTTCCAGAAAATCTATGATCTATAAATTTCTGGGTTTAACTCCGCAGGAAGCCCTTAACGGAACATCGGTATTGAATACTATAGCGCTATTAAAAGGAGCAAGCATATTGCGTGTTCACGATGTAAAAGCTGCAGTAGAGTGTATAGCTTTAGTTCAAAAGACGCAGCAACAATAAAAATCCATAACTTGGCAGTGATGAAAGGCTTAGAATTTGATTTCTTAAAGGTAACAGTAACAGATGCGGTAGATATTATTCTTGTCGCTTTAATTATCTATTACATCTACAACCTGATTAAGAACACCCTCGCAGTAAACCTGTTGTTAGGTATGGTAATCATATTGGTAATACATTGGGTTGTAGATGCATTAAAAATGAATTTACTATCCACTATCATTAACCAATTTATGAGTGTGGGGATAATAGCCCTAATTGTTATTTTCCAGCCAGAGATCAGGCGCTTCTTATTACTCATCGGGAAAAATACTTTTCTACAGCAAAACAAAGCCTGGTGGGGCTATTTATTTGGAAGTAAAAATATTGAGCGCGACAATTTAGTAAGGATAAAACCTATCATTGACGCTTGCAAGAGCATGAAAAAATCAAGAACCGGAGCACTAATTGTATTTGTAAAGTTTTACGACGATCAGCTTTTTGCCAACAGTTGTGAGCTAATAGATTCAAAAATATCAAAACGATTGCTGGAGAGCATCTTTCAAAAATACAGCCCATTACATGATGGAGCTGTTGTTATTGCCGAAAACAAAATCAAAAGTGCAAGTTGTATCCTCCCTTTAACTGATAATGATAAATTACCACCTCAGTTTGGTCTTCGTCATAGAGCCGGGATTGGCGTGTCTGAAACTACGGATGCCGTTGCAGTAATTGTTTCAGAAGAAACCGGAGAGATTGCCTATGCTAAACAAGGCCGTGTAAGAATGAATGTATCTTTTGGAGAGTTGGAGAAACTTCTAAATAAAGATTTTTAAATTCAGTGTCAGAGATGGTTCCTAGGCCCCATCTCTGACACTGAATTTAAGGAAAATAGCATGGCAAACCACCTTCTTATGTTAATATAAATTGATGATAATTAATACTGTCTGTTCAACTGGCAATACTAGATAGCCCCCTACTTTCCTTAAAAATCACCTTCTTCGATGAGGCCTAGCAGCTGTTGCTTTTCGCAACGGATGCCAGACTTAGCGAATAACGGTTATTTTTCTCCCCTTTATTTTGAACCGTACAAAACCTGTATTCTCTAAAGATTTTAAAGTAGAAGAGATGTTATCAAACCTTGAAACAGATAAACTAAATAATTCCTTAGGTGCGTTTTCGTTAGCATAAATTATTTCAACGTTGTACCATCTGGAAATACTTTTCATTATGGTTTCCAGGCTTTCATCTTCAAATAAGAAGAGCCCGTTTTTCCATGCAACTGCTTCCTTGGTATTTGCAGGAATGATTTCCAAATTGCCTTTTTTATTTATAGCCTGCTGGCCCGACTTTATGATATTATCGGAATTAACTCTGCCCATCCCCTCCAACAGCGTAGTTTTTATGGCCTCATCATTAACATAGCTACTAATGTTAAGTCGCGCAGCCTCAACCTCAATGCGCTGCTTTCCAGAAAATACCACAAATGGCGTATTGGCAATCTGAGCGATCTCAAAATAAGCTTCACCCTTTAGCTCTACTTTACGCTCAGCACCTGGATCAAATGATGCCGGATAAGTTAATTTAGAGGCCGCATTTAACCACACTTTAGTGCCGTCTGGTAAACGAACCTGATATTGGCCACCCAAGGGAGTCTCAAGACTATTAATCCCTGCATTTTTGACCGTATCAGAATTAAGCGCTTTTTCATGAACAGCATAGGTAATTTGTCCGCTTCCTGTCCTCACAATACTTGCTCCAGACTCCTCAGCCAGAACTCCATTAGGCGCTTCATCAAGACTAATCTTTTTACCGCTTGCCAAAGTTAATATAGCCCTGCTGCTGCCTGCATGAATGTCTCTCTTAGCAAACCTGTTTTCTTTTAAGGGTTTTGGATGATGGTTATAAAAAATTGCCCCAATCGCACATGCTATTAACGCCAAACAGGCTATTGCTAAATATCTGAATGCCCACCTGTCGTAAAATATTGGCTTCTTTTCTGGTTCTTCACTCATTTTTACACTTCCTTTTCAGTTTTAGTTAAATTTTATCTTAATGAACCGGGGCCTGTACAACTGAGGATCCGTTTCAAGATCTTTAAAGAAATCAAAAGAATTAACATTATAACTAATTAAAAGTTCTCCTTTTTCAGATAAACCTGGATGAGCCTTAGCATTATAAGAAAAATAACTTTTCTTTTTTAACGCATCAGAGCTGTCCCACAATTTTATTATTGGCCCAAAAGGCCCGATAGGGCTTTTCCCTAAACGCATCCCTACTGCTCTTCCCATGCCACCCTGCTGAAAAATTAACGCATATCTCCCATCTGGCAATACCGATAAACTAAGCTCATTTGAAACCTGATCTGTTATTGCTTCAGCCTTCTTAATATCTGCATTCCACGTTGCCCCATCCCAGAAGTTCCACTTAGCGTAATCATCAAATTCTTTAGGTTTTACCCTTGCTACCAGCAATTTTTTAGCCATCCCTTTTACCCCATAAACGTAAACATATCCATCAGGCCCAGGCGCTCCGGCCTTGGCTGTGTTTACGAATATACCTGCACCAAACGATGCCATTTCCTTTTCGGTTTCATTACTGCTTAAATAAAATGGAGTATCTTTCTGTTCAAAGGTTTTATAAGGAGGCTCTTCTTTTTCGGCGATTTTGATTAGCGTATTACCTACCTCAGAAAAGCCAAAAGCGCCATCACTTACCTGTTTAACCCTGTAACCAAAAATATAGATGGCATTATTTTGCTCCTGGTTTACAAAACCATCGCCAAGCCAATAATAATCTGTAGGGCCTGTTAGGGGAGTTTTCGGCACAAATACAGTTTCCGGGTTATCCTTCTGGTCGTTTTTCCAAAAAAAAGTTATGTTGTCCTTTACAGGTTTTGTACCTTTTAATATCGCTATGCTATTATGGATCATTTTAGCTCCGGGCTCCATTTTATCATCTTTAATGTTCCCAATCATACTATCACTAAAAATGAAGAGGGTTTTCTTAGCTTCTGGTTTACCTGATTCTACCCCATTTAATGGAATAGTATAAATACCATCACCGCCAAACCATCCATTATTTCTTACAAATAAATTTGTCCACTCTGTAGCCTCCGTAGCCGTAAATTTTATATTCGTCAAATCCTGAGCATTGGAATTGCTAAAAAAGCCGGCCAAACAACATAACAAAACGATTTCTTTTATGCCTGAGGTAAATTTAAGTCTATTCATCAGGTATAAATATATTAAAAGTAGAGTTATATGTATATTAAGCTGTCAATTATTAATATTGTATCTATGAAAATTAAGCTACTCCTTTCCAGTGTCTTTATTAGGAAAATTACCCTGTGCACTTTTCTTTTAGCCAGTGCCCTAAGTTCATTCTCGCAAGATCAGAAACCAATTAAATTTACCCTTCTGCTCAACAAAACTGCACAACAAATACACAACATCGGCGGTTCTGGTTGCTGGTATACCGAGGAAATTGGCAAGCAATGGCCATTGGCCGAAAAACAACACATTGCAGAATTGTTATTTAGCAGGGGATTTGAAAAAGATGGCAGGCCAAAGGGGATCGGCTTATCTGCTTGGAGGTTTAATATTGGCGGGGGTACTGCTGAACAAGGCGACAGCAGTGGAATTGCAGATCCTTCGCGCAGAGTAGAGTGTTTTTTATCTCCTGATGGAACTTACGACTGGAGCAAACAGCAAGGATACACCTGGATGTTACGGCAGGCAAAAAATTATGGAGTAAAAGACCTGATTGCATTTGTAAACAGCCCTCCGGTACAGTTTAACAAGAATGGCCGTGGGTACAAGTCGCAAAAAGATGGCTCTACAAATTTAAGGCCCGATAAATATGATGCTTATGCAAACTTCCTGACCGAAGTAATAAAGCATTATGATAAAGAGGGCCTTCGTTTTAACTACATAAGTCCAATAAATGAGCCCCAATGGGATTGGTTAAAGCAATCTAATCAGGAAGGCAGTCCATGGACAAATGAGGAAATGTATCAAACCATTAAATCTTTAAATATCAGTTTACAGAAGCAAAAGCTTAGTACAAAAATCCTGACCACCGAAGCCGGTCAGCTTGATTTTTTGTATGCTGACAAGGGACGGACATCACGCCAGATAGACAGCTTCTGGAATCCAAAAAGCCCTTTATACATAGGCGGTTTTAGCAATAGTACAAAGTTTGTTGAAGGCCATGGGTATTTTACAGAAAACGGCGACAGTACGCTAATAAACACAAGAAGATCTTTAAGAGATACTTTAAAGAAATATAATGGTCTGGAATATTGGCAATCAGAATACTCTATGCTTGGTAATGGTTATAAAGATAAAATCGAAGGCAAGCCAAGCGAGATGGATCATGCATTATTCCTTGCAAAGGTAATTAATCATGATTTTACCGTAGGGGATGCATCTGCCTGGCATTTCTGGAATGCATACGAGCCCGGGAATCCGTTAAATCCACGTTACTTTCTTATCGCATTAAATCCGCAAAGAGCAAGCAAACCTGAAAACAAGTACACCATTACTAAAAATCTGTGGGCCTTAGGACATTACAGTCTTTTTATCCGCCCTGGTATGGTTCGTATAGAAACACAAAGAAGCGACAGCTTAAATGACATGGAGGTTGCCCAGCAGGTAATGGTTTCTGCATTTAAAGACCCGAATGGAAAAAGTCTTGTAATAAATGTAATTAACTACACAAGTGAAACTAAAAAAACTGATTTTGTATTGAAAGGGCTACTTAAAGGACAGGCCTTAAAGCTTAAAAAGCATTATATAACCTCTGAAAAGCAGGATGACAATATTCGCCCTTATCCAATTGGAGATACTGCCCTACCACCGCGTTCTATAAGCACCTTTATATTTTCTGCTCTTTAAATAATATTAAGCGCAAAAAGAGGGAGCCTGATATTTTCAGGCTCCCTCTTTTATATTTTTTTATTTCTAGCAGTACTGCTCAAAAGCACCAATAAGGCTATCGGCAATCATTTGCGCCGGACGGCCTTCTATTTGATGACGCTCTATCATATGAACTAATTTACCATCTTTAAATAAAGCCATTGAAGGTGATGATGGAGGAAAAGGCAACATATAACCTCTAGCTCTGTCAACCGCTTCTTTTTCCATACCAGCAAAAACCGTTACCAATTTTGTAGGGTGTTTTTCATTTGCTGCAGCTAATTTTGCTGCCGGACGCGCGTTTGCAGCTGCACAACCACATACCGAGTTCACTACTACAAACACAGTTCCTTCGCTTGTAATGGCGCTATCAACTGCTTCAGCAGTTTTTAATTCTTCAAAACCTACGGTTGTAAGTTCAGCACGCATTGGTTCAACTAAATATTCTGGATACATATGCTTAATATTTTTATAAATTTTCTTTTTGAGTATACAAAGGTACTGTACCTGTAACTAGCATCAAAGCATTGGCGATAAGACCAATATAGTTTTGACCTTTAAATTACTTTGTATAAATCAAAAACAAGCGCTCTCCTCTGTTATATCATCATTTCTTAGCCTTGGCCTTCTTTCCAAACTGTCTTGGATAGTAGGAAATTGTGGTCATAAAATATTGTGTCAATACATTTTGCCTACCTATGGTAAAACTATTGGCATCACCATAGTTAATTACGCTGGTGTTCTGCCTTAATAAATCGAGGGCCGCGAATTTGACCTCAGCATTATTACCTTTAAGGAAGCGACAAACCAGGTTCGCATTCCAGATGGTGTAAACAATGTTTTTAGAATTCGATGAAGAGCTGTTGTTGTTACTGATATTGCTATTCAACGTCAACTTCTTGGTGATGTTATAGCTGGCCGTCAATGTGGTGCCAACGTTCTTTCCGCTATATTGGGTGTTAAAGGCCTCTTGTTTGGATTTGTAGGTAGACCACGATTGGCTAAGCGCCACCGCCAAATAACTCTTATACGTATAATTAACACTACCGCTATAATACGTATTTAAATTACTCGAATAAGTAAATAAACTATTGGTATACCCAGGGTTTATAGCTGTATTGAAGTTTCCATATAAATTAAACTGAAATTCCGATGTTTTAAGCTTTAAAGCCTTCCTGATACCCGCTTCGCCATTTAAATATTTATTCCCATCTGCATTGACCAAATAGACCGTCCGCCTGTTCTGCTCGTCAATCAAAAGACTGTCTACAATATTGTTAGCAATCAACCCTGCCCTGAGTGTGAAGTTGTAATTAAGCGTATTTTTACTATGTTGATCATCGCTGTAAAAGCTGAATGACAATTCACGCTGTACCGATTCTTTCAGGTTAATATTGCCTCTTCTAAGATTGTATACGTCGGTGCTGTCGGTTAGTGGAGCAAGCTGATTGATATTAGGTATCTTCAAAGTTGTTCTGTACTCAAGAGAGTAGTTCCTCGAGGTTTCCCCATATTGATTATTGTAAAAACTAATCTCTACGTCAGGGGCAAACTGGCTGTAGTTGCGTTTTAAGTTTTGGAAAGACCTGTCAGATTTATTATCCTGACTAATTAATAGCTCTTTAGGATGAAACGTGAGGGACAAGGACTTGTAATAACGGTTAGACATACTTTTCGAGAAAGATCTTCTTATTCTCAACCCAGGTGTTTCCTCAATAACATTCGTAGTTATTTGATTATTTAAATAGGCGTTAGTCCGGTATACGTTATTTATGGTATCCAAATCCTGCACCCTGTTATTATTTTTATCAGAGTTCAGCAGTAACCTGTTCGTTAAATCAAAGCTCATACGTGAGTATTTTTTGTTTCCAAAAATCAGCCCCTTTAGATCCTGTATAGTTAAATTGAGTTCCTGTCTGAACCCTTCCGCAAGGGTGTTGTACTTTCTGTTAAATTTCTGATTAGCTGCAGTACCAGTAAATGATTTAAACTCAGTCAGGTTCAGGCGGTCGCTTTCATTATTGTAGGTATTCAAATTATAGTTGGCCTCGAAACCCCTAAACCGCGTTGTTTGTGTAATGATATATGGAGAATACCTGTACTGACCACCAAACCTAAAACTCTTATTGTTGTAATTTCCGGTATTCATTGAATTATTTGTACTGGTTAGCACATCCTGCAAATTAGTAGCCGTACGAAAAATCTGATCTACATTATCACCCTGATTAAAGTTTACTTCCTGGGAGAAATTCAAATTATGCCCCTTTTTAGTATACTCGTAATTCGAATCAAATCGCTGCGTGGTATTAGAAGATTGATTGTTGGTAATGCTGTTGTCAATCACCTTATCCGTACTGTTAACAGAGGTAGTTGTCTTAGCATCAGCTAGGTAATTGGTATTCTTGTCTTGTAAAAAGTAATTAGATTTTAAGGTGTTTTTTAACTCCCACGTGGGCTTTTCTATAAAATTGTAGGTAAAGTTTGCCCCGAGTGCACTGGGGCGTGTTATCCCTTCAGCCCTAAAATCAGGCTGATATTCTACATTGGTACCAACCCCCTTAAACGTACTGTTAGATTGGAGATCGCGCGTATTATCCGCAATCTTGTTAATATTGTTTATGGCGCCAACAACGGCAAGTTGCATTTTGGGCGTAAACATATTGATACTGGCGTCCGTTTCAAAACGCTTATCTGTTCCATAACCTGCGCCAATCTTACCAAAAAAACCAACATCCTTGCCTTTTTTTAGTTTAATGTTCATCTCCAGCGTAGAATCTGCAGGATTGGTACTTTGCTGACTCCTTGATTTGTTGTACACCTGTATTTTCTGGACCGCATTTTTAGCCAGATTTTGTGTAGCCTGCTTCATATCACCACCAAAAAAGGACTTTCCATTTACCAATAAGCTTTTAACCTCTTTACCGTTTACCGTAATCTGTCCGTCTCCCCACAAGGTGATGTTGGGTATCTGCCTAAGCAAATCCTCAACCACAGCATTACTATCTAATTTAAAAGCCGCAGCATTAAACTCTAACGTATCACCATTCATACTAATCGGTGGCACGGTGATCACTACATCGTCAAGCGTGATGTCCCTGCGGTTGGCAACAATGGTCTGGAGGTCAATGGTATTCTTACCCGCAGGTATCGTAAATGTCTTTCTGGAAGTATAGTAACCTACATTGTTAATATCCAGTCTTAGAAGAACATTTACAGGCAGGTTTTTAAAGCTAAATTCCCCATAATTATTGGTTACCTGGTAGCTTAACAAGGTGCTATCGGCCGATTTATAGATAGATACGGTAGCAGATTTTAGCACATAGTTCTGTGCCGTATCTCTCACAATACCCTTTGCAGTTCCTGGATTTACAGTGGTAGCTTGCTGTGCATTAAGCGTAAAGCAGGCAATACTGAGCAGAAATGCCAGCGTTATGGTATTTAATTTGAACATGGAGCGTTAGAATTTTTTTGGTTTAAGCTGAATAATTATGGGATTACTTTTCTTGTTTTGTGTTTTAAAGTACTCTGTTAAAGCAGCATTATACTTCCTGTTTTTATCTTCATTCTGTTCTTTAGCGGTAAAGAGCGTTAGAGAAGAATAGCTGGTGTAAAAACATTCAGGAGTAACGATATGAAAGCCTTTGTTTGTAAAATCATATTGAGATGCCAAATCCGTAATCGGCAAAAACTGAGAGGTAGAATCAGGCTCTATATCTGCAATAGATGTCAATTCAGTTGTTTTTAAGTTATATATAAAAGCTTTTTTCTCATCCCGGCTCCAATTCCAGTTCCTAACCTGGAAATACAGGTTATTAAAATGCAGGTAACTGTTAGCCAAATCATAAAAAACATCCCTGTTTTTCTCATAATAATCATAACCCTTCCCTTTATAGATTGGGTTGGTATCATAATCCATAGGAAGAGAGTTTGAGGCCGGAAACAAGATCCTATAAGCCAAAGAAAGCTTTTTAGCCGTTAATTTGTAAATGTTATAATAGAAGTTCTTTACAAAAAGATACTCATCCGGATTACCATAATCATATACACGGCCACCATGCCAGCGCTCATCGCCCTTGTGGTCAGCCGTTCGGTAAGGGAAATAACTTTCTACCCTCTTGCCATCCTTCAAAATGCTTACGTTATAGTAGATGCTGTCTTTACCACTTTCCTCCAGAAAAGCCTGGTCTATAATCGTACCATCACTAAATTTCTTATAATTGGTATAGTCTTTCTGTTTATCCTTAACAATAGGTACTTTCTTTACCAGCTTGGCAGTTAAATCAAAATAGTAAATTTGTTTACCTGACGAAATCTCAATCAGCACTTGACCATCTTCCTTTTTAATATTAAAGCCATAGAAACTCTGATCTTTAACTTTAGGATCTTTCTCTATTTTATTGGCATTGATCTTCGCAACATATTTTCCCGCTTTAGTAAAAATCAATACTGCTTTGGTTTCCCAATCGTAAATAACATAATTGTCGCCGGCGATTTTCAGTGAATTTATAGAACCAAACAGACTTTCCTTAGTGGTTTCTAACGGGGTAAAGATAACTTCATCGAAGAACTGAGATACAGCCGCACCGCGTGCGCTGTTGGGGTCAATCCTGAGCGTCACCATTCCTGTGCTATCAATTTTGCTTGCTTGAGCCACAGCATGGCCATAGGAGAAAATGCAGATTATTAAACTGCTGAGAGCGAATTTTAACATAAAGGCGTCATTTGGTTCCTTAAATATATTAATTTTCAGGAGACAAATGATTCTATGTGAAGCTCGGTCTTTATTTTTAACAATAATTAACGTTTAGACAAAACACGTCTTACTCTACAAAAGGAACGCTGTTTGCTCTGTGTTTCTGTTCGATGATACTTCGTCCCCATACTTAGAAAAAAAGGTGCTTTTACCGAACAATCGGGCTCTTTAATGCCGATTTATCTAATACGAAACATCGTATCAAATAGACCAGAACGAGTTGAATTGATCCATTCCTTTTTTGTTGCAATAAATAAACATAAATAGTCGTAAATTTGCAGGCTGTATATTAGAAACTTAATAAATAAACATATGTCATCAGTAGGGACATAAACAGTCATTTACACAAATTTACCCTCCGCACTAAATCATTAAAAACCCCTATAAATACGTCATCAGCGTTTATTTATATTCATCAGCATTTACCAATATCCAAAATATGTTTGCACATCTGTGTGCACATAGCTATATTCGTGAATGGCAAATGCTTCATTATTCCTTGACACACGTAGACCTTTAGCTGATGAGACTTTTAGGGTTCGAATTAGAATAACCGAAAATAGATCCACAAGATATTTTGCTTTGCCCTATTCATACGACAAGGTGACTTATAAAAAAATTATTGAGGGAAAATATCTAACGACAACAGAAAGTAAAAAGGCTCACAAGGAAATTATAACAGCTCTTAGAAAAGCGCAAAGCATCATAGGAGATCTTATCCCTTTTAGCTTCGCTTCCTTTACATTACGATATACTTCAATTGGTGACCGCAGCGACATAATAAACTTATTAAGCA